>Ga0066378_10000373_pt1 | contig 19238 bp, 15 predicted proteins | sample Knorr_S23_td_DCM_FD_70947 | JGI IMG/M metagenome (GOLD analysis project Ga0066378, IMG submission 70947) | Marine microbial communities from Southern Atlantic Ocean transect - Knorr_S23_td_DCM_ad_71m_LV_A | ecosystem: Environmental > Aquatic > Marine > Oceanic | place: Southern Atlantic ocean...
TGTTCTTACCACCAGGGCCGATGAGGAAGCCGATCTTCTCGCCGGGGATCTTGATCGCCTCGAAGCGCGGCGCGTGGTCAGCGACCTGCGTGCGCGGGCGGTCGACGACCGAGAGCATCGCGCGCAGGATGTGCTTGCGACCCTCGTTGGCCTGAGCGAGCGCCTCCTCGAGGAGGCCACGGCTGACACCCTTGATCTTGATGTCCATCTGGAGCGCGGTGATGCCGAGGCCTGAGCCCGCGACCTTGAAGTCCATGTCTCCGGTGTGGTCCTCAGAGCCGAGGATGTCCGAGAGGATCGCCATCCGATCGCCCTCCTGCACCAGCCCCATCGCGATACCTGCGACAGGCTGTGAGACCGGCACGCCGGCGAGCATCATCGAGAGGCAGCCTCCGCAGACGCTGGCCATTGAGGAAGAGCCGTTCGACTCGGTGATGTCCGAGTTGATGCGGATGGTGTAGGGGAACTTCTCCTTCGAGGGCAGCACGGCCTGGAGCGCCCGCTCAGCGAGCATGCCGTGGCCGATCTCGCGACGGCCGGGGCCGAAGATGCGCTTGGTCTCGCCGACGCTGTAGGGAGGGAAGTTGTAGTGGAGGTAGAAGTTCTTGCGGTACTCCTCCTCGATGCCGTCGATGATCTGCTCATCGTCCGGGGTGCCGAGGGTCGCCGAGACGAGTGCCTGGGTCTCCCCGCGGGTGAAGAGGACGGAGCCGTGGTGCTGGGCGACGTAGTCCGGGACGATCCAGATGTCGCGGATCTCGTCGGGCTTGCGGCCGTCAGTACGCTTGCCGTTCAGGATCGTCTCACGCTCGCACTGGCCCGTGAGGGTCTTGAAGGCCGACTTCAGCGCGGACTTCTTCGCGGAGAGCTCTTCCTCGTCCTCGATGCCCTGCGTGAGCTCCTCAAGGCAGGCGTCCCGGACCGCGTCCACCGCGCCGTAGCGGGCGTGCTTCCCCTCGGTGAAGAGGGCCTCGGTGATCCGGTCAGCCCAGGGGGCGACCGCGTCGGCTGACTCTGTGTCAGCTGCGGGCGCCTCGAACTCCATCTGAGTCACGCCGACCTTCTCGATCAGCTCGTTCGCGAGCTCGATGACCTCTTGAATGACCTCGTGCGCCATCTCGAGGGCGTCGATCATCTGAGCTTCGGAGAGCTCGTTCGCGCTGGCTTCGACCATCGCGATGGCATCGCTGTGCCCAGCGACGACGAGGTTCAGGTCTGAGGCGCCGCGCAGGTCTTCGTCCTTGGGGAAGGCGACGAGCTCGCCATCGATCATGCCGATGCGGGTCGCACCCATGGTCGTCTCGAAGGGGAGGCCCGCGAGACGGACCGCGGTGAAGGCGCCAATCATCGCGGAGATGTCGGTGTTGTTCACGCCGTCGTAGCCGAGGGCGTGGGTCATCACCTGCACCTCTTGCATGAAGCCGTCAGCGAACATCGGCCGGATGGACCGGTCGATGAGGCGCATGGTGAGGATCTCCTTGGTGGTCGGACGCCCCTCACGCTTGAAGAAGCCGCCGGGGATCTTTCCAGCCGCTTGAGTCTTCTCGCGGTAGTCGCAGGTCAGGGGGAAGAAGCTGGGCTCAAAATGAGGCTTCGAGGTGCAGACCGCCGCGAAGGTGCTCGAACCTCCGACGGTGCAGATCACGCTGCCGTGCGCCTGCCGGGCCATCTGCCCGGTAGAGAGAGAGATCTTGACGCCGGCGATTTCGCGCTCGACTGTCGTGGGTTGGACGATGTTGTTGTTCATAGTTTCGATTCCGCTTTCGCTTTGTTGTCGCTTTCGCTTTGTTGTCGCTTCGCTTGGGTCGCGCGACGCCTCCGTGGCGCGCGCATCGCTAAATAAAATTTCTTTCGCTTCGCTGTCTGGACCTCCCCCATACGAAGGGGCCAGGTCCTACCTCGGCTCGGAGCAACAGGCTCCAGCCATAGGTCTTGGCTCACCTGTCCATCGACAGGTGGGCCCGGTCACTTTCTAAGTCCGAGGCGGCCGATGAGCTCGGTGTATCGCTCCGGCGATTTCTTACGCAGGTAGCTCAGGAGGCTCGAGCGCTGCCCGACCATGCTGAGCAGACCCCGGCGCGTGCCAAAGTCCTTCTTATGCACCTTGAGGTGCTCGGTGAGGCCGCGGATGTGCTCCGTCAGGAGGGCTACCTGCACCTCCACTGAGCCGTTGTCGCCCTCTGAGCGGGCGTACTCTTTGATGATCTCGTTCTTACGGTCTTGTGCAATGGCCATCTCTTCGACTCCTGATCGATGGTGTGACTCTTTGACTTGCCTTGGTCCCAGAGGGAGTTCTCCAGATCCAAGGTGCGCCGGCGCTGCCTCAGAGCAGCCTCAACCGGCAGACGAGGCGGTCACCTCGTCGAACTTGAGGGCGAACAGTCTATAGTCGCACGCCCTAGGAGCAAGCCTAGGCCTCGATAAGGCCTTTTTGAGGCCCTCACATGGGTATGAGTGCCCGCTGGGCCTAGAGACCTGCGCGAGCTGTGCGCGCGGGCATGCAGTTCAAGATCTCCGCCGCGATCAGCTCGCAGCACTCCTTCATCAGGACGCTCTCGGTCGGAAAGTTGTTCTGAAGCAGCGCCATATCGAGGGTCTTCTCAAAGCGCGCACCCCAGAGCTCTTTACGCAGCGGGTCAACAGAGTCCGTCATCCAGGCGTCGATGGTCACAACGATCTTGCGCTCAGCTTGCCAGCGGCTCATGTCCCAGGTCTTAACGTAAGCGCTAAAGACGGCGTCCTCCCCCAGCGTGCCAGCGCTGTAGCTCGCCGGGATCGGCGCCCCAGACTCAGCCGCCGCGATAGCCTCCCCCTCGAGAGCAGATGAGACATAGTTGAGCGAGAGCGGGCTGTAGCGCCGCCGTATGAGGGCGTCTGCGAAGGCGCTCTGCAACATGTCACAAGGCGCAGCGCTCGTCCCGGTCTCATCTGCGACGGGGGCGACGACGATGTCGACCGGGTTCTGCGTGCTCATTCCGCCCTCGGAGTAGAGGACGCGGACAGAGGTGCCAGGGACCTCGGGCAGGCTCCTGCAAGACGTGAGCGCGAGGACGGGGACGATAAGGAGTGAGAGTGAAGCTAAGTTGCGCATCGTGGTGGCCTCAGGTTGAGGGGCGGGACGGCCGTGGTGTGGGTCGTTCTCACCGAAGTATAGGAACTGCCAGAAGCCGAACCAACAGCCATAACGGCTGCGAATCTTGCATGCGACTTCCTGGAGACCGCTCTGGAGTCAGGGCTGCTGCAAGCCCGCGACCGCGGTCCGCGCGCGGGCATCAGCGGTAGCGCTCAGCTCCGCCCAGAGGAAGCCAGCGGGATCAAAGTCTGCTGCGGGCACCCCCTGCAGGGACACCACCACCTCGAGCGGCCCGTCAGCGAGGGGCTGGCCGCCAGCGAGGGCGATAGCCGGGAGATTCGCAGTGATGCTCCTCCCCGAACCTGCCTCGTTGAGGTGCCAGACCTCCCAGGAACGACCCGTGACGTCAGAGATTCGGACCCTGAAGAGCCCGTCCTGGGTGTCGTCTAGGGTGTCAGCGAACTCCACCTCGAAGGCGCTGCCGCCTGTAGCGAAGGCAGGGCTCAGGAGGAGCGGTGCGTCCGGAGCCGTAAAGAGGGGCGCGCCGCTGAGGGCTGAAAAGCGCACCCTTCGACCTGTGGCGTTGCCCTGCGTGTCCTCTAAATCCACCCGCATCATGAGGTCCCCTTCGATCAGACCGGCCTGAACCCATGCGCCGAGCTGGTCTTCAGGGCCGTCAGAGACCCCGTCAGCCGCGCCGGCGAAGGCGCCTTGGATGGCCCAGATCGAGGTTCCGAAGGGATCATCAGCGATCCCTGCGCCGACAGTCGCGGTCGTGCCTAGGCTCGAGACGGCGCCCTCAATCAAGACGCTCGGCTCCCCACCTGCGAGGCTTGAGGTGTCGAGGGTCACGAGCAGGGAGGTGTCAAAGACCGCGCCCGGCGCGAAGAGCGGCCGCTCTTCCGGGTCCGTCCCCACGTCCGAGAGGAAGCCCTCGACGTCGTAGTTCAGGCTGACCTTGCCGTCGACTTGCGCCGCATCCGTGAGGAAATCGAGCTGTGCGACCTTCAGGAAGGACTCCGGCGTGAAGTCGAGCGGGTCTTGATCCACGGTAGCGAGCAGGGTCGGGGTCCCAAAGCGACCCGCCACGATGTCGGCGCTTGGGAAGCCGCAGAGCACCCCGAAGGGGCTGTCCGCGCACGAGAGGGGATCGTGCGTCGGGCCTGCGCTGAGGCGATCATCGGCGACGCGCACAGCCACGCTCGGGTCGGCCAAGGCCGAGATGTCCGAGATCGCGGTGTAGAAGATCCGACCAGGCTGCGGCGCGCTCAGCTGGAGCGGGACGTCGAGCCGGGTCGTCGGGACGCCATGGAAGGTGAAGAGGTCGTATCCCCCAGCGTCTACGCTCACGACAGTCTCTTCTGCCGCTGCCGAGGGCACGAGGGTCGAGCCCGTCGCGTCTGTAAGGCCACCGCCCAAGAACGCGTCTAGCGCAGAGGACGCGTGCGAGAACACGAGGGCTCCCTCGACCGGCTGGGCTGTGGCCGCGTCAAAGACCCGGACAGCGATGTCGCCGCCGCCAGGCAAGGCCGCGCCGGGGCCAGAAGCCCCCACCTGCCTCCAGCTCACATCAAGCGGGACGGCGGGGTTCATGGCTCGGTCATAGATCGTGACAGTCAGGGCCCCAGGGAGCGTGAGGGGATCCACGATCCCGAGGTCTAGCGGAGCTGCGACGAAGCCGCCCTGAGCGTTTGCCCCGGCGACCGGCGCGAACTCACCGTTCGTAGTCTCCACGCCGTCTAGGAGCAGGGAGACTTCGACCGCGGCGAGCTCCTCGTCAGCGAGGCCGATCACTTTGACCCCTGCGGTGGTCGAGATGTACTCCTCTGTCTGGCTGCCGTCTGCTCCGAGGCCGACGAGCGTGGGTGCGACTGTGTCCAGCACCGCAGGTTGACTGCCGCTCGCAGTGGGGTCCGTGTCAAGGAGTCGCACCGGGCTGCGCGCGTCTCCCCGACGGAGACTGGCCGCGATGTAGAGGTCACCGTCAGCGAAGCGCGCGTTGAAGGAGTCATCGACGATGTCGAGTAAGGGCTCGCTGAGGAGGACCTCGGTGGTCCCTCCTACGATCGCGACCTCCCGAGAGAGCAAGGACAGAGCGCCGCCATCCGGAGCGCTGCCGTAAATGTAGAGCGTGAGGAAGTCACCGGAGACTGCGGCCTCTTCCAGGGTCACTGTGACCTCGATCGGGATGACTCCGTTGGTGTGACTCACTCCGAAGGCGTCGCTCGGCGTCGAGGTGATCGCCACAGACGCAGGCGGGTTGATCGGCGCTGTGCCGAAGGAGGTCGAGGAGCCTGCGTAGGACTCGCCTTTTTCAGACTCGATGCTGTCCGCGAGGTCCAATGCGACGATGGCGTTCTCTCCGAGGAGCGCGGGGTCACCGTCAGGCCCAAAGCTCCGCCAGGTATAGACCTGTGGGAGCGTCAAGACCGTCCCAAAGATCTGCGTCACCGAGAGCACTGTGGGGCTCGGGTTGTTGGCGGGCGCGCCGCCGTTCACCGTCACGCTGAACGCGCCGGGCGTCAGGACGCTGCCCACGTTCATCTCGCGGTCAAAGATAGCGACGATCTGAGGGAGCGTGCTCTGGTCCGTGCTGCCGTCTTGCGGCCACATCGTGAGGAGCTCAGGTCGTTCGCTAGGAGTCTCTGCCACCGAGAAGGTCCCCACCGAGCTGCCGAAGCCTAGGTCGAGGAGCTGCCCAGTGCGGTCGAGGAGCTTCGCGCCATCCGCGAGCTCCACGCGATAGGTCATCCCGTTCAAGAGCACGACAGGGGTCAAGATGGCGACGCGGCCCTCACCGACGAGGGTGCCGACGAGGGGCACGCCCGGGAGGTCGGGGATGCCCGGGTCCATAGAGGTCTGTACAAGCTCGAAGGCGCCCTCGATCCCCGCAGGGGCCATGGACTCGCTAAAGATCAGGACGATCGGCGTTTCCGGGTGGGCGTTGTTCCCAGGGAAGAAGGCCGTGATCTCCGGTGCGGCGGGGCTCAAGAGCTCCCCATTTTGGGGCGGATCCGCGAGAAGCTCGGAGCCGACGTCTCCCCCGCCGCCTCCGCCTGCGCCGTCTTGGCAGCCTCCGGGACCGAACACGCAGGCCGGGTTGTCACAGCTCTGGAGGAGCTGCGCGGCTGCAAAGAGGAGGAGCCAAGCGCGCTTGAGGCGGCTGGAGGGGGTTTTAAAGGTGCTCTGCATAGGGCGCTGAAGGGGGTGCTCAGCCGTACCAGACGCCTGAGAGAGTCCAATCTTCCCCATGGAATAGGCAGGTGGAAGACGAAGCATGCAAGAAATCCCCTAGGAGCCCCAGGAGGGCTCGCTCGTGACTCTCTGCCAATTGGCCGCTAACCATCCCCAGGGCCTCCGTGGAACAGGCGCTGCCCACCTCCTTCGGCGGGTAGAATGCTCGTCTTTCCTATTCCACTGACCGGGAAAAATCGGAGCGCCCCGCTCTCCAGCCCATGCACCGCTTCTCCAGACCGCTCTACCTCTCACTCCTCCTCGCCGCCGCCTGCGCTGCTCCTTCGTCTGGGCCGAGCTCTGCGACATCTCTCGGCGATGGTGAGCTCACACGAGCTCGAGCCGCGCTGGACCGCGGAGATGTGCGCGAGGCCCACGCGCTCTTGGAGCGAGCCCTCGTCCGAGAGGAGCTGATCCAGATCAACAGCCTCGCCGACGGCGGCGAGCTGAAGCTCGCGCTCGCACGCGCGGACGAGCTCTTGAGGCTGGCCCCGACTCAGGAGGTCGTCCAAGACGCGCGGCGTCGCGCAGCGCTCCTGCTCGCAGCCAGAGCTTTCGAAGAGGCCAAAGCGAGCTACGCACGCGGAGATGTGCGCGAGTCCATCGCTGTGCTCGACGAGGTCGTCGCGCTCTCCCCGACCGACGCTGACGCGCGCGCGCTCCGCGGCGCATGCGCGCTCGCGATAGGCCAAGAGGACGGAGACCCTTTCCTCTTCGAAGACGCGCTGAACGAGTTCCTCGTCGCAGCGAAGAGCGGCGCGCGCCCCGACGCATGGATCGGCGCGAGCCGAGCCTCGCGCCTCCTCTACTATGATGGCTTCGAACGTCGCCGCATCGAAGACGCCGTGCTCCTCGCGCGCGAGGCCGTGAGAGCTGTTGAGGCGGGCGTGCTCAAGCATGAGACGCTCAGCGTTCTGCCTTCGCAGGTGCAGGCGGAGGCTGCCTTTGACCTCTATCGTGCGGCGCGCGACGCCCAAGAGACTGAGGTCGCAGCCGCTGCAGCGGCAGAGACCAGGGCCGCGCTCGAAAAGTGCATCGGCACCAGACCCGAAGAGCCTGCCGCGTGGACACAGCTCGCCACGCTGCTCGAGTGGGAGGGCAAGGCTCCTGAGGCTAGAGACATACTCCGCAACGCCCTCTCACTGCTCCCCGCAGAGGACTCCCTGCACTCGAATCACGCGAGGCTCTCCCGCGCGATCGGCGGCTTTGAAGAGGTCGTCAGCGCCTACGCTCACTTCCTGAAAGAGCACCCTGACTCTGCCCTTGGGCACTGGTACTACGGGGTCGACACCTTCGAGCTCGCGCTCGCTGGCGTCGACGCCGGGCAAGACACCCGCGCTGCCTTCGCCACAGCAGAGGGATCCTTCCGCACCTGCCGGGCCCTCCAAGCCTCCTACCAAGACAGCTGCCTAGGCTATGAGGTCATGTGCCGCGCTGGCGTCGGGCTCGCCATGTTCAAGGCAGGCGATGTCAGAGAGGCGCAGCGCGCCTTCCTCTCCATGGAGCAGGTCTTTGAGGGCGGCCTGGCCTGGAGCATCGAGGGGCGTATGGCCTCTGGCCTCGTCTACCTCGACTACGTGGTGGGCCACTACTTCAAGCGCCAAGAGGACGACAGCCTCCCTGCGGAGGAGCGCCGCGCCTCGCTCTTGGAGGCAGCGACCCTCGCGAGCTTCCTCCACAGCTACGCCCCAGGGGACGGGCGCAGAGCGAACGACGCGGGCTTCCTCAACCGCGACGCCGGGGTCTCCCTTGAGCAAGAGGCGCAGCGCGTCCTGCGGGCATCGATGGAGGCTAACGATGACCCCGCGCTCGCAGAGCGTGCGAGCGCGCTCTACGCCCTCGCGCGTGGACACATGAATGCCAGCGCCGATGCATACACCATCGCGGCGATGTTGCAGCCGAAAGACGCGCGCGTCGTGAACGACACAGGTCTGATCCTCACCTACTACCTGCAGCGCGACCTCAACCGGGCCGCCAACTATCACCTCGACGCCATCAAGGCGGGCCGCACGCGCTTAGAGGAGATCTCCGCAGGCCAAGCAGAGGAAGACCCCGACGTCATCACGGCGGTCGGTGACGCCTACCAGAACTTGGGCTACCTCGAGCTCACGATGCGCGGCGCCTCTGGTGCTGCGCGCGAGTGGTTCAAGCAGTGCGTAGACTTTGATCCCGTCGGGCGGGAGCTCATTGAGCAAGTCCTCCTCCCCACCTGTGACCTCCTCGAGGCTGGCGCGATCTCCGCGGAGGACGTGAAGCTCCTGTACAGCTGGGGCAAGGATGACGCGAGCTCTCTGCGCGCAAAGGAAGAGATCGTCGCTCGTATTGAGGCAGCGCGCGCCGCCGCCACCGAAGAGACCAACCCGCCGAGCGAAGACGCGCCGGCGGAGACTCGTGAGACTGAAGAAGACTGAAAACATGAACCTCCTCCCCTCTCTACTCCTCGTCCTCCCCGCAACAGCGCAAGACATCGACCGCGCGCTCGAGCTGATTCGCGCTGGTCGAGATTACGAGGCCCTCAGCATCCTTGAGTCCCTCGATGCCTCCAAGGAGCAGAGCTTCTGGACGCTCCGCGCGCGCGCTGGAGCCGGAGGCGTCACAGAGGCCCTCGAGGCCGCCGACAGCGGAGAGCTCTCTTCGAGCGACTCCGAATACCTGCGCGGCATCGCATTCCACCGCCAAGCGCTCGACGCGATCGCGGCAGGAGACGGTGGCCTCGTCGACTTCCAGTTTCGTGACGCCGCGTCCGTCCTCTCAAGCGCTGTCTCTTCAGACCCTGCGCGCTACGCGGACGCCTACACCCCCCTCACGGAAGCGCTCTGGAACACTCAACAGCTAGACGCTGCCCGCAGCGCTGGTGAGGAGGCCGCGTCTCGAAACAGCGCCAACCCCCGCGCACATCACCTCCTCGGGGAGGTCTGCTTCTCGCAGTACATCGCCGTCCGCGAAGACGAGTCTAAGGCGGCCGAGGCTGACGCCCATCACGCTGCAGCAGGGGCAGCCTTCCGCGGCGCCCTCAGCGCCGTAGACGCAAAGGTCGGTGGACACTCTACGATGGCGGCGAAGGCCGCCTCGAAGCTCGGCGACCTCGCGGTCTGGAAGGAGACCCCTGAAGAGGCGGCGTCCGAGTACGCCGTCGCCGTCTCATGGGATCCGACCGCTCTCAACTTCGCTCAGATCTCACAGTCCATCGGGAACACGCTCTTAGTCACTGCTCTCAAAGAGGGCTGCGCTGGCTTCGAGGCGCGCTACGGTGACCGCGACGCTGCGCAAGCCACCCCCCTGTGGTGGTTGGGCTACGCGCAGTTCCAGGAGAAAGAGTACGCCGACTGCGACGAGACCTTTGGGCGCGTCTTGGCGCTCTACCCCGCCTATACCAACAGCTGGTGGTATCGCGCTGAGGCGCGCTTCCATCAGTCTGACCTCGACGGCTTCCTCGCCGCCCTGCGTGAGCTGAGCGGCTACGGGATGGAGGTGCTCGCAGCGCAGGTGCAGGCCAACTTCGCTCACAACTCCTTCGTCTTGAGCGGCGCGCTCAAGCGCCTCTCAGATGAGCGGCGGCTCTTCGACGCGGTCTACATCTGTGAGGTCCGCGTCGCCTCTGCACCGAAGAACTGGGAGTACTGGGACAATCTCGGCCTCTTCTGCCGAGACGCTGGAGAGTCCCTCGTCGGCCGGATCGACTTCCCCAACCCGCTCGCTACGAAGGAGGCCCGTGAGCGCGCGATGCCCCTCTTCGAGCGCGCCAACGAGGCCTATGAAGAGGCCTTCAAGCTCGACGACACCAAGCCTCACCTCCTCAACGACCGAGCTGTGATCCTGCACTACTACCTCGATCGTGAGTCAGAGCTCGCCATCTCGCTCTACGAGCGATCCCTCGCCCAAGCTACAGAGCTGCTCAAAGACCCTGAGGCCCTCAGCGAGTTCGAGCAGACCCTCGCGGAGACCGCCAAGCGTGACGCGGCGAACAACAAGGCCCGCCTGCTGAAGCGGATTGAGCGCAAGAAGAAGGAGCGCGAGAAGGCTGAGGGTGAGGAAGGATGAACCTCCCCTACCGCTTCCAAGAGGAGCCTGGCACAGAGCCGGTCCTCTCGGTCGACGGCTACTTCGGAGCGCCCGGGCTGAACCTCTCGCACTGGCCTGGGCATGAGACGCCCGAGGATCTCCGTCACGACCTCTCCACTGGAAGCGCGCTGCTCTTCGCCCGTCTAGATGAGGGCGAGCGCGCGCGCAGAGCGGAGGGCTGTGTCGCGGTCGTGAACAACCACTCCGACACGGACGGGCTCTGCGCCACCTACGCAGTGCTCCACCCTGCGCAGGCCCTGCGTCGAGAGACCGAGCTCCTCGAGGCCGCCGCCGCCGGTGATTTCTTTCAGGTCCCGAGCGAGCAGGCCTTCTGCATCGACCACTTGGTCAGCCGATGGAGAGAGGCCGAGACCTCTCCGATCGCTACGCGACTTGCCGAGTGCCCTGACGAGGCCGCACAGCGGCAGCTCGTCATCGTCGATCTCCTCGAGCGCCTCCCCAGTTGGCTAGAGGGTGGCTACACCGAGCATGAAGAGATCTACGGCCCAGCCCTTGAGCGCATGAGGGCAGACGTCGACTCCCTCAAATCCGCTGCGCGGGACGACCTCGTCCACTTCGACCTCACGGTCTGGACTGGCAAAGCAGAGTCTAGGTTCACGCCCGGCAGACACGCGCTCTACCACGAGACTGAGGCTGACCGCGTGCTGCTCCTCTCGCCGAGCGCTGAGGGCACGCGCTGTCGCTTCATCATCAACACGACCTCCTGGTTCGACATGGTGACCCGTGAGCAGCTAGAGCGCCCAGACCTTCAGGCCCTCTGCGCGAAGCTCCAAGAGCTCGAGCGCGCTGCGGGCAGCGACGCGGAGTGGCACACACATGACTCCACCAACCCCGCGCCGGAGCTCTGGTGTGGCGCGGCGGGGCAGCCCTCGTTCGACGAACACAACGAGCTCCTCAAGCCGAGCATGCTCAGCCCTGAGGTGCTGAAGTACGAGGTCGTCGAGGCCTTACGCGCGGTCTGGGTCTTCCCCGAGTAGCGCTCAGGCGCGCGATCGCGAGAGGCCACGGAGGGTCACTAGGACCAGGACGGCTCCAGCGAGGAAGAGGCCGCGGATACCTACCCACTGGCTGAGCAGGCCGCCACAGAACGCAGAGAGGGAGATGGCGAGGGTGCGGGCGCTGAAGACTAAGCCCATGCCACCGCCCCTTCGATCGAGCGGGAGCTCTGCCGCTGCGAGGCCGTAGGCACACGGGGAGGCCCCCGCCATCCCAACGCCTAGCAAGACCCTCGAGACGAAGAGGAGCGCGATCGCTCCTACGACAGAGTGGAGCGCCAGCGCGAGGGAGGCGATCCAAGCGCAGCGTTTGAGCGCGTGAGCGTGACCGACCTTGTCGCCGTGGCTGCCCCACCAGGGCATCGCGATCAAGTTCACAGCCGCCATCGCGCTGAAGAGGGCGCCGGTTGTGCGCGCTACAGCGGCGCTGTCTCCACCTGAGACGTCGCCGACGAAGAGCTCCATAAGGGGGTTCGTGACGCCGATCCCAAACTGCAGCCAGAAGAGGAAGACGACGACCCCGCGCAGCTCGGGGATCGCCAGCGCCTCTCGGAGGTCCTTGATCGCTGCGCCTAAGAGCGCGCGTGGACTCCGCTCAGCCGGCGTGGTTTGTCGTCGCGTGCCAGCGTCCTCCTTCGCCATAACGAGGACTAGCGCCGCTCCGAAGAGCGCCATCAAGGCGACCGTGCGGAAGACCACCTCTACCCCCAGCTCGGGTGTGAGAACGCCCCCGAGGAGCGGACCCACGACCGCGCCGAGCGCGATCGCAGTCTGCAAAGAGCCGGTCACTCGGCCTTGCCGATCGGCAGGGGCTGAGACCGAGACTAGGGTGATGCTAGGAGCGACGAAGCCGCTGAAGATCCCCTGCCCCAAGCGCATGAGGAAGAGCCCGAGCGGCGTCGTCATGTACGACATGCCACCAACAAAGATCGTGATCGCTAGCATCGCGCGCGCGATCATCGCCTTGCGTCCGATGCGATCGCCGAGCGCACCCCAGACAGGCGTCATGACGGCAGCCGCGAGGGGCGCTGCCCCGAAGACCAGCCCTGTCCATAGCTCGATCTCGGCGCGGTCGCTCAGGCCGAGGCTCTCGATGTGCCGTGGAAAGAACGGCAAGAAGCTCATCATCCCCGTCGCGGTGATGAAGTTCGCGGTCCAGACCGCCCAGTACGTTCGCTTCCAATCGCTCATCCCTGCAGGCGCACGCGCGGCGGCGCCAGCTAGGGATCATCCGCTCGCGAGGGCGCGGTGACAACCTCGAGCAGGTGCGCGTTCCCTCAACTGAGCTCGATGTGGGCTTCGCTGTCGGCTAAGCGCTCGCGCTCTGAGTTGAAGAGCGCCGCCCGGGAGAGGAAGACCGAGATCACCTCCGGGTCGAACTGCGTCCCGCCGCGCTCGGCGATCCACTCCATCGCGCGCTGATGTGACCACGCCTCCTTGTACGGCCGGCTCGTAGTCAGCGCGTCGTAGACGTCCGCGAGGCTCAAGATACGGGCCGAGAGCGGGATCTCATCGCCGCTCAGACCTCGCGGGTATCCCTCGCCGTCCCAGCGCTCATGGTGGCAGAGCGCGATGTCTCGCCCCATCTCCAAGAAGCCTCCCGCGTCGCCCTCTGCGCGCGCCGCCTCCAGGGTTGCTGCACCAATGGTGGTGTGAGTCTTCATCACCTCGCGCTCAGCCGTCGTGAGCGGCCCTGGCTTCTTCAAGATCGAGTCGGGGATGCCGACCTTCCCGACATCGTGCAGCGGCGCAGAGCGGACGAGGTCCTCGGTCCAACTGTCCGTGATGAGGTCGAGGTGAAGGCCGCGCATCCGCAGCCCCTCTGCGATGATGCGCGAGTACTGGCTGACGCGCTCGAGATGACGGCCGGTGTCGTCGTCACGCTTCTCAGCGAGCCGCGCGAGGGCGAGGATCGCAGACTGCTGTGCGCGATCACGCTCCGTCCGCCGCGCCTGATTGTCTAAGGCCACAGAGGCCGTCGAGGCGACCGCCTCAAGGTGAGCTTGCGCTGCGAGGTCTAGGGAGTCTTGAGCGCTTGATGGGGTCACGCAGACCTTCCCGTACACGCCCCCCTCAGACCCCATCAGCGTGACGCACCATGGGCTCTCTTCTTCTATCGGAGCGTTGGGGTCCAAGAGCACTCTGACTCCGCGGCCTCCAAGGAGTCCGCGCAACGCACGCTCCGTGAGGCTCACGATCTCGGCCGCGTCCTCTGCGCATGAGAGCTCGAGCGCGTGCTTCTGCAGTCCGGCCAAGGAGCCCTCACTCTCATCAAGGCGCTCCTCGAGGAGGACATTCAGATCCTGAAGCGCTGAGCGAGCGAAGCTCAGCTCTTGCACCTCCGCCTGCTCTCGGCGCTCCGCCTCAAGCTCAGCGATGCTCTCTTCGCATGCGAAAAGGACAGCGCTGGGGTCACAAGGCTTCGTGAGGAAGCGATGGACGGCGCATTCGTTCGTCGCTCGCTCGTGCACGCTGCGCGAGGTCTCCCCAGTCAGCATCAAGCGGCGCGTCGCAGGCCTGCGGGCGCGCACATCTCCTAGCAGGTCGAGCCCGCTCATCCCGGGGAGGCTGTGGTCCGAGAGGACGAGGTCAAACTCTCCGCCACCTTCGAAGGCGGACAGGGCCTGCTCTGCAGAGGTGACCACTCTCACCTCGAAAGAGGAGGAGAGCGTCGCAGCCAACAGGCTCGCCAAGTGCTCATCATCCTCGACAATGAGCACGCTCCAGGTGCGGCAAGGGTCGCTAGCTTGAGTCTTCATAGGGATCACCTGCTCCCTTTTCGCCTCATTGAGGGGGGCCCCTTGAGCCTCCCGTGCTCCTAGCGGGGGTTTCTTCCCTAGCCCTCACCCACAGCAGCGTGAGGCCTGCCTCCTGGGGCTGCGCTCAGTTCTTGTAACCCTGCAGCGGCGCAGGGATGCGCCCGCCCCGCCGGTGGAGCACGTCTGCGCCAAAGGAGCCCGGGTCCTGCACGATCGCGGTTCCAAGCAGCCCCCCCCACTCCACGGTCTCTCCAGGCCCCTTACCAGGGACAGGGATGAGGCGCGCTGCGGTCGTCTTTTGGTTCACCATCCCGATCGCCATCTCATCAGCGATGATGCCGGTCAAGACATTCGCAGGGGTGTCACCGGGGACGGCGACCATGTCCAGACCGACTGAGCACACGCTCGTCATCCCTGTGAGGGTGGCCAGGGAGAGCGCTCCATCAGCGACGGCCTCGATCATGCCCTGGTCTTCGCTGACCGGAATGAAGGCGCCAGACAAGCCCCCGACCGCCGAGCTCGCCATCGCGCCCCCCTTCTTCACCGCGTCTGTCAGGAGCGCGAGCACCGCGATGGTCCCAGGCGCGCCGGTACGATCGACGCCGATCGCCTCGAGGATGTCTGAGACTGAGTCGCCGATCTCGGGCGTGGGCGCGAGGGAGACATCGACGATCCCGAAGGTCGTGCCCAGCCTGCGGGCCGCCTCCCGCCCGACGAGCTCGCCCATACGGGTGACCTTGAAGGCCGTGCGCTTCACCGTCTCTGCCACCGCGAGCAAGTCGACATCCGGGCCGAGGCGTTCGAGGGCCGAGCGCACGACGCCAGGCCCTGAGACCCCAACGTTGAGGACGGTCTCTGCCTCGCCCGGTCCGATGTGCGCCCCAGCGACGAAGGGGTTGTCCTCGACCGCGTTGCAGAAGGCGACGAGCTTGGCGCAGCCGAGGCCGCCTGTGGAGGCGGTGCGATCGGCGGTCTCAAGGATGACCTCGCTGAAGCGCGCGACCGCGTCCATGTTGATCCCGGCGCGGGTGCTGCCCAAGGAGACCGATGCACAGACTCGCTCGGTCTCGGCCATCGCTCCGGGGATGGACGAGAAGAGCGCGTCATCTGCGCGAGTGAAGCCCTTGTGTACATAGGCAGAGAAGCCGCCGATGAAGTCGACCCCAACCTCCTTCGCTGCGAGATCGAGAGCGCGCGCCACGGGCACGAGGTCTCTCGCTCCAGAGGGACCGACCAGCCAAGAGATCGGAGTGACGGCGATCCGCTTGTTGACGATGGGGACCCCGTAGTCAGCGGAGATAGAGTCAGCCACGTTCACGAGCTCTGCGCCCTGCTGGACCACCTTCGCATAGACCTTCTCGCAGGTGGTCTCGAGGTCAGGGTCAGCGCAGTCGAGCAGGTTGATCCCGAGGGTCGTCGTCCTGATGTCGAGGGTCTCAAGCGCGACCATTCGGATGGTCTCGAGGATCTCTCTCTCTGTAAAGGACACGACGGGGCTCCTAGATCAGACGCGGTGCATGAAGCGGAAGGCCCGCTCGTGCATGACGTTTACGGCGTAGTCCTCAGGGCCACCTAAGCAGTCGAGCCGCTCCTTGATAGAGGCGAAGTCGCTGCCTGGTGAGAGGTTCACGACCAAGACCATGTGGAAGTAGCCCTCGATCATGCGCTGCGAGATGTCAGCGATGCTCGCCCCCGACTCCGAGAGGATCTGTGTGACCTCTGCCAAGACCCCAGGGCGGTTACGTCCGACCGCGGTCACGATCACGCTCCCGCTCTCACCATCCCCCTCTGGCTCTGGGAGATGCGGTAGAGAGGCCTGAGCGCCCTCTGCGTCAGGGCCGCGGTCAGGGCTAGCGGGGACCCAATCTCCTCCGCCGGTCACGAGTCGCACGCCGAGCTCCTCAGCGACCTGCCGCGCATGCGGGGTCACGACTGTCTGCGCACCGACCTCTATGGGGCCAGCGCCGGCGCGGCGCACATCTTCAGCTGTTAGAAATCTCCTCGGCACTTAGCTCGCTCCTAGAGGTGACGCACCAAGTCAGCGTGGGGCCGGGGAATGACGACGTCACGCGCGAGCATCCCGCGCTCAGAGGCGATGCTCGCGCCGACGGTGACTGAGGCGCGCACGTCGCTCACCTCTCCTGTGATCGTGAAGTAGCTCTTCCCGCCGAGGCCGTTGGCGATGCGCAGCTCAAGGAGGTCTACGGTCGCCTGCTTCAAGGCAGCGTCTGCAGCCTGTACAGCTGAGGCCACCGTCGTCGTCTCGACGACGCCGAGGGCGTCGATCTGACCGTTGATGCTCCCGCGCCTGCGGAGGCCGAGCTCGACCTGCTCATGGACCTGCGTAAGGAGGAGCTGATCTACGAGGTCACCGCCAGCGAGGCTCGCGCCTCGGTCGATGGCGCTCCGGAGGTCGTCTACGCTCCCAGTGAAGAGCATCACGTACTTGCCAGGCTGGACAGGCTCGCTGAAGAGCATCTCGATCTCTGATTCCCAGAGGATGGAGTCTGCCACCTCGATGCCACGGGCCACGCTGCAGAGTTCGAGCACAGCGACCGCAGCGCCTAGGTGGGCGTCGTCGCGCAGGTTCGGGTTCTCGTCGTTTCTGTTCATGTTCATCTCCAAACTGTCAGAGCGGCGCTAGAGGCGCCGCGTCATCTCTCAGTGTCCTCCGCTCGAACGGGCCCGATCGTGCGCCCATCTTCTAAGTCCATGCGATCGATAATCGCGCTCACCGCCGTCTGAAAGCCGACGTCGTGTCCCTTGCCGATGCAGTGTCGTGCAGCGCGCCCGAAGACGACGAGCACCCGCTCCCCGACGCCTGCACCGAGGGGATCCACCGCGACGATGGTCTCCGCGGACTCGTCTCCCGTCGTGAAGGGCTGGACGACGAGCATTCTGAGCCCTTCTAAGGTCGGGTCCTTCACCGAGGCCCAGACGTTGCCAACGACGGTGCCGACCAACATCAGCTGCTCCCCTCCTTCGCGAGCTGGTGCGAGTCCACAATGCCGACGACTGCAGCCTCTAAGGCGTAATCACCGTCGCCTCCACAGGCGACTCGCGCGGCCTTTCCGAAGGCCACGAGCACCTCTTCACCCACACCGGCGCCCATGGGGTCAGCCGCGACTACAGGCGTCACCATCGGCGCAGCGGGGTCATCCCCAGCGTCGAGGGCCTCGACCACCAAGAGGCGATGCCCTTCGAGGTCTGCGACCTTACGCGTCGCCCAGACCTCACCGATCACGCGCCCTAAGAACATCAGCCGCCCCCCTCTTCGACGGCGACGCGGCCCCCGATCCCCTCCATCGCCCGATGGATCGCGGCGACAGCCTGCTCGATGTCGGCGTCAGAGCCAGCGAGCCGCAAGCGCCCCACCGCCCCATCGTGGCCGAGGCCGACGATGCGCACCGAGCTCGCCTTCTCGGCCTCATTCGCCGCCAAGAGCACGTGGACCGCAGGCGTCACCTCGAGGGTGTAGAGGGTGTCCTTCCCCAAGACGAGCATCCCAGCGCGCGTGCGGTTGATGAGCATCGCGTGGTGGTCGTCGATCTGGCGAACGACCTCGTCCGTGAGGAGCTTCGGAGCCAACCCGTCCTGGGGCGTGAGGCCGAGCTCTCGCAAGATCGCCTCGCCCGCCATCCGGACCTGCCCTTGATCAGGGCTGTGCACCTCAAGCGAGCCATAGTGCCGCTCAGTGATGAGGGCGCCTGGTTTCACGTCGCAGGTCTTCAGCGCCACATCCAAGAGGCGGTTGACCACGATGCCTGGACGCACCTCGAGCCAGAACGCGCTCTCCCCCGCGACGGGAAAGTAGCCGTCTGAGTTCGCGGCGATCGTCGCCGCGAACTGCGGCTGCATCTGGTCCAGATGGACCGCGCCGCGTAGCTCGATGTTGGCAGACATCTCCTAGGAGATCACCTCACTCCTCCTTAAGAGGAGCGGCGCGATCACTCAGGGGCCTGGGGGATGTACCGCTCCATGTCTCCCGCAGGGCGCGGGATGACGTGGACGCTGACGAGCTCTCCGACGCGTCGGGCGGCGGCAGCGCCGGCCTCCGTCGCTGCCTTCACGGCGCCGACCTCTCCGCGCACCATGACGGTGACGAGTCCTCCGCCGGAGATCTCCTTCCCGAGAAGGGTGACCTTGGCGGCCTTGACCATGGCGTCAGCGGCTTCGACCGCGCCGACGAGACCGCGGGTCTCGATCATGCCGAGGGCAATATTGGTGTCCATTTGAGTTCCTCGATGGACTCCTCTGGGGAGTCAGTTTCCTTGGTTGAGTTCCTGTGTGAGAACGGGTGATTAGGGCAGGGCGAGCATCGCTCAAGCTTTGCATGCGCCCGTAGTGACTTCGTGATGGGGACAGCCAGCGCAGGGACCGAGGGGACAGCCAGCGCCAGCTTGGCTCATGATGCTCTGGATCTCATTCGGGCTGAGGGCAGCGCCGACCTCTGGAGCTTGGGTGGTCGAGGGGGAGCCGCCCGTAGAGTGAGCGGGAGTGTGCGTGCGCTCGAGCACGAGCGCAGCAGTCGAGCCCTCTGCAGGTCGAGTGAAGGTCGGCAGGTGAGCGCGCTGTGGACTAGGCTTCGGGAGCGCGCGCGCCTGACTGCGCGGCTCTGGCCGCGAGGTCTCAACCGGAGCGGGCGCTGCGGGCGCGGAGGTAGGCATGGCGGGCGCCGTGGGCTGGCTCGATGCAACGCTCAAGGCCGGGTCTCCGTTGAGGCCGCTGCCACGCGGAGCCGCCTCGCCACCGAGGGTGCGCGCGCGCTCGTGCGCTGCGCGGTCGATCTCCTCCCAGTCACGCCGCGGGCGGGCAGCGCGCTTGATGTTGATGAGGTGCTTAGCCGTGATGTTGTCTGAGGTGATGTTCCCAGCCTGCGGGCCACAACCTAGGGAGAAGGAGGGCATCAGGTGGGAACTGAAGCCGACAGCCCCCTGCGAGGAGGGGCCATTGACCAGGATGCGGTTGGCGGGTTTCTCGAGGAGGAAGGCATCGATGACCTCCTCTTCACGGGACCAGAGGCTGAGGGTGTGACCGAGGCCGCCAAACTTCAGCAAGCTCGTCGCGGTCTCACAGCCCGCTCTCCAACCCTCG
>Ga0066378_10000375_pt1 | contig 19215 bp, 16 predicted proteins | sample Knorr_S23_td_DCM_FD_70947 | JGI IMG/M metagenome (GOLD analysis project Ga0066378, IMG submission 70947) | Marine microbial communities from Southern Atlantic Ocean transect - Knorr_S23_td_DCM_ad_71m_LV_A | ecosystem: Environmental > Aquatic > Marine > Oceanic | place: Southern Atlantic ocean...
ATTCTATCGCCTAAACCGACTGTGGTTAGTGCTGATTTTGCCTTTGTTTCAGCTTCATCCTGCTCCATACCAGATATTTCTAGAGCCATTGCAACATTATCAATTGCACTTAAGTGTTCTACCAAGTGGAAATCCTGAAAAATCCATCCTACTCCGCTTCTTCTTACATTTACAACCTTGTTTGGAGGTTTAGTACCGTAGTTGAATTTTTTTGAATTTTCATTAGAGCTTACATCTTCAAGTTCTATTTCTCCGTCGTCACCAGGCAAAAGCCCTCCAATGATGTTTAGTAAAGTTGACTTTCCACATCCCGAAGGACCCATTAACGCAACTAATTCTCCCCTTTTTATTTTTAAATTAATGCCTTTTAAAACTTCAATTCGAGTTTTGAACGCTTTCGATCCAAAACCTTTCTTTAAATTTTTAACTTCTAACAATTCCACAATTTTTCATAATACAGTTCTATAAAAAACATATTCATGCTTATCTGACTGCAATAATTTTATTGACTATTTTTAATTAATTTTTCAGTGTATTCACTAATTGCAAATTCCATAGTTATTTGGCCTAATAATATTCGGTTTGCAGTCTCTTTATCTATTGTAAAAAGACCTTTTGACAATCTACGAGACTCTTTTTGTATCCAAGCGATTTCACCACTTTTTGGCCTGTATCTTTTTGGTTCATTCAACTGAGGAGTTCTAGATGCGATTCTTATTGCAGCTTCAATGTGACTTCCACTGCCACTTCTTCTCTCATCTATAAATTGTAGTTTGTCTCTATAATTTTCAAGTGAATTAACAATTAAATTTCTAACAGGCGGACTTCCTAATCCAATTTTAATATATTTGATTCCAATTTCATCATTAATTGATACAATCAAATTAGTCATAGAATTAATATTGTCAAATTCTCTCTGGAATAATAAGTGATTGTTGGCCGCTGCGACGAGTCCGCATATTCCTCCTGGATCTATTCCTACAATTAGTTGATTTTTTTGATAATATGCGCATCTTATTTTTAGTTCAAGAATTTCCAAGTTTCCAGGGATAACGTGTGGAGTTAAGCATTTTTCAATTGCCTCATCAGAAACAATAACATCAATTTCGTGGTCTAGCTCAGGAATTTTTTTTAAGTGTACAAGGTTAAATTCTGCATTTTTGAGTTCCCTTGTAATATGATTTAATGTTGAAAAATTTTTAGTTAAAATTCCAATTCTCATGGTTTTGTCCATTCTAGGCTAATCCAATATTCTTCATATTTGAGCACAATTGTTTTGTTAACTCCATGACCAACTCTAATCATTCGAGCAACATCTAACCAATCATGATTCTTTTCTGTTATATGAATTAGCCAAGGTGCATGCTCAGATTCGTAATTGTAAACTCTGTAATGTGTTCCAAACTTGAGACCCGAGTGAATTTGATATCCGAGGTCAACCAGTTCTTTCATATTAGGGTCTTCATTAATATTTTGAACATTGTCTTTGAGTTTAGTTTTTGTCCACTCAATAATATTAGCTATGTAGTAAACTACGTCACCTTCGTTATCCACAATACCCACTTGTGTTCTTCTTGGTAGTTTTAATTCTAGTTCATCTATGATTGAAGTAAAATTAATCTTATCTTGAAAATTAAAAGAGTGCACTATAGCTGATGCGGACTCTTTTGTAGAGGTATTTCTGTCGTATAATCTTAATCCTTTTTTGCATGATTTAACTACAAGACCTCGTTCCTTTAGGTCCTTGAATGTACAGTAACGAAGTTTTTCTTTTTGAAAATCATTTATTTCATCCTGAGATAGTATAATGTCTTTTCTGTCATTAGAGTATAGTGCTTCGTAGCTAGTTAACAGTAGGTCCCCGCCACTTTGTGGAGTTCCTGTGTTTCCTTTGTTGTAAATTTGGGCAGCTATTCTCTTGTCTGTTACTAATATGTTATTGTTCTTTCTTTCGTAAGTCAGACCTTCACCTCAGTAACAAGTTTAACTTTGCCAGCATCACTTAACATTCTGGCGTTATATTTTGGAATTGATTCGATATCTCCGTTTTTTAGAGTATAATTTTTAGCATCCATTCCTGTAAATGTAGGAAGATCTTCCAGAACTTTTACATTTAAGTATTCTGACTCGTCAGATTCTTTTACTTTCTTGGGATATTTTTCTTCTTTAATTACGACTTTATCTTCAACTTTATCGTTTTTTTTAATTTTAGTATCGATTTTTTTGATTACTTTTTCTTCTGGCATCAATTGGAAATCTGTACTTAGAAGGGTATTTTCTCTATGTTTTTCAATTACTGAGCATATGGATTCAAGGTACTCGGTCTCGCTTGGATGAACATTATCTGAGTTTGGGTTTTGTCCATTGACTTTTTCTCTTGCCAAATCAGTTAATTTTCTTTCTCTTAACTTATGTAATTCTAATTTCAAATCCATAAGTTTTCTCATGTCTGAATTACTTTTTTCCAGTCTTTTTACATTCCCTTTTGATTGTTCAATAACTTCTCTTATTTGATTCTCTAATTTTATTATTTGGTCGTAGAAAGTAGTAGATATCTTCGTTAATCTTCCTTCCCTTCTTTCTTTTAAAGTTTGAACTCTCAAGTCTCGGAGAGTTAACAATTCAGCAACCATTATTTTGCCATTTGGATGCCTAATAAGAATGTTTGCCACTAAAAGTCTTTTATCTACACAGTTAGATGTGATACATGAAGAAGTGTCCAGTCTGTGCCGTAGAGGTAGAAGACACAGCTCCTTTCTGTAATATATGTGGAGTAAATTTAGCTGGCGCAAAAGACGTGGGTCCTTCAAATGTTGAAACACCAGTCTCTAAGAATGATGACAGTCCTGGAGCTTCACCGGTTTCTCAATCAACACAATTGACGAGTGGTCGAAAGAAACCTAGTTTTTACTTACCAGCTTTACAATTTTTACTTGCAGTAGCACTGCTTGGTCTTGTTCTTTACTATACAACTGCAGATGTACCTAATCCTGAGTCTTCCGTAGGCGAAGGAGTGACTTATGAAGATTTAAGGAACTATACTAGCTACAACGAGCCTTTAACTTGTCCCGGTTGGGGAGAACCCTCCTCTAAAGGTAATGATAATGGTTGTCCAGTAGTGCTCAATTCAGACTGGGATACAAGTACTTTTAACGTGAAGACGCAAGAGTATCAAACTATACTAGGACTTACTATTCTAATGGGTCTTTGCATTTTGGTTCAAGCTAGAAGGATTAGTGACAGTAACATCATGGCTCCTTTGCTTTTGATGTTAATGATTTTAGGTATTGTTTACCTTTTCATGGGCAGAGATCAAACTCCATTAGAAGCAGTTGAGACAACATTAGGTGCGACAGCAGGTCTTGTTATTATCGTTGTTTCTTACATTGTATTTCTTTATGCGGTAACAGGTAAGGATATCAGCGAAGCCCCTCTAACCACGATTTACTCGTTTATTGGTGCAGGATCTTTAGTTTTCGCCGCCTTACACCATAACTGGGTAAGAGGTCCTTGGTTGTCTTGTGATACATCGCTAAAGTCTTTTGATTCATCTCTCGAACAAGCTTGCACTGAAGTAGGAGGCCAAGTTCAATACGCCTACATTGATTTGCAGCCTATTGAAATGTTGATTTTGTTAGCCGGTATTCTATTTCTTTTACTTGGAATCGCAGGCTATATTCTCCAAACAGTTCGACTTAAAGATATGGAAGAAGCAAAATATTTTTTCATGATATTAATGGGATTATCTTTACAGTTTATAGTTGTTGTTTGGAATTTGGTAAGAAATAGTGCAAATTTCTATTTCGAACAAGGTGACATAATTCTTACATTATTATCTGTTTCAATATCGTTCCTAGGAATGTATCTTTTCTATCGCAAGCGTAAATCTGAAGAAAGTATGGAAGGTTTAGCTTATTTTGGATTATTTGTTTCCGGAATAGGTACTCTCTTTGCTACAATGATTGCACCAGCTCTTCTTTCTGGTACGGACGTTTCCTCTCCAGAATCTACCACTGAATGGATAATGTTTGGATTACCTTTGGCTGTTGCTCTAGGTGCTGTTTGGTATGGTATCAAATATGGTACAGAGAAATTCAGAGATAGAGTAGTCGAGATGCAATTGTCTAAACCTCCAGTTTCAGATCCATTCGATTCTGACTTTGTTCCAGAGGAAGAATTGTTTGATGATAATAAAGACAAAGAGCCTGAGCCCACAAAATCTGGAGATATCTCTTTGGAGGATGCTATGGATAGGCTACTTTCTGAATTTCCAGAAGCAACTATAGACATCAAACCTACTGAGGATGAGAATTATGGTGTTGATTTCTCAGATATTGAGAAGGAGCTAAAAGAAGAATTAGCAGAAACTCCTAAAATTAGAAAAGCTATGAAGGTTAATTATGATGTTGATTACGAAGAGCTTTCAAAATATTATTCAACTACTAGAGACACAATTAACCAAACTGTTACTCATTTAAAATCCGGAAGAAATATTATGCTTTATGGAGATCCAGGTACTGGTAAAACAGCTTTAGCTAACTTGTTACTGAGCCAAATCTGTGGCGTTAAAGAAGCTAAGGATGGAAGTATGATACCTAATTATTCAATTGTAACAGCTAACGCAGAATGGTCTAATTTTGAAGTAATAGGTGGAATTTCACCTGATGACTCTGGGGGCTATTTCTTCAAAGATGGTTATGTTGCTGACGCAGCTAAGTCGTGCGAAAAGACAATGCAAGAAGAGGGTAAACCTCATTATTTAGTTATAGACGAATTTAACCGAGCTAACATTGATGAAGCATTCGGAAAGTTGTTTACAGTTTTCGAATATAGAGATAAGCAGCCATTACTAACTGCTAAAGAAACAGGTGCAGCACCGTTCATGATGCCACCCGAATTCAGAATTATTGGAACGATGAATACTCAAGATAAAAATACTTTGTTTAATGTTGGACATGCATTGATGAGGCGCTTTGCTTTTGTTGAAATAGGATTGCCTGATAGAGATGATGAATATAGGAGAATGCCTGTTTTCGTATTCAATAAATTAAATAAATTAGGAATAGCTCCAGATAGGCCTGAAGGTAGCGACAATGAAGATTGGTATGCTAAGGAAATGTTCGATTTTTACGATGACGATGGTACTATGTTCAAAGCTTTCAACAAATTTATGAACTTCTTAGAGGAGGAGGATTTACCACAGTCCCGTGATGACGAGATTGCTAGAGGAGTTAGAACATACAGGAAGATAGGTCCTGCAGTTATCATTGATTCAATGCTCACAGTCTTTAACTCCAGAGGACAATACGACTTAGATAGAGCCCTAGCTGACGTTATCAAATCTAACATAATGCCTGCTTTAGAAGGTCTTGAGAGAAATGAATTGAAATGTCTTATGCTAAAGGCTCAAGAAGTACTTGGAACAAATCATGACATTTCATTAACGTTAGAAAAGATGGTAGATTCACCAGGATTGAGCGTTTTCGGTTGATATGAGTTTACCAGATGCAACTATAGATCTAAATTTACCAGCGGACCATCCTGAGCATTTGCAAGAGGGTGAGAGTATTCTGCTCAATGTTAATGCTTTTAGACCTTTAGAAAATGTTCATATTAGATTAGGAACTGCCCGTATGGATAATCTTCCTAAAATTAGATCTAACACAACTCATTCACAAGCTTTTGAAGTTCCCGATTACATAGGCACAAATACAATAGGATTATTTGATAAAGATGGTAAATCAGTATCTAACAAATTAGAGATTGTTATAGCTCCAAAAATGTTAGATTATGAAAAGTTTAAAGACTTGAGAGATAACCATATTCCAGATTTAGTAAAAAATTCTGGTGCTGAGGAACCGCCTGAAGGAATGTATCCAGGGGCTACTTCGTCAATTGAAGAAGAGAAAATTTTGTTAAACATAGAGCAATTATTAGAGTTCTCTGGGAAGTTACTAAAAATAACTAACGACATTAGAAAAGGAGCATACACTTACAAAGTTGAAGTAGAAAGAAAGACAATGAAGTCTCAAATTAGAGGCGCCGTGCGTTGGCAAAAAACAGCTCTTGCACGCGCTCAAAAGGGTACTGAATATGCTACAGCCCATGTAACAGATATTCGAAAAAGAAAATGGAGTACGCCCACAAATATCCTTCTTGTCAAATTCCATATGGAAGTTTTCATTGAAGCAATATTTTTCAGAGATGAGATGGATCGCAAAGAAAGAGAAAAGAAAGCATGGGCTGCAATATATGGAAAGACCGTTGAACCTTTGTCAGACGATGCAAAACTTCAGCTAGATAAGTTAGATTTAGCTTGTAAAATGCATAAACAGGTTTTAGGTGACGGAAAGTTGGCAGAATTGATTCCTATTGCTAAGGATACTAGAAAGGAAGAAAGATTGATCAATAGAGAGGCAATTATTGAGGCCAAAACTTGGAGCCGTAATAGGTCTTACAGAGAACTTCCTGCATTATGGAGAGATTTTTTAGATGATTACAAATCTTATTACGAGGAAACAGTTTTAGTTCAGACACAAAAAATGACTGATATTTACGCACTATGGATTCTTTGTGAAATGGCATCAGGAATGAAACTTAGTGCTCATGCCAAGTCTTTACGTGAATTTAGGTCTAAAAACAAAGATATTGTTCTCAAGTATGATGCTCCAGGACAGGTCAGGCACGGTTGGAGTGACTCAATAATGGGATCTCTTTTCGGAGAGTCTGATGAGAAGGCAAATCCGGCTCAAGGTTCAGGTAAGCCCGAAATATTTATGAACTATAGAGGTGTAAATTTCTATTTTGAAACTAAATATGACTTGGAGCAGGCACCACGTCAAGAAGATGTTTACAAAGTATTAGCATACATGAACAATTATGATGTTCCATGTGGAGGAATAATATACCCAGGACCTCAATTGAAAGTCTCAGTTGATATTAGAAATAAGCAAGTAATTGCCTGGATACCATTTACTTGGACTGAAAAGGCGTTTGAAGTCGCACCTAATTATTTCGCATTTATTTCTGATAGGATGGCCGCAATTCATTCTAAAATTGGGGAAGAAGATTTAGATAAATTTGTTGAGGAGGTTGAAAGGACAGCCTTCGAATTTTATGAGGCAATTGCAGTACGAGGTGCAGTTGCGCCTGAGATGCCAGAATTTTTGTACAATGAAGAAGTTGAAATAAATCTTGAAGATGTAATGGAGATGGAGGAGGAAGAAGAGGAAATGGATTTAGAGGCTATAGCTGAAGAAGGTTCTCAGGTAAAGAAGGATAAGCTTTTGGAAGATATTGAAGAAGGCAATCTTGAGCCGGTCACAGAAGATGCTAGTGGATATTCTATATCTAAAGATGTTGCTGAAGATAAAGACATAGAAGAAGAATCAGATGTTGGTGGTCAGATTGAAGAGTTCCCTGAAAAGGTTTTTGACACTGAAACACAGCCTCCTGAACAACCTGTTCAGGTGAACCGAGATAGTTCAGATATTGTTGAAAATCCTTCTGAAAAGAAAATATCATTATCTATTGAGAAACTACGAAAAATGGTTGATGAACAGGATAAGTAGTTATATAGAGTTATCAAATAAGATTATATGATTAAAGTTGGTATCAACGGATATGGTACAATAGGTAAGAGGGTAGCAGAAGCCGTCACACTTCAGGACGATATGGAAATTGTGGGTATTGTTAAAACAAAGCCTACATATGAAATGAGAGGAGCTTTAGATGCTAATTATCCTGTTTTTGCTTCTTCAAAGAGTAAAGTCCCATTTTTTGAAAAATATGGTATAAAAGTAAGTGGAGTCACTGAAGATCTTGTTGATATTGCTGATATAATTATTGATTGTACGCCTGGAAAACTTGGCGTCAATAACATTGAGATGTACAAGAAAGCAGGAACAAAGGCAATATGGCAAGGCGGAGAAAAGCATGCACCTATAGGAACTAGTTTCAATTCTTTAACAAACTATTCGGAATCAATTGGGAAGGATTACGTTCGTGTGGTTTCTTGTAACACTACCGGACTTTCGCGAACACTTTATCCATTGTTGAACGAATATGGTATTGATAACGTCCAAGCTGTAATGGTACGTAGAAGTGGAGATCCAAAAGATAGTGATAGAGGTCCGATCAACTCAATAGAACCGGTTTTGAATGTCCCTAGTCACCACGGACCTGACGTTCAAACCGTCATTTCAAACTTAAACATTCAAACCATGGCAGTTAAAGTTCCAACTACAATTATGCATGTTCATTGTGTAATTGCTGAGTTAGATTCAGAGCCTGAAGTAAGTAAAGTTTTAGAAATGTGGGAGGCAACACCTAGAGTTAATTTAATTGAAGGATTCTTAGATCACGATGGTTCTAAAGTTCGAAATTTACCAGGTACTGCTGAAATAATGGAATTGGCACGAGATTCACTTTATACAAGAGGCGATTTGAATCAGATCGCAGTTTGGAAAGATGGCGTTCATTCATTTGGTAAAAAGCTATACTATTATCAAGCTATTCACCAAGAATCAGATGTTGTTCCTGAGAATATCGATGCTATAAGGGCAATGTGTAACTTAGAATCAGATTCTTTGAAATCCGTTAAGAAGACTAATCAAGCTTTAGGAATTAATTAAAGCATTAATCTTTTTTAAATATTCTAGATTTAATGTAGTTTTAACGTTCTGCTTTTGGCCCATTAGGTGAAGAATTCCGTTTATTTCATTTATTTCAGTTTTCTTTCCTTTTTTTATATCTTGTAACATGCTACAATAGTTATCAGCAGTCTTTTCAATAATTTCTTCAGCCAATTTCATTGGTTCATTATTGAATTCAATGCCATTTGATCTTGCAATCTCTCTAGACTCAGCAAGTAATTCTCTAACTAAATACCAGTATTGTTCTTTTTTTAAATCTCCGTTTTTTAAGTTGTAAAGTGAGGCCACGGGGTTTATTGCACTGTTCACAACAGCTTTAAGCCATATGCTTTTCTCAATGTTATTTGTATGATAAATTTTGAAGTATTTTTTAGAAAAAATATTTAAGATTTCATCACGTTTCTTCTTTACGTTATTCAGGCTACCTATTACAGTCCTGCCAGTTCCCTTAAATTCTGTAACTCCGCTATTGGTCGAAATAGCTCCCATACTTGTTACAATCGAATAAATATTATTGTTATGCTCCAGATTTAAATTCAGCATCTTAAGCCCATTTTGGCAAATAATTACTTTTCCTTTAAAATTATGTAGCAGGTTTACAGCATTATCAAGATCATATCCCTTAACTGCAATTATTACAATTTCAGAATCATCAATTTCAGTGATAATTTTAGCATTAATCTTTCTTTTTTTATTTCTTTTTTTAATCCATAACCCATCTTGTTTAAGTTTATCATATGCTTCTGGTTTGCTCAGAACAGAAACTTGATTTTTTGAATCAAGAGATCCAGCTAGTACTAATCCTATAGCTCCTGGACCAATTACCGTTATTTTCATTCTCTTTCCGTGTATATCAGTGACTTATTGTTCAAAACTTTTACGTATACCTTAAATTTAGCATTTGTCAAATCAACACTCACATCTGGAAATAATTCAAATACACTTCCAGCTAGTTCTCTTGCCAATTCAGTAGATGTGAATTTATGTTCTCCCTTTCTTTCGACTTTAATTGCAAATGTTTGTATATTATTTTCTGACGAAATAAGATTTTTTACATTATCGTAAATAGCTTCTATTTTTGTTTCACAAAGTTTAGCTTTAATTAGCTTGTATTTTAATTTAACTTCCTCAGGAGCAGCCTCCACTGAAGTTATATACAAATATTTGTTAAGTATTTGGTATTTACTCAGTATATTTTCATTGTTAAACAATTCAAGAACTATTTTACGTCCTATTTTTTTCAAGTTTTTTCTTGATTTATGGACTAAAACGTAATTATTCATTAATTGATGACATTACTCTTTCAATAATTTCATGCGAGTGGCCAACATAATTGTTCGGTTCTAAGCAATGGTCAATTTCTTCATTACTTAGGTATTTCTTTACTTCTTCGTTATTACTTACATTCTGACTAAAAGTAACACCTTTTTTTTCAGCTTCCATTGTTATTTTACGTACTAGTTCGTGAGCTTCTTGTCTTCCCAACTCAGTTCTTCCAAGTGCTATCACAAAAGCCTCAGCCATAGGAAGCCCTCCAGCTCCATCGAGATTTTCCTTCATCTTTTTTTTATTTACATATAAATTGGAAAAGACATTTTCAGTTTTTTTTGTTATGAACTCTAACAAAATATAAAATTGGGGAAGAATAATTCTTTCATTACTCGAATTTGCTAAGTCTCTTTCGTGCCATTGCAAATTATTTTCATATGACGAATAAAGTACAGATCTAACTATTCTTGCTAATCCACCTACATTTTCTGATGTTATTGGATTTTTCTTTTGTGCCATTGTGGATGAGCCTACTTGTTTTTCTATGTTGAAAGCCTCAGCAACTTCTCCAATGTCACTTCTCTGTAGATTTCTCACTTCCAACGTAAATTTTTCAATACTTGTAGCCAAATTAGCACCCCATGCAATAACTTCAGCAATACGGTCTCTACCCAGTATTTGTGTCGTAGCTAATGGTTCATTTAAATCTAATTTCTCACATACGGCACTCTGAACTTTTAGAGTATTAGGATGCATTGCAGCTCCAGAACCCACAGCACCAAGAAACTTTCCGGTTAATATTCTTGGTTTAAGTTGAATTAGCCTTTCCATGTGTCTTGATAACTCAGATGCAAAAACTGCCATTTTTAATCCAAAAGTTATCGGTGTAGCCCACTGCCCATGAGTCCTGCCCAGCATCACAGTATCCTTATGCTCTTCAGCCAACTTACCAATTGACGCTATTAAATTAGAGAGTGCTTCTTCTATTAGATTTATAGCTTTTTTATGCTGCAAAGCTCTTGCTGTATCTACAATATCATAGCTTGTAGCTCCAAAGTGAATCCACTTTCCAGCTTCGCCTACTTGTTCCTCCAAGCCCTTTACAACAGCCATTACGTCGTGGTTAATTTCTGACTCTATTTCCTCAACTCTCTCCCTTTTAACTAGAGGTATTCCATTTCTAATTTGAACAGCAGCATCTTTAGGAACTATTCCTATTTCAGCTTGGGCCTCTGCTAAGGTAGCTTCAACTTCTAATAGAAAATTTAGATATGAATTAGCTCTAAAGACATCTCTCATATCTTCAGTTCCGTATCTGTAATCAAGAACGCTTACTGGATCCATATTACGCTAAAAGAGGTGGATATATACTATATCTTTCCATGAGGGGATTACTTTTATCTAGCTACGCGCTACCCACAAATATGATTAGTAGGATATTAAATGGAATTTATCTTGCATTTGCATTTTTTGTTTTGGCTGTAGCTTTCTCCTCTAATGCTCAGGCCCTTGACGTAGATTTAGAGCCTATTAATTTTACATTTAATCCAGAACACCCCGTAAACGGTGAGGCTATCGAAATCAGTTTTGAAGTTATTAATAATGGTAATGAAGCAGCTAATGAGGTGAAAATTGTCGTTTGGAACAGTACATCTGAATGCGATTCTGATGATGAATGTGTACCAGTATTTGAGACGACAGAGACTGTGATTGATCAAGCAAAGAAAGCAACCATTGAGTTTACGTGTAAGCCTGATGGAATCGATGGGTGCGGTGGTGTTGGTGACCACACGTTAACTGTTTATGTTGATTATGAAGATGATATTATTGAGACCAATGAGGATAATAATAAGATAGTATACGAATACACAGTATTTAATCAAGAGCTAGCTGATCTAACGACTGCTGAAGGGGAACTTAATCCTATTATTTTTACCCCAGAAGTGCCTGCTGTTGGTGACTCAGTAGATATATTAGTTTTTTTTGAAAACAGTGGTAGAGATAGTTGTACAGAATTTAAGATTAAATTTGAACAAACTATTGATGGTGAAACAGAAGTTATTTCTGATCCAAGAGTATACACAATTATAGATCCGGAATCTCCGGCTCAGTTTAACATTACATGGCAACCTGAGCTTGTTGGTACATATGATATTACAATAACTCTTGACTCTGGTGGGGACATCGAGGAGTTTGATGAGGAAGACAACGTTTTTTCTGGAGAGGTTAGAGTTAGAGCCCATACTCCCGAGTTAACACTTAATGAATTTCGTAATATTACAGTTGAGCCTGTTGATTATTGGTTAGACGACATATATTCGGATCATGAAGTTAATCTTACAACATATATTCTCAATGAAGATTATGTAACGGCTGCTTCATCAGTTCGTGTTGGATATTATGATTTGCCAGAAAATGGAACTGAATCGTTGATTGGTTACGCGTTTATTGACAACTTGGATAATGCTACCAGAAATGATGAAGAAATTTTTGCAGGCACAGAAGGCGCAACGGTAACATGGACTTCTTCTACTGGAACCAGCATACTCGGTAATCATACTATTATTGTCCGAATAGATCCATTGAACGAGATAGAAGAATGGGTTGAGGATGATAATAATTTTACTTTTAGATTGGTCGTTTTAGAGTCTAAACCTGATATTAATATATACGATCTGCAGGTAATTGGAGATCCAGTTAGAGGTATTCCTTCCGACATACAAATAACTATTTGGAATAAAGGAGCCTCGTACGTTTCAAAATATCCAATTGATATGAGAATTGACGGCGAGCTAATTGATAACTGGGAAGTAACCGTTAACCAAGGAGAATTTCTTAACTTAACAGTAAGCCACACTTGGCAAGTGCAGCAGCCAAGTATCTCTGTAAGAGGTGATTCCTCTGAACAGATTGAAGAGCTGGATGAGAATAATAATGTTAATTCATTATTAATCAACGTCGCAGCTCCAGAATATGACTTTAGTATAATGGAAATTAATGCCAATGACCCAGTGTTCAAAGGTGATCACATGGAAATTTCTCTCACAATCAAGAATAAAAGAGCGGAGATTCCTAGTTTTAAATTTTCTTTATACGTAGATAATTCATCCACACCAGAGTTTCAGAGTTATGATTTTGAAGGTAATCCTGTTTATTACGTGTTTGCTGAAGATTTAGGGTATAATGAAAGTATGGCAGTTTCTATCTTTTGGAGAACCACAGATGTCGCAGGTGAGTTTAATTTGACAGTTGTTGGGGAAATATCTGGAACCGATTTTGTAGACTTAAATGAAACTGATAATGTGGCTAATTTGAGCGTTACTGTAAAACCTCGAAACTTTCAACTTTCTGTAGAAATGCGTAATCTGCCGAATACTATATTTCTTAATCAGACTTTAGAAATTTCAGTAAGCGCATTGAATTTTGGACCTGAAATATGTTGTGAATGTCCAGATGAAACAATGAATATGAGTAGTGCATCCTCAGATTGCATTGGTGCTGAAATTTCACTTTTTATTGACGGTGAGCTATTCGAGATCTACCAAACAGATCCTCTAGGAAGAGTCAATGGTGAGGAAGTAAGGACTTTCTTTTGGACTCCTACAGAGGAAGGTCAGTACCTTATTGAAGCTCGCATTGATCCAGATAACATAATAGATGAATTTGATGAAACCGATAATGAAGCTTCAGCCAATGTTAATGTTACTATTGAAGAATACGTCGAAGAAGAACCTGTTGTCGTTGATGACGAAGACTCTTTGATAAGTGAACCTCTTGTGTGGGTTCCATTGATTGGACTATCTCTTGCAGGTCTTGGTATGTTTATCTACAATAGGATAAGCGACGGTGGTGACTACTTTGACAGTTATGAATCTAAGCCTAGTCAAAGTAATCAAGTGAATCCTCAACAGTCAGGATTTAGGTATAATCCTGAAACGGGAGAGACTATTGATATGCGAACTGGCGAAGTTATTCAACAGGGTGGAAAAAATAATAAGTGATTATATTGTCTGATCGAAGTAATTACTCATCAGGTGCTCCTTGGGAATCGATTGCTGGCTATTCAAGAGCAGTTCGTATTGGTAATATAATCGAAGTGGCTGGAACTACTGCGGTAGATACAGAGGGTCAAGTTGTAGGTGCTGGTGATATTATCAAACAAACAGACTATATTTTCAATAAAATTAGAAATGCCCTAAACGATGCAGGTAGTAAAATGTCTGATGTTATTCGTACACGTATGTATCTAACAGATATCAATGATTGGGAAACAGTTGCACGTGTGCATGGTGATATCTTTAGTGATATCAAACCAGTTTCCACCTTAGTAGAAGTCAGTGGATTGATTGATGAAGAGTTATTGATTGAGATTGAAGTAAGTGCTGTAGTTAGTGGTAGGATATAGATTTTTTATATCAGTATACATCTCTAAGATATCGATGTTCTTCCTTCATTAATGTTTGGTTAACGTAATGCTCAGCATCTTCCCTTTTCATTTTACCGTGCTTTTCGGCAATATCAATTAGTGCCTTGTGAACATCTTTCGCCATGTATTGTTTATCTCCGCAGATGAAAAAATAAGCTCCGTTATCTAACCATTCCCATATTTCTTTACCATTATTTGTAATTCGATTCTGAACATATATCTTTTCTTTTTGATCTCTAGAAAATGCAGTTGTCAACTTAGTGAGTTGTCCTTTCTTCATGTAATCAAACCATTCATCTTTATAGAAAAATGTACTTTCTTCATGCACCTCTCCAAAAAATAGCCAATTTCTTCCAGTTGCTCCCGTGCTAACTCGCTCTTCCATAAATGCTCTAAATGGAGCAATACCAGTTCCAGGGCCAACCATGATAATATCCTTGCTTCCATCCTGAGGTATCACGAAATCTCTGGTAGGCTGGATGTAAATTGGGACTTCGGTTTTGTTTACCTCTATGTCTCTTGCCAAGTCACCTGTAGCTAATCCGTATCTATCTCTTTCGAAATTGTTATATTTTACGATTGCTACTGTAAGATGTATTTCACCTAAATGTGCCTTTGGTGATGAGCTTATTGAATATAAACGTGGAGCAATGGGAGATAATGTATCAACGAATTCTTGTGGAGAAATTTTTACCTGGTATTCATTCATTATGTCGATATAATCACGAACAAATAGGTATTTTTCCAGCTCTTCAGCGTCATCCAGTATAGCTTTTAATTCCCTTTTAGGTTTACCTTTACCCAATTTATCATGTACCATTGTGAGGAACTTTTTCCCTGCACGGTGAATTACAAATCTATGTGTTAATGCGTTTTCTAAAGTGGTTTCTTCAACATCACCAGTTGATACTAAATCGTTTCTTTTAGCTCTAAGCTTAACTATTGTATCCTTAACCAACCTTTCATTGTTTTTTGGATAAAGTCCCATGGCATCTCCTGATTTATATCTGATACCACTTCCTTTGATTGAGAATACGTAATGATTTGTTTCTTTACCTGATCCCTCAGAGATAGTGTATGCATCCACTACCTTTGCCATGTACGGATTCTTTCGATTGTATTCTATGTTATCAATCCTCTAAGTTTTCTTTGGTGGATGAGGTGTTCTGCTTTGTTTATGCTTGACCATATGCTTTCTCTTGCTTGGTCTTAGTTTTTCAGCACCCTTACCTTTGTTTAGTAATCCTCTAGATTTCTTTCCTGCAGAGGTTAAAGCTCTGTGAACACGACCTTTGTGTGCTCTGTTACAAATCCAATTTATTTTTGAATCGGACATAATTACTGGATGATTTGGATCTACGAGTATTATTTCGTACCACTTGTATCTTCCATCCTCGGCAACCCAGTACGAATTTAATATTTCTAAGTTAGGATATTTTTTTGAGGTTCTTTCTTCAGCAATCATTTGCAAGTTTTTTCCTACAGTAATTTTGGAAATACCTGCTCTTTTTGCTCTTCTACCTGACGTAATAGCATGTTTTCTCATTCCCCCTCTTCGTATTCTTGTCCTCACTAGAACATATCCTTGTTTTGCCTTGTATCCTAAACTACGAGCACGGTCTATTCTTGTGGGCCTATCTATCTTAGTTGAAGCATCTTCTCTTCTATATGAAATTAGTCGTTGTTTTTGAAGAGCCTTCAAATTATCAGATGGAACTTTCCATTGATCTCTAACGTAGCTGTATACTGATTTACTCATTCGCGATTCCTCACTTTCGGGTTCAGCTATTGCCACATTCCCGATATTTGGCTTTAAAGAGACTTCCTTATAAAGCTTGATATATGACATACTATGAGTAGCAATCTGGAAAAACTAGATTTAGTTCCTCCCGATAAAGTGAAAGGATTTTTTGGTTCGTATTATCCACCTCCAGAACTCGCGTCTCATTTCATTAATAACAGACAAGAGGAAATATACTCCGTTAAAAGAGTTCATATTATTGTAAACCCTTTTGCTGGCAAAAAAAATGGCAATAAGATAGCTAATCTTATAAGTCAAGAATTACAAGAATTAAAGATAGACAGTATAACGTATACAACAGAATATGCTAACCATGCTGAAAAAATAGTTTCAGATATTTCTTTTGAAACTGGAGACTCTTTAATGTCTGTTGGTGGAGACGGAACTATTTCGGAGATTATCACAGGTCTCTTGAAACGGAAAGATTCTTCTTCTGATAGCGTTCCACTTTCTATAGTTCCTTCAGGTTCAGGTAATAGTCAGGCTAATGATATGGAAGTGGCGGATTATCTTGATGCAATGCAGAGAATGACTGTTGGAAACTTGCGTAAGATGGATGTTGGTAAAGTAACATTTATGGTTGATGGAAAAGAGCAAATTAGATATTCACATAATCTTGTTGGGTGGGGTCTCGGGGTTGATGCTAACATACTTGCCGAGAAAATGAGATTTTTGGGCCCTATAAGATACGATTTAGGATCTTTAATGAGTATAATTAGGGGAAAAGTGAGGAAAGCTAAATGCTACATTGATGGGCATCTCATTGATTCTTCTTTTATTTTACTCTTAATACAGAATACTAAAACAGGTGGGGACCGTTTAACTTTAGCTCCTATGGCACATGTTGATGACGGTAAAATGGATCTCGGTATAATATATCATATTAGTAGATTTCAGGTTTTGAAGCTTTTTAATCAGCTTAAAGCTTCAGGTTCTCATGTGTGGAATCCAAACGTTGAATACTACAGGTTTAAAAATTTAGTTATCGAAACTGATGAACCAACTGCCATTAATGTCGACGGTGAAAATTTAGGAACTACACCATTAGAAGTTAATGTTGTACCTTCAGCCATAAAAGTTTTCCATTGAGCGAAATATATTTTTAGTAAGTTCTTTAGTGTAATCATCTTATGTCATCTAAACTAATTTTGAGGCAGAAATTAATTGAGTGTAAAGCGCTCCAGTTTGGTGATTTTACACTGACCTCAGGTAAGAAATCGAATTACTATGTTAATATGAAATTAGCTTCTACTAATCCTGAGGTACTGAAATTAATTGCAGTTGAGTTTTCAAAATTAATTCCTTCCGATACTGAATTTATATCAGGTATGGAACTCGGGGCAGTTCCTCTAGCTGTTGCTTTATCTCTTGAAACTGGTCTACCTTATACAATGATAAGGAAAGGAGATCGTAAACACGGTACAGGCTCTAGACTTGAAGGTCCAACTAAAGGAAAAACTGTACTAGTTGATGATGTTGCTACTACCGGAGGTTCGAATATTGAATCTCTTAATGTTTTGTTAGATGAAGGAATAGATGTTTGTAAAATTATAGTTGTAGTCGATAGGGAGGAAGGCGCAGCTCAAAAAATAAAAGGTTATGATATTCCTTTTGAAAGTTTAATTTCAGCTTCTGAATTGAGTGAAAAATGAATTTCCTTGTAATAGGCAGTGGAGCCAGAGAACATATTATTGCACAAAGGTTAGTTGATTCTGGAGTTAGTGTATTCTCTGTCATTACTAACCGTAATCCCGGATTAATTGAACTATCAAAAGAATTTTTGTTCATTCAAAATTATAGGAAGAATTTAAAGGAAATAGTTTCTTTTTCACAGGTCAATGACATTGCTTGTGCAGTAATAGGTCCTGAAAATCCTCTTGCTCTGGGTTTATCTGATATTCTTTGGAAGAAGGGAATTCCAGTCGTCGGCCCCACTCAGCAGCTTGCTCAAATCGAAACCAGTAAAGGCTTTACAAGAGATTTATTGTCTGCCAACAATTTGGATGTATCTCCTAGATATAAGAGGTTTAATTCTATGAATGGCGTTAAAGAATTTATTTCAGAATTATCTGGAGAATATGTTGTCAAATATGATGGATTAATGGGAGGCAAAGGTGTTAAGGTTTCAGGCGAACACTTAATGAGCATTGACGATGGAGTCTCATACTGCAGTGAACTGATTAAGATTGGTGGTACTTTCGTTATTGAAGAAAAATTGTATGGTGAAGAATTTTCTTTGATGAGTTTCTGCGACGGCAGTAGTGTTGAGCATATGCCTGCAGTTCAGGATCACAAAAGGGCGTATGAAGGCGACATTGGCCCAAATACAGGGGGAATGGGGAGCTACACAGATTCTAACCATTCATTACCCTTTTTGAGCGACAATGAATTGAATCAAGCAAGAGTTATCAACGAAAATGTTTCATCTGCGCTGAAAAATGAATATGAAACAGGTTACAAAGGAATTTTGTATGGTGGATTTATGGCCACATCAAACGGTGTTAAGCTAATTGAGTATAATGCAAGGTTTGGAGACCCGGAAGCGATGAATTTGCTGACGTTGTTAGACACAGATTTTGCATCAGTATGTATGAACATTGTTGAAGGTCGTCTTAATAGTGTTAAATTTAGGTCTGAAGCTTCTGTTTGTAAGTACATCGTACCAAAAGGGTATGGTACTAATCCCGCAAAAGATGCTACAATAGTTGTAAATGATTCCTACAGAGACTATTCTGATTTATATTACGCGGCAGTTAATCTAGAAGAAACTGGTGAAGTAACTACAACAAGTTCTCGTGCTGCAGCTATTATCAGTACTGGCAGCAACATTAATGAGGCTGAAGAAAATTGTGAAAGGGGAATCTCGTACGTCTCAGGAAATAACATATTTGTTAGACACGATATTGCTAAGCCCTATCTTATTCAAAAGAGAATAGATAACATGGAGAAATTAAGATGAGTATTCTAATAGATTTTACTTTACTTTGCATAGGTTTCTATTTGCTTACCAAAGGTGCAGATTATTTTATTGATAATTCGGCTTCTTTTGCTGAGGAGAAAGGCAT
>Ga0066378_10000377_pt1 | contig 19200 bp, 14 predicted proteins | sample Knorr_S23_td_DCM_FD_70947 | JGI IMG/M metagenome (GOLD analysis project Ga0066378, IMG submission 70947) | Marine microbial communities from Southern Atlantic Ocean transect - Knorr_S23_td_DCM_ad_71m_LV_A | ecosystem: Environmental > Aquatic > Marine > Oceanic | place: Southern Atlantic ocean...
CCATGATATCCAGACTACACCAATCGCCCTAACCTTCCGGATGCACGGCAGCATTTGAACTGAACTCAATCAACCCTATCCAAGGTGGGCACATATTCTGCAGGAGTACCAAAACGGGTAGAGAGAGAAATTAGAATTATCACCAACCCTAAACCGAGTGCCATGCTTGTTTCTCTGACGTATGAGATGAATAATCCAACAAAAAATGAAATTGAACAAACAAACATCAAACCAACGAGTAATAATGGTCCTTCCTTTGGACGGGGATCAATAAATTGGTAGACATAATATCCCCCACCAAAACGTGCCCAAAGTTCTGCAAATATTAGGTATAATGCACCATATGTCAATCCTAATGCAATCATTGGCGGTCGCATGGACATTGTGCCTAAAACGAGTTCAATAGAAAGTAGTATCAATGCCCAGTTATGCATTACTTGCTCATGTGGTAAAAACATGTGATAAATATCCTCTCCTTTTGCCATTTGAGCTGGTAAAATCACATAACGAATGATTGTAGCCGTTAGCACTGCGCTACTGAAAGCGGTAGCAAAAGCTGCTGTTCCAATATGTAATATAAATTGAGGGGGAGGGGAGAAAAACAATACCCAACCAGATGAGATCCCATTCCAAAACATTGTAATTCCAAAAATTAACATTGTCCAAGAACTGAATGGAACTAATCGCTCAAAGCCTTTGGAACGATGTGTCCGAGATTTAGAATCTTCATGAAACAATGGAGTCATTATTCCTGGAACTGGATTTCTCACCATCCAGAAGATAGTTGTGTGAATTACCAAATAAGCGCAAGCTAGTCGAAAAAGAGTAAGAATTAGAGTATATAGACCCCCATTCCCATGTGTCCGACTAGAATCGAAATCGGGTCCAGAATTGGAAAAAAGAACATAAATAACAATTGAAATTACCAAGATTGAAATGGTCAGAGAATAAGATAGAGCAGTACTATCTTCTGATGTGGACGTCACAAATTCACTCCCTTCGGTTTAATCCAAAAATCATAGGGTGATGATTGTAACTACTTACTGAATGGAACTACTTCTGCTCTAGCACACTTCGGACATCGTTTTGGACGAGAGACCGTGCTTCTTTTCCAAACATAATTACAACTATTACATTTCCATTGTTGAATGTGCTGTCCATCAATGACAGCCGATCGCAGTCTTTGAAGAACAGGAGAATTCGACAAACTAGGTGCAGGTGCTAATATATCTGTCAATTCTGAATGTCGTAAATTGTGAGTTGTCAAACCTGCAGCGTGTAATAACTCGTGGACAAAAGTATGCTCAAGAAGCGCTTGATCGTCTACCAAGATTGGATGCAACTGAATTTCAACAGGACCTGAAGGAGCCTTCATTCGCCTTCTGCGCATTAGTTCATTCGGATCTAAATCAAACCGAGTCACACCAAGTAAATCAGAATTAGAGGAAGACCAAATTACACTCAACCATCTTTCCAATCCCTGTAGGAATGGAGCTTCGGAAGGATCGACAATTTCTCTTATTTTTTTAATCCAAGGAAGAGGATCAGGAACCTTGTTTGATGTTTCATCGACTTCAACACTCACAGGACGAATCACAGGTTTGTCACGACCCTGTTTCCCCTCCATACTTGCCTGTCGTGCCGAGCACCCTTAAATCGAGTTCGCTTCTGGACTATTCATTGGGCGTGTGGCGCAGCTTGGAAGCGCGCTTCCTTGGCATGGAAGAGGCCCCGAGTTCAAATCTCGGCACGTCCACCATTAATACGCAGATTTAGTAGTTGAAATTACTACCGCTCCAATCTTGTAAGGATCTCCATTTGAGGATGGGCGTCTGTCTTCTAATCGGCCCTTCCAACCATCTTCGATTGTACCGATTGGAATTCGAATTGAGGCGCCTCTATCAGATACACCATATGAGAATTCGTGTATACTTTGAGTCTCATGAAGACCGGTTAGCCTCTGCTCGTTGTGTGCCCCGTAGACATCGATATGCTTCTTGATATTCTGACCAAAGGCCTCACAAATCTGACTCATGAGCTCCTCTCCACCCTCATCTCTCATTCTTCCATCACTGAAGTTTACGTGCATTCCTGAGCCATTCCAATCTGTAGCACCTAGAGGCTTAGGATGCCACTCAATGGAGACACCATATTTCTCTGCATTTCTTTCTGCGAGATACCTGGATACCCAAATCTGATCGCCAGCTTCCTTTGCCCCTTTGGCAAAAATTTGGTATTCCCATTGGCCAACAGCCACTTCAGCATTTATTCCTTCGACGTTTAGACCCGCTTCGAGACACATATCCAAATGTGCTTCTATGATATCCCTACCGTATGCGTTCTTTGCCCCAACAGAACAGTAGAACTGCCCTTGAGGAGTCTGGTCTCTTGGGAATCCTAGAGGTAGATTAGTCTCGGGATCCCATAAGAAATATTCTTGCTCATACCCGAACCAAAAATCATCATCATCTTCCTCAATCGTTGCTCTCCCATTCGTAGCATGAGGTGTCCCGTCAGCATTCAAAACTTCACACATTACCAAATATCCATTAATTCGATCAGGGTCTTCGCAAATGAAGGCCGGCTTTAACAAACAGTCAGAATCCCCACCCTCAGCTTGTAGGGTAGATGAACCATCGAAAGACCACATGGGACATTCTTCTAGAGTACCTGAAAAATCTCTCCTAATCATTGTTTTACTTCTCATGCTCTGTGTCGGTTCAAATCCATCTAACCAAATATACTCAAGTTTGCTATGTTCGCTCATAAAAATCCCGGGTGGAAAATAAGTTTATCAATAATTCGATACACAATTTTCATAAAATACAAAATATAAAATAAAAATTATTCATTTGAGCATTAATTTGTTTAAATTATATTCAATTGAATAAAAAAAAGATATTTGGGGAATATCTGTTTTGGACCAAAGAGAAATTAATCCGACTCATGTACGATGGCATGCTGCAATGATGAATGTCCTCAGCCTGAAGGATTGATGGGCGAACTGAGCGGCACCTGAGTGATTACATGGAGAGTATTATTGGCCCAGATGGGAGAACATACCTACCTATGCCTCAAACAAAAATTACGCGGCCAAATGATGAGTTGCCCATAGGGCGAATTTCATCCCCATGGAAAGTATACGGAAGAACTCTAGGAATCGTTATTCTCTCTTTCATTATGGTTCAATTTCTTGTCCTCGGGGTAATCGGATTATTAGAGGGAGATCCATGGCTGGCATTCTTTGGAGGTATTTTTGGTCTTCCGTTCATAGCCACTATTGTATTTATCCAACGTCCAAAAATAATGGATGTTCGAATTGCAACTCCAGATCCAAATGGAAGTAATTACCACGTCATTAGTGATAATCAAACCCTTTGGACCCCTATGCCTACTTCATTTTCTAGACACTTAATACGTGATTCATCAGCTCTGGACATCCCTACATCTAGAAAACTATGGAGCATTTTTTTTGCGCTTATATCTACTTCAATACTCATTTCTATCGGACTTTGGTTAGAGATTGGAGGGGCAATCATGTTCATTGTTGCGATTGGTATCGGCATTCCATTTTTTATTCTAGGATTTTCAATTCCAGTAATGGGATGGTGGGCAATCTCTCGAGAAAGATTGGGATTACTAACAAGAGAACGTGATGCAGAAACATGGTTATTTCTCGGAATGATGTCGGCCTTCCCTGCTATTCTAATTAATTCATACTTATTCCCTGGCATCATACAAAGTCTAGGAATAGAAATGACTGATGAAGCATTGATGAGTTGGTCTGCAATCATTAGTGCTCCATTGGGCGAAGAAATCTGCAAAGGTATTGCAGTAGCAGTTTTTTTCGGATCGATGAATAGTGGAAAACGAGGTTTTCAAATTGGATTTACTGTAGGATTAGGGTTTGCCCTAATAGAGAATTTACAATACATACTAATTTCATTCGGAGGAGGATTTTCTGGTTTCGCCCTCACTTCACTTATCCGAGGAATTGGATCAATTCCGGGACACGCTCTCTGGACAGGTATTACTGGATTTGCTATAGGAGTGCTCGCCTCAAAAAATAATCATAATTTAATTCTCAATGACGAAAAACAAAATCAGGTTTGGAAATTATTTGACCCAAAAACTGGTAATGAGATCACTAACAATTCAATTCCGTCAAATAGGACCGCACTAACTCCAATAGATGAACAGCCTCATGAATGGTTTACTTTAACAAACAATGAATTTGTAACTAAAACGCAAGATATGGGAGGAGGTATTAGGCCACCTTCTAATGTATCATTCGCACTACTTACTGCTATTTTCGGTCACGCATTGTGGAATGGAACAGCCGTTGGAGTAGCATGGTTTTCAATCACATTAACACAAAGTGAAGGAATATCGGTTTTCGCCACATTGATTACAAATATAGTAATGGTAGTATCTGTTTTAGCAATTGGAAATATGGTACTAAAAGGCGTTGCCGGAGAAGATGAAACTGCATTTTCTAACTAATTATGGTAAATTAGGCGATGACTTCATTGGTCATTAATATCCGAATTGAGTTGAATAACATGTTAGATTCCCTGGCTGAACCTAATGTCGCGATTACCTTAGGCTTAGTTCTAGCCCTAGGAATCATAGCAACAGTCAAACGTTTTCTAGACACCAGTGGGATTCTCGCCGCAGGAATAATTGGAATTATCGTAGGCATAGGAGGTCATTGGACATGGCTTGCAATATTACTCATATTTCTTATCACGGGTTCATTTGCAACTCGATGGTCATATGATGAAAAAGATGCAATGGGATTGGCTGAAGCACGAGAAGGAGCGAGGAACTGGACAAATGTAATTGCTAATGGCGGAGCCCCTGCATTAGTTTCGATGGTAGCTTGGGTTTCTTCTGATTCAATAATTTGGGCTGCACCATTCCTAGCAGCAGTTGCTGTTGCATCAGCAGATACATTAGCATCAGAATTTGGAGTGTTAGATCCCAGAGTTAGAATGATAATATCGGGTAAACATGTTGCCGCAGGAACAAATGGAGGGACTTCTCCAACTGGTCAATTAGCAGCGGCCGCAGGATCCCTACTAATCTCATTCTTAGGATGTGTTTTGTTCACCACATTCAGTATCGGATTTAATACAGACATTATACGCGTTTTTTGTGTTATTTCTCTGATTGGTTGGACTGGATGTCAAGTTGATTCAATCTTAGGTGCTTTATTCGAAAATAGAGGACTAATGACTAAAGGACAAGTGAATCTGATATCTATTGCATTTGGCGCAGGTGCTACTTACTTACTTCTGGGCCTAGTCTAACTTGATAATCGACGGTTTGAACAACCCCTGACATCACATCGATACATGGACCGGGGCCAGAGGCATGTCAAGGGTCCGATCTTAATTGGCCTCATTTTGCTATTTCTTTGCACAGGAACAAGCCTCGCAGAACCTTCTACAAAAGAGATTCCTGAAGGAGAAGGGACATCAATTTTCTTCCCAACTCCGCACAATCTTTTCCTAAATAATGAAAGTTCATTGGATCTAATTTACCCAATTGATTCAGGAGAACCCCCTCAAATTGATTTTAACAGATTAAGTAGCCAATTAGTTACTGTAAACTCTCCTCCTGTCGATCATGCTACTAGGTTTGAAGGAAATATTACTGTACGTATTTATGCTGGATTAGATGTAGAAGGAAGTACTTGCCGATTAACAAATCCACTTCCTGGGTCTCCAGCGGATGCCGAAACACAATTCACAGTTCGTGTATTAGCAGGAGGTGCAGAAGTATTCCAAAATCAAACAAATAGAGAGGCGCTTGAATTTGATTGGACTGCTCCGTTTGAATTTACGACATCTGGATGGAATCTTAACTTCACTCTAAGCCAAGGAGATGTAATTACTTTAGAAATATCAGTAGAACATAATTGTATAATTGGAGGAGGATTATATTTTGATAGATATGACACCGCTTCAAGAATAGAATTAGATGGAGTACTATTTTCGCCTTCCTTAGAAGCTAAAGTCGACCAGAATAAAGCCGCTAGAGTTGAATTCATCCCCGGAACTGTTTGGGGAGATGAAACAATTACAAAAACAATCGTAGAAGTTGCAGGGACATATAATTCATGGCCAGAAACAGTTCATGGAAATTGGCAAGAAGAACAGCGATTGAGTCACTTTGAAACACCACATAGTACACGTGTTGGAGAGGGGAATCAAACTGTTTGGGTATGGTCGGTAAATGGAACACTTGAACCGGGAATTCACATGATAGACATTTGTATGTCTTTATCGGATTTAGATCCAAATGAAGATTGCCATATGGTGATAGTTCATCGATTTATGGTTGAAGAACCAGAAGCATCGCTAGGTAGAGTGGGATATCTTGTAGCCCTTATTCCGATTACTACTCTAGTATGGCTGGGTTCTTCCTTAAGGATAGGTCCATTGCCGCTCCCAGCGTATGTTGTTCTGTTGATTATGGGGTTAGCAGTAATGATCCCTGCTGCAAGCCTACCTGAAATCGACATTGGAGAAGTAAGGGACGAATCTGCAGCACCCGGATTTAATTTATTGAGTCACTCAGGCACATCATACAGCATTAATGACCTTCTGGAAGGAAATGATGCGTTAGTTCTAGGAATCTTTGAAACGGATTCACCTAATGCAGAACAACAGAGGAAAGACTTTCTCAATTCTATTGAAAGAACAGATTCTATCGCTTTTGCACAACTTGCTACTGGAGAGGATGTTAGAGCCATAGATATTGATGAACATGCATCAAAAGTAAATGGGACATGGCCAATATTATTGGATGAAAAAGGAGCAGGGATCGCTTCTCAATTCCCAAGTGGAGCTACTGATTCTATCCTCATTGTCGATAAGGCAGGATTCGTATCAGAATGGGTTCCAGGATCAGTAGGAAGTGATGCTATAGTCGAAATGGTTGATTCAGCAGGAACTGGTTCGGGAAGAAGTGCAATCGATCTTCTCTTAGGAGTATTCATCGGTGCTGGTGCGATCCTACCTCTAGTACTTCTTTCGCTTCCTAGAAACAGAGTAGAACCTCCTGAAACTGTAATGATTCCAGGTGCAGGAATATTAGGGACAATGGGCGCCAACGCAATTGGGTTCGGAATCTTGGCATTTCCAATGTCAATTTTTGCACTTGTTCTTAGGGGAAGTCTGTGGCCATACATAGAGATTATTTTGGCTGGTTGGATGATTTCAAGTGCAATCCAGATGCTTCGAAAAGGTAGTGTCCTAGAAGTCATCTGGATCACAAAAAGAATTCATTCAAAATTACCGGAAAGTTACCAACAATGGAGAGATTTTGATTCATTTTCCGAGGATGCGTCTATTGGGTTCTGGTTTGGATGGATTTCATGGATTGTATATCCCCTACTAATCCCTCAAACCGTAGCTGCTCCAATTTGGACGGGATTATTTGGGATTTTTATCGGGATAACTTCTCTCATTTTCCACTTATGTATAGCCGGAATCATTGGTCTGACTTTGAGAGCAATTGCTGGAATCGCAGGAAATATTTCTGTTAGTTTAGGTCGTTTCAGTGCAGGAGCAAGACCTAGGCTGTGGGGAGCTACATCGTTGGTTCTAGGGATTTGGATATTCCTCTACCTAATACTCGGTCAACTAATGGCCCGTTTAGGATGAACTCTTGCAACGGGAAAATACAGACATCGATAAAGGGAATTACTCCCAGTTGCCAACATGAGAGGTACCTCTGCATGGGTAGTAGTTGCAATTATACTGGTTCTAATTATTGCTCTAGCTCCTGAACCGACACTAGAAGAACAGACCGAAGAAAGAACGGTTCCCGATCTTCCAATCCCACCTTCACCCCCATGTCCGGAAGGGTCAGATTGTGCTCAAGCCCGCGCATGTGATCCAACAAACGAATTTATCCCTCCAATTCTAACTCAAGAATGGAGTGCGAATGGTTCGTTCCGAATATTCTCCTCCCCCAATCTAGTAGACCTGAATAATGATGGGACATTAGATGTAGTAAATGGAATGGGTATAGAAGAGCAAGAGGTTGGTGCTGTAATTGCCCTAGATGGCAAGAATGGCACCCATTTGTGGCAATCCAATGCAAATGCTGAACTCTTTGCAACTGCTCAATTTAATGATCTGAATAGAGATGGCCATGAAGACGTTATTCTAGGAGGTAGGAATCATCAACTTTTAGCAGTAGATGGAATTTCAGGCGAAACAATTTGGACTTTTGATGATGCAAATAATGACGCAAGTGAATGGTTTCAATTCTATACGGGACAATTTATCCCAGATAGAAATGGCGATGGAATCGAAGATTGGTTGACATCTAATGGAGGTGACCCCTCTAAAGGACCGGGAGAGCCTCGTTCTAATGGTTTCATGATGATTATATCGGGTGCTACTGGACAAATCCTATCCTATGCTCCAACTCCTGATACAAGAGAAACATACATGTCACCGATAGTATACCAACCACATCCCGAAATGGATGTAGAAATCATCTACGGAACAGGTGGAGAAACTTTCAGTGGGAGTCTATGGTCTACCTCCATAGAGGCGATAGAATCAGGAGATATTTCAAATTCAATAAGACTCATTGAACCTACACAAGGTGTGGAGAAAGGAGTAATGGCTCCTCCGGTAATCGTTGACATCACGAACGATGGGATTCTCGACATTGTGGCGCCCACTTTCGACGGCAGGGTAGTAGCTATAGATGGGCGAAATTACAGCAATATATGGACAATTGAGGTACGCGAACACGCTTTTGACGGTAATGCCTCAGATGTTGAATCATATGCTTCACCAGCTGTTGGATATTTTACAGACGATGCAATTCCAGACGTGTTTGTTCATTTTGCAATCGGAGCGTTTCCAGACTATTTTTCTTCAACTAGTTTGATGATTGATGGAGGAACTGGAGAAATTATCTGGAAGAATGACTCTAGTCACTCAGGATTCACTAGTCCGCTTGCAGCCGACATGAACGGAGATGGTAGAGATGAAGTTCTGATGATCAGGGGTGGGGGACAGATGTTTGAAAATACAGGAGAATTTTCCTTTTACCATGATATCGAAATCTTGGATTCATGCACAATGTCTCATGAGTTACTAATCCAGCGCGACAGAATGAGCATAGGGACTCCGGCTTTGGCAGATATCGATGGAGATGGAATTTTGGATTTTATTGCTACTGAAACGTCAGGATATTCAGGAGCCGATTGTAGTATAATTCGTTGGAGTTTAGGAGTAGAACAGCCTGAATCAATATCTTGGGGATCATACTTAGGAACAAACACTGATGGTGTTTTCTCGAATTAAAGTAACAGGCCTCTCCAGTCGTCAAATAGGATAAGACACTAGATTTGCGATATCAAATTGCGTAGGACTGAAAGAGGATTGTTTGCTTTAGTTACTCCACTCGCTAGAAGGACGCCTTCGGTTCCGAGTTCTATTGCTCTAGCCACATCGTCACCATTCTTCACACCCGCACCACAAAGAACACGAACGTTAGGATTGACTGCTTTCACTGCATCAGCAGTTCCTGATACAATACCAGGGTCTGCGGTAGTTACACTGATATCTCCTCCAATAAGTTCAGGAGGTTCTACTGCGATAAATGTCGGAGAAAGAGCAGCCAGAGATTTAGCTTCATCGATATCTGCCGCGCATGCACATACAGGGAAGTCACTAGGAAGTTGAGCAAGTAATTTCTCTACGTGGTCCAGATTGACTTTGTGTTCTGCATGATTGATGATGGAACCTGTTGCTCCACGCTCCATAGCCGTCTGAGGATGTAGCCAACCAGTGTTTGAGCCCCAATCAATTGGATCCAGATGTTGAGTCCAAACCTCTAGATTGGGCGTAGCAGCCTTGATGGCACTCAAATCGAATGCTGAAACTACAGCAACCATTGTTGCATTTGTCGTTGCATCTACTTCCGCCATGGCTTTGGCTAGCGAAATTGCTGCTTCCCCTTGTGCTGTCGCGTAAGTCTTGAAATTGACCACAATTAGGGGCTCCATGGCGGCTCCACTACATCTCCCGTTTTGAGAACACCGGCTAGAAGGATTAATCCATTTGACTCCAACACTCAGGACAAACATGAGGCAGAGACCCGAGTGGACGGCCAAAGTCCTAAAACAGTTTACTGCTAATAACTCTCCTGATTTTGATTGGCTGGAAAAACCAGGAAGACACCAATTTCGATGGCGCACACTTACAGGTAAATGGATTACTGCAAAACGTCGAATAAAAAATCATGATTCTTTTATCAAAGCTCTTGGAAAAGATACTGCATTAGACACTTATGTTTCAACATCTCAATGGCTTGACCCAATAGATTTACCTCGATTAAGAGACAAAGAAAAGCCATCTCCTATCCTTCTTGATCATCTAGTTGTTTTCGATATAGATATAGAACCTTTTTCAAAAAACAATTTAGAAAAGGCTAGGAAAGCAGCAATAGAATTGATTGAGTGGATCAAAGAAAATGTGTCATATCTATCTCTTAGTCATGCAACATTTTCAGGAAGTAAAGGTTTCCACATTTTCTATAGAGACGAAGATAGAAGCAAATTTTCAATTGCAAATCCTAAAGAAAGAGAAGAAGAAGTAAGAAATCAACGGAAAGAATTATTGAAAGAAGTTATTGAAGCCGGACATCCAGTAGATCCCTTAGTCACTGCAGATACTAGGAGAATCATCCGATTACCTGGGACAATTCATGGTGGAACAGGATGGATTTGTACAAAAGTTAAGATTGAAGATTTAGAAAAACCCATCAAGCAATGGGTTCATTCAATCCCAAAACATGATTTGGCCATTCGAATGCCTCGATGGAATCTACGATTCCCAAAATTAAATTCCAAACGAGAGAATAGTATTCAAAAAATAAACAAAAAGAATGGGTATTCAATACATCTTCAAGTTAGCACTCAGGTTCCTGGAACTTCAGATAGGAATGTAATAATGGCTAGAATTAGTGGCACCTCTAAACAAATCACAAAAAGAATTGAAAATATAGTTAGCACACTAAAGAAGGAAGGAATTGGGCCTTGCGCCGTTTGGACCGATACAGAAGGGGCATTGATCATGGTTCCTCGAGCAATTCCTAATTCAATGTTAGAAAAGAATGCCAAGAGAATGGGAATAGGTAAATTGGGATATTCAATAAAGAAAAAAGGCCATTTATGGGTAAATATGACTCCTTCAAATCTTGAATTAATGCAAGATTCTTTGGAACCTAGAGGAATTTATTCTTTAGATGAAGGCAAGGAGTCCGGTCATCCTTGGTCAAATGCCCATCTACATCTCGCTGAACAACTGGGGCATTCTTTCTCAATAGTAGATGGCGAGATAGCAGGAACTCCTCAAGTAAGTTCCAGAATTGTGAAAATACGGTGAAATATTCATAGACATCTAACTTGAGAAATAACTGACCTCAACGGAGCCTAAGGGCAATGACGAGTAGCCTGCTGCGCAGGCTGGGTACCGTGAACCCAAACGCATCGGCGCGAGAGGTCCGCGCCGATGCAAACCAAGGTGTGAAAAAATGACAGAAAATGACCAGATGCCACTTGGACAACACTGGGCATTAGCAATAATACTCTGTTTAACTGGAATAGGTTTTGCCATAGCAATGGGTTCTAGCACCATTGCCCAAATAACTACCGAAAACTGGGAGGAAAGCACCGGAATTGTAGAAGATTATGAAATCATCTGTTATGAAAGTGGAGATAGTCCATGCTCTTGGGAAGAAAATATAATTTACACTTACAACGTAAATGGCCAATCATATACAAATACTGAAATTAGCCTAGCTTGGAGGGTCCCAGAATATGCTGTTGATAGATATGAATCAGGTTATTCACATGGATATGGTTGGGATATCGAGGAGGGAGACGAAATTGATGTATTTTACAATCCTCAACAACCCAGTCGTTCAGTTCTACTACGCGGCTGGGAAGGAATAGATTTTGGCGACTTCATAATCCTTGGATTCTCAACAATAATTCCCATGATTGTACTCATCACTGCTATGAAAAAGGGGAAAATATCTGATGCAATAAGTCAGTGGAGAGAAATATTCGCCCCACGGGAAGGATTTACCACCAATTATCGGAATAATCCAAATGTTGAACCTTGGGTTATTCAGAGTTATGAACCCACTAACCATGAATCAATTAGTTACAGCCAATATGGGATCAGCCCTTCAAGAATGAGAGGATATAATTCAGCTATTGCATACTTGTCACTAGATGATAGTATGGATGAAAATACTGTAAAGACATTGGTAGAATCAAATTTTGGGATTAGTGCAAACGACGCAGCAAAATTTGTAGAATCAACGTATGTGAAATCAATTTTGTTCTCAAATTCTAATGATAATGATGGGCAAACTCCATCTTTACCTTCAACACTAGCAACTGAACCTATGTCTAAAAATTTGATTTCAGAAGACCAACGTTCTTCTCAAGAACTTCAAAATGAATTGATTTCTAACTTTCAAATAGCAATGCAGGAAGCAATGGATCTGCAAGAAAGACCACCTTCTGCTGACCCTTCTGTGGACCCAAACAAAGAATCCTGTTCTCATCCGGGTTGCAAAAATGCAGTCTCATTTTATTCCTTCCAATGCTTCAGTTGTAGAAAGAAATTCTGTGACGACCATAGAGGCGCATCAATTCATTGTGCGGATTGTGCGTAATAATTCTCTAGATGAATACATTCTTTTCATGTTTCGACCAACTCGGTGCCATCCCAGAAAGTTTAGCTTCCTCTATCATTTCCTTACCAGCTTTACTATGTCCAAACATCAATTCACCAGGACTTACCCGCATATTCCAATATATTTTAAAAATCTCAGCTCGGATTCTTGGGCGACAAAATATCTTTGGAACTGCATGTAGCATTACAGGCTGTATTCTTTCTTTGACACCCTCTTTGGGATCGAACCACCAAGGAAAATACCTCGAGAGAAATGTCTGAATCATGATGGGATCTAGGAATTTTGAAGATCGTGGAATTACGTATCTTGGTTTTTTGTCTAAGGGTCCCAAAACCTCGGATAATGCTTCACAGAATATCTCTGATTGTTCTTCGGTACAACCTTCTAGGTGAACTCTCATCCAACCTCCTTTTCTTTCTCCACCTTGAATAGAAGTATCAGCAGGTAAAAGTTCCAACTTAATCATACTCTCAAGGATTACAGATGCAATAGCTTCAATCAATGACCCATCGGTCCATTTCGTAGGGCCAGTCAATGGCCATTCATCATCTCCTCCCCCCTCTGCCTTTAGTTCAATTGCTGACCTAGGTACCGCATCAAATGGCTCTCCTATTCTCCATAGTTCTCTTACTTTTGAACGAGTTCTCGACCTGTCTAGCATATCTCTGTTAAATACTGCCATTCCTTCACTAACTGCTTCTTCAGGAACTTCAGTAAATGCTGGATGAACGTGTCCAACTCCTTTTTCAATTGCAGAATCGTCACAAACTCCATACAAGTGTTTATGCTTCTTTTTGAAACGGTCATAATCGTCAAATCCTTTCGCAAACTCTTCTGCAACACAAATGATATCCCAATTATTCGCAACCTTTTCCGGCCATTCACTATCTAGCCTGATAGAACGACCTCTCAACTGATTGATACTCATTTCTGTCGTTACTGAAGTTAAATCAACCAAGACATTGATTCTCGATGCATCCCACCCTTCGCCGAGTAATCCACGAGTACCTACAATACAATTTGTAACACCCCTTTGAAAGAGTTCAGTGATCATTTCAATGTAATATCGTGGAATCCAATCTTTCCCTGACCCCCTAATATCATGATAGGGACCTTCCATGACATCAACTAATTCAATCTTCAATTTCTTTTGCTCTATCCAAGAACGACATTCTGAAATAAATTCATCAACAAGGTCGTCATCAACCAATACAGTACTTCCTGTCATCAACACTGGATTGAGATAATCCGTTGCCTCATCTTGCACAATTGCTCTAAATGCAGCTACTGCTCCTCCTGCTTGAGAATCAAGAACTCCATCTACAACTGCCATCGATGACGTCTTTTCAAAATCAGTAACTATTACTGCTCTAATCATTGAGCCCAAGGCTTGCATTTCACTTCGAAGGATGTTCAACAATGCATCTAACTTGGCCTCAGAATAAGCCATTATACGGCCCACTGGAGATGCAGAAGGGCGGACGCCAGTCTCAGTAATCTGTCGACCTAAAAGTCTGAATCTAGAAACTGCTTCCTTGGCCAATTCGTGATCTTTAGGGCTTTTCGAAAGACGTAAACCTCTTCGCACATAACGCTCCACCATAGTAGTATACATCTCTAAATCAGGAACCTGCTCTGCACGAATTGCATCAGTAACGTCAGGTACACCTTTTGGAAGAGAGTATCCACTATCCTCAAGATGTCGCCTTGCTGTATTCAAAAATTTATTTCCAGATGATTCGTCGGGTACTGTTGGCCATCCCTTAAAGTCAACTCCTGCAACTTCCTTGGGCTTCATAACCCCCTCTAACAACCATTCATTCATTGGAGGAATTCGGTCAGAGTCTTCTGGGTCTCTTTCTGATTGTAATAATTCTAACAGTTCCTTGAATTCCTGATCAACCTGGGCAATATATTTCATTTCCTTAGCAGTAGGACGAACAAACTGAACTAAGTCTTGATATGGTGCAAGATTTGAGTCCCTAACTAAAGCAGGAATCGGAACATGATAATCAACTTCTCCTAGTAATGAGAGATATCTGTCTCTTGATTCCAACTTTGCTTCATCGGGAGGTGTTGCCGTTAAACCAAGAATAACAGGGTCTTCAAAAAAATCCTTTAACGTGGAAAGAATATTTCCCCAATGGTGCAATAAATGATGACATTCATCAAGAATTATCAGTCCGACTCCTGCCTCTTTTAATCTCTTCACATGTCCTTTTGAAGCAGAGTGTAATTCCCAAAGAGGGTCATTTGTTGATTCTGATTCTTCCCTTGCTTTTTTTCTATAGACCGACATCCTATTAGCAAAATATTCTGGATTTCGTTCACATAAATCATTTTGCCAAGCCTCTGCTGAAGCCCAGTCATTAGCCTCGGCATCCTCAATTAATTTTTCAGCCCACAATTCACGGGCTAAGATATCAATTTCCTGATTTCCGCGAATTGGCATTGTCAAAGATTGATATGTTAAGGATGTAAGCAATCCCGGCCTCAAGGGGTCTGTACTGATTTGTTCGTCCTTTCCATCCAGATCGAATAAAGAGGTTCTGGCAGCCCATTGAGCTTGAATCGCAGAATTCGGAGAAAGAACCAATGTCCTCTCTCGAATCATATCCGACCAAACATACAATCCTAAAACTGTCTTTCCAGACCCAGGTGGAGCAACAATATGTAGCCTCTTACTTCCCTTGTCTAATTCTTTCTTAATCACTGAAGAGGCAGCTACTTGAGAGGGGCGGAGTTTTCCAGCAAAGTGGATATTCCCAAATGATGGGCCTCCCATGTGCTACCGATCTGAAACTGACATAAGTGGGTGTCGATGATTAATTGTTAGGGAAGCACCCGCCCTTTTGCACATATCCTGAGGGAATCTTAGTTTCAAAATCAACGACTACATCAATTATTTCTACATTAGAACCAATTTCTGTATTCTTTCCAATCATGCAACCTTCTACTACTGAATCAGAGCCAACTAAGCATCCATCCAAAATAGCAGAATTAGAGATCCTTGCATTTTCATGTATTGAAACATCCTTTCCAATGGATGAACCTTGCACATTATCGCTTATGTCTGAACATGTCCAATTCGTTCTATCAATTACACCAGATTGGTGTTTTGAGTTAGAAATCGAGGTTTGTACCGCCTCGATATAAGATGAGGGCGTTCCAGCATCAACAAACCATCCTTCAAACGGGAATCCACTTAATCGGCCAGATTCTGCAACTTTTGGATAAACATCTCTTTCAATACTGAATGCTCCGTTTGGCATCATTTCGAATAATTCTGGTTCTATTAGATATGTACCTGCGTTGATTAGATTAGAGTAGGCTTCTTCTCTAGGTGGTTTTTCTTGGAAGCGACAAATTAAGGAGTTTGATTGGTCGAAATCTGCAACTCCATATCTAGAAGGATCTTCTACTTCCCATAGGGAAATCGTTGCCAAAGAACCACTATTTTGGTGCTGTTCAAACATTTCAGCTACTGACAAACTAGTCAGAAGATCTCCGTTGATTACACAAAAAGTTCCTCCTGTCAGATATTCTCTACAATTTGCAATCGCTCCTCCAGTACCAAGAGGTTCTGTTTCTTCAACAATCAAAACTTCATATGGTAAATCGAGTAAAGAAAAATGTTCTCTCATTTTCTCGACTCCATAGCCTGCAGCAATTAACACTCGATCTACTAAATCTTCAGGCAACACATCTACAACATGTTGAATCATCGCTCTATCCAAAATAGGCACTAATGGTTTAGGCATATGAAGAGTCCAAGGACGTAGACGTGTCCCAAAACCTCCTGCTAACACGACCACATCCATAAGCCTCGGACAGGGCCATCTCTCATGTGCATTATCCCTAATTTCTTGTTTTTGATACGCGGTCATGGTTAAGGACATGTTTTAGCAGAAGGGGTGTCAGGGACTACGATGAACATCCACGAATATCAGGGAAAGAGACTATTTCGAGAGGCAGGAGTGGCTGTTTTGGACGGCAGGCATTGTACCTCTGTAAACGATGCAGTAGAAGCATATGATGCTCTAGGATCAAAAGTGGTTGCAGTAAAAAGTCAGATTCACGCTGGAGGGAGAGGAAAAGGTATCCTGTACTCTCCGGAAAACCGAGATTTGGTAATGGAAGGAGGAGTAAAAATCGCTTTCTCGAGAGAGGAAGTGGAAACTTATGCTCAAAAAATCTTAGGAAACATACTGGTAACCAAACAAACCGGAGAAGAAGGCAAACTAGTCAGACACCTATATGTCGAATCAGGATGCGATATTGCTCACGAATACTATCTTGCCATGCTAGTAGACAGAGAAGAAAAATCAGTACTAATTATGGCATCAACAGAAGGAGGAATGGATATTGAAGAAGTTGCAGAAAATCATCCCGATGCAATTCACAAGGTATGGGTCGATGCTCATGCTGGACTAATGCCTTTTCAAACTAGAAATTTAGGTGCATCACTAGGACTTTCAGGTGCTTCTCTCAAATCATTTTCTAAGATGTTGCCTAAATTATATCATGTTTTCATTAGCAATGATTGTTCTATGGTAGAAATTAATCCGTTAGTGAAAACCTCAGATGACCAAATAATTGCTCTTGATGCCAAAGTAGGTTTTGACTCAAATGCCGAATTTAGACATAATGCTTCATGGGATGAAATGAGAGATATGTCAGAAGAGGAAGAAACAGAAATTAGAGCGAGTGAAGCCGGTTTATCATATGTCAAACTAGATGGAAATATAGGGTGCTTAGTCAATGGTGCAGGGTTAGCAATGGCTACTATGGATGTTATTCAGCTATATGGGGGAGAACCTGCAAACTTCTTAGATGTGGGCGGGGGAGCGAATGAAGAACAGGTTACTACTGCTTTCAGCATAATTCTAGAAGATCCAAATGTTAAGGGAATATTAGTGAATATTTTTGGTGGAATAATGAGGTGCGATATTATTGCACGTGGAGTAATTGCTGCAGTTGAAAATCTTGGACTTGAAGTCCCATTGGTTGTCCGATTAGCGGGAACAAATGTAGATCAAGGCAAAGAAATTCTTGCAAGTAGTACACTGAATATTCATCCTGCTGACGATCTAGCAAGTGGTGCTCAACGAATAGTCGAACTGATTGGAGGTGTAAACTGATGTCAGTCTGGATTAATGAAGATGCGAAGGTGATTGTACAAGGAATTACTGGAAATCAAGGTCAATTCCATTCAACAAAAATGGCAGAGTATGGAACAAATATTGTTGGAGGTTGTACTCCTGGAAAAGGAGGACAAACTGTTGATTTAGGTGTAAAAGAAGTTCCTGTTTGGGATTCAGTTCAGGATGCAATAGTAGAAACAAATGCAGACGCATCAATAGTATATGTTCCGCCCCCATTTGCAGCAGGAGCGATAATGGAAGCCGCCGAGGCTTTTGATAGAATCAAAGGAGAAGGTGTAATCGTTTGTATTACTGAAGGAATACCAACTCTGGACATGGTCAAAGCAGTCGCTTATGTCTCTGATAGACCCGGTGTTAGATTAATTGGACCTAACTGCCCTGGAATTATTACACCCGGGGAAAATGGGGGAGCGAAACTGGGCATAATGCCAGGGCATATTCATGCTAAAGGAAGAATTGGAATTGTCTCAAAGTCTGGCACGCTAACTTACGAAGCAGTTGCACAAACAATGAGTATTGGAGAAGGCCAGTCTACTTGTATAGGAATTGGTGGAGATCCAGTTAATGGAACAGGATTTATTGATTGCTTAGCCGCTTTTGAAACAGATCCTCAAACTGAAGCGATTGTAATGATTGGAGAAATTGGAGGTACAGCAGAAGAAGAAGCAGCTGCATGGGCAAAAGAAAATGTCACCAAACCAATCGTTGGCTTCGTTGCGGGAGCTACTGCACCTCCGGGGAAAAGAATGGGGCATGCCGGAGCAATTATTAGCGGAGGAAAAGGAACAGCTGCAGAGAAATTCGCGGCATTTGAAGCCGCAGGAATTCATATTGCAAGAGATCCTTCTGTAATCGGAACCGTTTTGAAACAAGCACTACAAGAATCTGGCCTATTATGATTAATTTGGAGGGCCTTTTCTTTTAGGCCCTTTGGGACCGCTAGGAGGGCCACCTTTCTTTGGACCATTAGGTGGTCCTCCTTTCTTTGGTCCACTAGGACCCTTGGGGCCACTTGGGGGGCCACCACGGCTAGGACCCTTGGGGCCACTTGGGGGGCCACCACGGCTAGGACCACCTGAAGGGCCACCACGGCTAGGACCACCTGAAGGGCCACCACGGCTAGGACCACCTGGAGGGCCACCACGGCTAGGACCACCTGAAGGGCCACCACGGCTAGGACCTTTTGGGCCACTTGGAGGGCCACCTCGACTGGGACCACCTGGAGGGCCACCTCGACTAGGGCCACCTGGAGGGCCACCTCGACTCGGACCACCTGGAGGGCCACTAC
>Ga0066378_10000379_pt1 | contig 19132 bp, 15 predicted proteins | sample Knorr_S23_td_DCM_FD_70947 | JGI IMG/M metagenome (GOLD analysis project Ga0066378, IMG submission 70947) | Marine microbial communities from Southern Atlantic Ocean transect - Knorr_S23_td_DCM_ad_71m_LV_A | ecosystem: Environmental > Aquatic > Marine > Oceanic | place: Southern Atlantic ocean...
AAGAACCGGCAACAGATAATCGTAGCGACCCGCCGGGATCATATAGAACACAAACGACGCCAGAGAAAGAAACATGATACTCATGATGATCAAGATCGTTCGATGTGATCGCTTATAAACATAAGCCTGCTGTTGCTGGTCTTCAACAAGGTTGAGCAACGGCGAAAACAACGTTCGTAGAAACTGCCTCATCGAAATCCCCAGCATTCACAGCGACACACAGAGCGTCGCGATCCATTCTCCACAATACATCAATACGGTGACTATGTGAGAATGAACTTCGCCACTACATCGACAACCATCGTGGCCCAGGGGGAAATAATGTCATTTTATGAATTTGAGCGGAAGTCCAGGGCGTCCAAAGGCGTGCTCCGGCGCATCGGTTCCATGGGACTGGCACTAGCACTGTTGCTGGGAACGGGTGGCCTCAGCCATGCCAGCACGCAGCCCAACGTCATTCTGCTCATGGCAGACGATATGGGCTGGGCGCAGACCGGCTATTACGGTTACCCATTAATGAAAACCCCGAACCTAGATGCGATGGCCAAAAATGGTCTCCGGATGGATCGGTTCTATGCCGGTGCACCGAGCTGCACACCAACACGTGCCAGCGTGCTGACGGGGCGCACCAATGACAGGACCGGTGCATTTCGGGTAGGTTCCGCGATCAACAAACAGGAAAAAATGTTATCCACCGCCTTTCGAGAGGCGGGGTATGCCACGGCTCATTTTGGGAAATGGCACCTGAACCAGACTAGACCCGATGATCACCCGCTGCCGCGAAGTGATCCTCACAATCCCGGGGAGCTCGGTTTCGACTACTGGCTCAGCAATACCAGTGGTTTCGATCTGGGAGAGTTTGAGCTCAGCCGCAACGGTAAACGGGAGACGTTCAACGGTGAGGGCTCCGAAATCATTGTTGAAGAAGCCGTCAAGTACATTCGGAAACAGGCCAAGCGGAACAGACCGGTGTTTGCAGTGATCTGGTACTCAGCGCCACATGGCCCATGGACGGCCTCCGATGAAGACATTGCACCTTTTCTAGGAAAGATCAATCGCACCTCCGCTAACATGTTGGGGGAGATTGTAGCGATCGACCGATCCATTGGTTACCTTCGGTCCAGTCTGCGCGACATGGGGATTGCCAACAACACCATGATCTGGTTTACAAGCGACAACGGTGGGACGCCTGATAGCGATACCCTGGTGACGGGCGAGGGGGAGGAACAGCAGGTCATCCACCCCTCAGATTGCGGTGACCATATCGATCCGGACCTCACTAGTCTTGAAGCGCGCACACAGCACGGATGTTACCTGGGAGTCGATCCCGATAGTGGTGGTCATCTACGTGGGTTCAAAAAGGACTTTTACGAAGGTGGACTGCGTGAGCCCACCGTTGTGGAGTGGCCCGCGGGCATTAAGCCAAGGGTCTCTAACTTCCCGTCGGGTACCGTGGATATATTCCCGACGATGATTGAAATCGCCGGGCTTAGCCCTGATTCCATCAACAAGGTTCATGATGGCATCTCACTCGCGGGCGTTTTCAAAGAGGAACCGATTCGACGTGAGCAACCGTTGGGATTCCGTGCCAGCGGCGGATGGATGTGGCTGGATAACGACTGGAAGATTGTGCGCAACCCGGATTACACCAATGAGGACAAGATCGTCCCGTATCAATTGTTCAACGTCATCGGTGACCCAAGTGAAACACATGATCTGATCGACACCTACCCCGATATTGCATCGCGCATGTACGAACAGTTCAAGGCGTGGAGTCTGTCGGTCAGTCGCAGCGCACTGGGCGCCGACTACCCCGAGGGCAAGGTGTTACCGACGGGCCGACCTGCGGACCCGGTGATTGATAACCGCAGGGCGCGGCGAACCCAGGAATGGACCGCCGAGGTCCGAAACGCAGAAGCGAACTGACCGGAGCAGCTCGATGCCTCCAAATATTGTTCTATTCATAACCGACCAAAGTGATGCAGCCGCCAGTCAAAAACACTTTGTGAAATCGAGCACCATGCATGATGAGGCGTTTCGTATCTCGATGCTGGCGAAAGTACCCCACGAAAACCTCACTGCCGTCCCTGAATCTGTCCAGCTGATGGATATGATGCCGACTTTCTATCGATAGGAGTGAGACGGAGACGCCGGATGGCCTCGATTGCACCAGCCTCGTCCCGCTCGAACCAGAAGATTGGCCGGACAGCGTCTATAGCAAAAGTCGCGGCAAGGTCTAGTGTTACAGCAGTCGGCGTATGATTCCCACCGATCTGTGGAAGAATGTGTTCAGATCGCATGATCTGGATGAACTCTACGATCTCAAAAGTTATACCGCGAAGACGACGAATCTGGTCAACGACCCTACCCACGCCGAGAGATTAAACGAAATGAAAGCGTGGCTGATGGGGTGAAGCGATGCGACCGGCGACATATTCCATATGGCAGAGGGTCCGGTGGAATTCTCCAGAGCCGATCAACCAATTACCGGAACCAGCATAGCGGACCTGCTGCATATTTCCGCCATTGGGTGCCTCACCTTTAAACTCGCCTCACGTATTCCACAGCCCTAGTAAGACCGCAAGCGCGAGACCAGCGATGAGTCCAGGGAACTGTATGACACCAGGAGACTTCAACTGTGCCGCCAGTTCGCTTCCGAACTCGTTACTTTTACGCGTCCGCAGAACCACAGGCACTTCAAACAAGCTAGCATTGAGGGCACTGCCAAATACGGTCGCGATCAATACTGCACTGGCCCAACTATCCTGAGTGACCAGTAGTGACAGGGCCAGGAACAGGCCCCAGCTTCCCGTCAGGCCACCCCAGCTCATCCAGAACGCCTGCCGCGTGTCGTTCGTCGCCATGTCAAAGTTGAACATGAAGAAATAATTTACCGGTGCCTCGGCAACCGTAACCCGGGATTGCGACAGCAATGCACCACTGTAGTGTCCCCACTCATGTGCCAGCGCTGACAGCACGACACCCGCCATAAAAGCCGCAACGATTGACGTCACCGTTGCCAGCAGCCAGCCACTTGACGTTGCCCAGGTGTGTGCCGCCCCGAAGATGACCAGTGCCGCCAGAGCAGCGGCCGCGTGGATCCGACCTACTTTGGCACGGTTTGCGACATTCTTTGCGTTGTGTTCGGCGACCTCGTCAGGGTCGACAGCAGCCACTTGAGGAACCTGCTGAACATCGGCAGGCACGTCTGCGGTGGTCTCCATCTCATCCATTTCGACAGTCTCTACCCAGTTAAGGAATATCACTATAGCACCAGGGCCTGCCAGCGTATCCCCATCGACCGACGGTGCAGCTATTGACGCAATCGCGCCACTTGTCGGACATTGCAGGCCAACTCTTTGTCGAATAAGGTGGTCGAAACTTCGACTTCAATTTTTGGAGGCAGCAATGGCCGTCAGCGACCACGTAAACCTAGATGAATTTATGGCGGGCCTCGTTCGCCGCAATCCCGGCGAAACAGAATTTCACCAAGCAGTTTACGAAGTTGCGGCGAACGTCTTCGACTATATTGCCGACAAAGAAATTTACCATGAGGCGCAGATTCTGCGGCGCATCGCCGAACCCGACCGGATCATCAGCTTTCGCGTCTGCTGGGAGGACGACTCCGGCAACATCCGGGTCAACCGTGGCTTCCGCGTACAGAACAACAATTCAATCGGACCCTACAAGGGTGGGCTGCGCTTCCACCCCAGCGTGAATCAGAGCATTCTGAAGTTTCTCGCCTTCGAGCAGACGTTCAAAAACAGTCTGACCGGGCTCCCGATGGGCGGCGGCAAAGGCGGCGCGGACTTCAATCCGAAAGGCAAATCCAACAATGAGGTCATGCGTTTCTGTCAGTCGTTTATGACCGAACTGCATCGACATGTCGGCGAAGACATCGACGTGCCGGCCGGCGACATAGGCGTGGGTGCGCGGGAAATCGGCTATCTTTTCGGGCATTGGAAACGCTTGTCGAATCGTTTCACAGGTGTCCTGACAGGCAAAGGCCTCGAATATGGCGGCAGCCCGATTCGTACCGAAGCGACCGGCTACGGTACCGTGTATATGCTCCAAGACATGCTGAAACAAGCCGGCCAAGACATCGAAGGTAAGACCTGTCTCGTATCCGGCTCCGGTAACGTCGCTACGTACGCGATCGAAAAGATCAACCAACTTGGCGGCAAAGTCTTGACGGCATCCGATTCCAGCGGGTACGTGTACGACGATCACGGCATCGACGAGGAGCGCCTGGCTTTCCTCGTCGACCTCAAAAAGAATCGACGGGGACGGATTTCTGCGTACGCGGATCAGTTCGACGCTGAGTTCTTCGAAGGCCAGCGCCCATGGAGCGTACCGGCGGACATCGCTCTGCCGTGCGCCACCCAGAACGAAATCAGTCAGGAAGAGGCACGCACGCTCATCGCCAACGGCTGCAAGGCCGTTTCCGAAGGCGCGAACATGCCGACCGCACAGGAAGGAATCCACGACTTCGTAAAGGCGAAAGTCCTGTTTGCGCCCAGCAAGGCAGCCAACGCGGGCGGCGTAGCAATTTCCGGACTGGAGATGAGTCAGAACAGCGCGCGAATCACGTGGGAAGAAGAAGAGCTGCAGAAACGTCTGCGCAACATCATGGCGGACATACACACGAGTTGCGTCGAGTATGGCGGCACCGACAGCGACTACATCGACTACGTTAAGGGTGCAAACATCGCCGGTTTCATCAAAGTGGCCGATGCAATGATCGCCCACGGGGTAGTCTAGGACTTTTCACCGAGCAAAACCGAGGCTGCGATGACCGATTATTGAATATATTCCGGACTCTTAAGCCAGTCCGGTGGCATGCGATCGATGACTTCCTGCATCGCTGCAGCCGACCGCGGATACTGTCCCTTGTCATCCGTATCGATGATCCAGTCGTCGAGGAGCCCGCGCATTTTGCTGAGCTGATCTTCGTACTCCGGGTCTTCTGCGAGATTCACCGCTTCGTCCGGGTCTTCATACAGATCGTAAAGTTCCTCTGGTACCCGTTCGCCGTAGGGCGCTGCATGCACCCCTTCGAGCTCACCTCTCTCGTACATACGACGCATGGCCATGAAACTGGTGTTCTTGCCTTCCGGATCATTGATTGACGCAATCATCTCCCGATGCCCCCAGTTGAAGAGCGGTCGGTCCAGCTTGAAATTACGGATGTAGTGGAAGCGTTCTCCCATCACGGATCGCACGCGATCAATGACGTTCGACATGCGATCAGCCGAGGAATATACATATTCACGGTGGTAGTCGGGCGCAAATAGATCCATGGCGTCCATCGATTCAGGCACCTCAACGCCTGCGAGTGCCAACGTCGTGGCGCTGATGTCCATCAGGTTGACGATCTCCCCACGCCGATCTGGTTCGATTAATCCCGGCCCCGCTATGATCAGCGGCACCTGCAGCCCCTCTTGGTAGACGAATTCCTTGCTTCGGGGCAGGTCAGAACCGTGATCGCTATACAGGATCACCACCGTATTGCCCCACCGACCATCATCCTTCAGCTGTTGGATAACCTCACCAACCTGATAATCGGTGCGCGCAATGGAATTGTAGTGATCGGCGATGTGCTGACGGACCTGGGAAATATCCGGGTACTGTGCAGGAACACGAACGTCTGCAGGACCAACAGGTTCAACACCCAGTGCGCGCAGCTCGTCTTCGATGTCGGCAACACTTTTACCACCCGCGATCGCCATCTGCCCGAAGAAGGGTCGGCCTTCAGGAACGTCAGACCAGTGACCCGTACCCCTCAACCCCTTCCCCCATCGATCGTTTTTCGCTGCCTCCAGGACCTCGGCTGACGGGTTGCCAAAGGAGTACAGATCGGTCCGATCGTAAACGAAGTTGTAGTCATCCTTGTGCGAGTTGTAAGTCTCATAACCGTTACTGCGCACCATCTCCGGAATTGTTTGCACCCCTTCAGGCAAATGAATCTGGTAACCCAGCGTTCGACTCGAACGCATATCGTGGGTACCCAGTCGAATGGGATAGTAACCAGTAATAAACGCTGACCGGGAGGGCGCGCACACCGGGTTTGCCGCATAAGCTCTCTCGAATACCACACCCTCCTCAGCCAACGCATCAAGATTGGGCGTTGCGACAAGGTCATCACCATACGCGCCATACCAAGGTGACTGGTCATCTATATCGATCCACAGGATATTGGGGCGAGAGCGCTCGTCACTTACAGAACAGGACGACAGAACAAACAGCGTCAGAACGCAGATGGGAATGGAGCAGACTCTGAATCTACCGACGCGCGACATGATGTGATGTCTTCTGTGAGGTCGATCCAAACTAACGCACGCACGCGGTTTATCGCAACCCGGGCTTCCCCCAAACATTGTGGCCCTGCTCCACCATCGCAGATGGACAGACAAAATCGAAGGTTCACGACATCACCAATTTCATCATCGAAAAGATGTTGGACGACGATGCTTCACGAGTGATCATCAATGATGAGGCTCAATCTCGACGTACCGCGGATTGCAACATGCGAAGTTCCTCACCCAGCTTAGGAATCGAGGCCGTGTCCCCGGTCCGCTGTCGCAGACGAATTTCGGTCGTTAGCAGATCCATATCGTTAGGCCAGCTTGTTCTCGCTCCAACGATCTGACTTAAAGCGACCTCCAGCCGCCCTAGCGTTTCGAGCGCAACAGCATACACATAGGCATAGCGCGCCGTCGTGCCTTCGTATTCCGTCGCACGATGCAGGTATGGCAGCGCCTCATCCGGTTTATGCTGGCGGATCAACCATAGTCCATAACTATGGTGCGCTGAGGCGTTGTCAGGGAAAACCTCAATCGCATACTCCAGATAGCTAGCCGCGTCACCGTCACGCTGTACCGATCGGAGAAAGTCTGCATATTGGAGCAGCACTGTGGGATGATTCGGTTCCAAACGTAACGCCTGTCTGAAGTGTGACTCCGCACCGCTGGCATCTCCAATATTTAGAGCCAAGTCCGCAAGGGCTAGCTGGGTTTCTACCTGACCCGATGAGACGCTTAACGCAGACCGATACTCATCAACAACACCGAGTTCAGAATCTCGTAATCTGATGCCAGATGCAGTAAGGCTTCGGGCTGCTACATGGCGCACCAGTCTGGTATCGTCAGACAAAGACTCCAATAATAGACTCGATCGTTGCGTCGCTGGGACAACCCGCATCACGCTCGCAGCGGCTGCACGAATCAAAGGCTCTTTGTCAGCAATAAATCTTTGTGCGATCGTCAATGATCGCCTCGTCTGCATCTCAGACAGCTGCTGTAATAATGTCGCCCTGATGATTGGTGCTGTGCTTTCGCGATCGATTTCTTCGATCAGCGCATCCACTGCCGCGACATCCAGACTTCGCGCACGTGCAAGAGGTTCTGACCACGTGTTTCGACGGGTGTAGTCCGGATGCCATGTGCGGATTTTCTGATCCGCCCACCTATGAGGTTTGTCCACATGGCAACCAAGACAAGGATCAGGTGACCCAATTTCCTGCGACAACAATGGGTCCGGCACATGGAAGCGATGATCCCGGCGATCATCCACCTGCATATAGGTTCTGGCAGGCATGTGACATTCCACACACGCCGCTCCCGCTGACTCGATCGGGTGCCCATGATGATCAGTACTATCGAAAACGGTTGGTGCGTGACAGGTCGCACAGAGTTCGTTTCCTGTAGCTCGCAACTGGCCAGAGTGGGGTTCATGACAGTTCGAACAGGTCACCCCGGCCTGATACATACGGCTTTGGAGGAAGGAGCCGATGACAAATACCTCATCTCGGATCTGACCATCATCGAAGTAGAGCCCCTCTGACAGTAACGTCAGCTCATATCGATCGAAATAGTCGCCGATGGTCTGATCACTGATTCGGGTTCGCCTCGAGTGACACCCACCACACTGGTTGATTTCGTTCGGCGATGTGCCTGCAGTACGAGTCGCGGTCGCCGACCCTTTTTGGAAATGCCAGTCGCTGACGTCAACCACCACCGAAATACCCAGTTTCTCCTTCGAGAGACGCTCCTCGTTTGCCAATGCAACATGGCGTCTCCCATCACCATGACAGGCCTCGCATGAAACGTTGGCCTCCGAGAATCTCGTTTCGTACATGTTTGCGATAGGATCATATCCCTGCGTCACGTTCGTACTATGACAATCTGCACAACGCGTATTCCAATTGCTGAAATGTCTCGTCCAGAAGAAGGGATGTGAAGACTTGATGGTTTCATTGGGCTGCAAGTGAAACCACCGCTGACCTCCATCAGACACAGGTCTTGTATCCCAGGCCAGATTCAATGCCTGTAGCCGACCACCTTCCATCTCCACAAGGTATTGTTGCAATGGGTCATGCCCGAAGGTGTACCGGATCGGAGCAGTGACCTCTATTCCGTCGCTACCCATCGTTTCCACAGCAAAGTCCTGTTCCTTTTGTAAAAAGGTCGATTTGATCCCATGAAAGAAAACCTCTGCGTTCCCAAAGTCTCCAAGCACACTTGCATCGGATGCGACCTGCATCGCGTGAAAATGATCTGACTGTTGCCACGCCTGAAACTGTGCTTCATGACATGAACGGCACACTTCCGCAGTACCCGCAGCAACAGGAACACTCATCAAGCACGGTAAAAGGACCGCGATGACCCTAATGATCAATTTCGGAGGACCAATTCGCACTATCGGAGATACCCCCGGTCAATCTGTCCAACGCCTGGAAAACGTAAGTTCAGCAACCACAAACCGATCACCAGCACACCAGCACTCGTCATCAGTGCTAAGTCGATCCCCGCAAACTCAGCGAGCACACTCACGGGAAGCACACCGATAGGAATCAGGGCGTGAACCATCATGGTGACACTCATCACACGTCCACGTATGGATTGTGGGACGGACATCTGGAGTACGCTCGCACTCAGTGACCCAAAAAACGAGTGTGAAAACGCCACCATGGCTCCCGCTCCCATCGCGAGGTAGAGGTTATGGCTAAGCGCAAAGAGACCCATGGCAACGCCCCAGCCGTAACCGCTAACGAGGATCAAGCGGCCCTTATGAGGTGCATCACCTAAACGGGCGAGAAGAACAGAGCCAGCCAACGCTCCGATCCCCGTCACAGCGGTCAAAAGCCCTAGATCGTCGGGTCCGCCTGCAATGATCTCTTGATTAAAAGCCGGCAGCAGATAGTTGACTGATGCACCCAGCATCGGTGGGAAAACTCCGATGACCAACAATCCCTGAACCAGCGTTTCTTTACGAATCAGTCGAAACCCTTCAACAATATCCTCGGTGGGTGTCGTCACAGACTGAACTTTCGGAGAGCCGGCGTGGGATAGCATCATGGTGAGAAGCATCGATAGGAGAAAAAGCACTGCAATAACGCACATGACGATCGCGGTACCCACCACTGACCCACCTTCGTCGATGGCAAAGATCGCGATGAGTAAACCTGCCACAACAGGCCCCATGATGCGGGCCACATTGTGAACGCCGGTCTGCAAAGCGGTGGCGTTGACCAAGTTTTCCTCACCAACAATCTCCGGGACGATGCTCATTCGCGCAGGCATACCCAGCGCCATCACTGTACCGTTGAAGAGACCGAAGTAGATAAAGTGCCAGAATGTCACTTCACCGACAAAAATGACGTAGGCCAATACAGCGGTCGCTACAGCGTTCAACAGATTAGAGATGACCATGACCGACTTCTTACTGAAGCGATCTGCAATGACCCCACCACCAAGAGAAAACACCGCAGAAGGCAACATGTAGGACAACATGACCCAGGTCAGATCCATCGGAGACCGCGTCATGTCATATATCAACCACCCGCGGGCGATATATTGCATCTGTCCTGAAAACGCAGTGAAGATGTTAGAGAACCAGATGAGGCGAAAATCTCGGTTACGCAAGGATTGAAACATGACAGCTTCCGGATCCGTCAGATGTGGGATTGGTCACGGTGATTGCGAGTACAAAAGCTCATAGATCGCCATCTTGACTTCAGAGTTATTCGCGATGACTGTTTCGTCACATCCAGCCCAAAGATCAACCATTTATCCCAATATGATGCTCAGTAAACATGTAGAACGGGACCATTATCATTTTGTACCACCCATTTTTTGACCACAGGTGTTTTTGGCCAGCGTCTGACTTAGAGTTCTGCTGCGTTCCCGTAAGAGCTGCACGCCACATGAAACTCATTGTAAAACAATCACTGCTGACGCTGGTGTGCTGTATTCTGGTCACAGGCTGCACCACGACCAACGATGACTGGACACGTGAGCTACCCGTCTCGGCCCCTGAAGCGGTGGGTATGTCTTCCGATCGCCTTTCAAAGGTCGATGAAGTCGTCGAACGCTACATTGATGAGGGTCGGGTGCACGGTGTGGTAATTGCTGTTACTCGCCGTGGTCAGGTCGTGTACCACAAAGCACACGGCGCTATCGACGATACGACAGGCAGAACCATGCAGCTTGACAGTCTTTTTCACATGGCGTCATCGACAAAGCAGATCCTGGGTGTTGCCGCAATGATGGCGATCGAGGATGGTCTATTCAGCCCCAACGACCCCGTTGAGAAATATATTCCTGAATTCAAAGGGATTCAGGTTGCTGTGTCGACTGCAGAAGATGCGATGAACTACGTCAAAAGGAAGGACGTCAAGGACACGGCCGAAGCTGGTGAAGGTGATCATAAACAATGGACACAAGCCAAAGCGATTGGCGACAAAGATAAGTTCCAACAATGGGACCAGAGCAAAACTGATTGGGACAAAAACAAGCCAAAGCAATCTGACAAGGGCAAGATCGATTGGGACAAGAGTAAAACTGAATGGACCAAGGACAACGTTGCATTCAAGCAAGACAAGAAACAGTTCGCTGCAGGCAAGCACAGCAAACCTCAATACGGGTATCGGCTGGAGAACGTGCTCAAACCATTGACCATCCATGATCTGCTAACACATACCGCCGGTTTGCAAACAGGAGGTATAGGCACGTCGGTAGCAGGTCTAGATCGACCAGGATCAACGGATTCCCTAGCAACCTGGATACCCAAAGTCGCCAAAGGCCCCCTCGACTTCCAGCCTGGCACCCGATGGGCGTATAGCGGAGAGGCGGGGCTCGACGTGGTCGCACGGATTATTGAGATTACGAGTGAGATGCCCTTCAACGAGTTTGTGAGACAACGCATCTTTGTACCATTGGATATGAAGGATACTCACTGGACAATTCCCGATGAGAAGACAGGACGACTACCGCGGTTCTCCTACGACAAAGGACGCTTTATCACGTCGCCATACTACTTCTCCGGCTCCATCGGACTTGTCAGTACTGCCCGAGACTTCATGCATTTTCACCAGATGCTGGTCAACGGGGGATCATTGTTCGGGCAGCAGCTCCTAATGCCAAAGTCATTGGACTTGATGTCCACGGACATGGTTGGAAATATTTACCAACAAGGTAAGAAAGGGACAGGACGCGGATTTGGTTATACAGTGAATATCAACCTTGACCCGGCAATGTCCGGAGACGGGTCACCTGCAGGATCGTTTGGATTTGGCGGCGCTGCGGGAACAGTGTCCTGGTCCGCGCCCTCAGAAGAACTCACTCTTATCTATATGGTGCAGTTTCCTACTGACCTACCAGGGAAGATCAGCGCACTGGTGACAGACGCCATCATAGATTAGGCCGACATGGTTCGATCAGCCTGGTTTGTCCTGCTTACACTCACAAGCACCTACTGCTTCGCACAGCCCGCGTATGGCATCCGCTGCAAATGTTGTTGGTATGGATGAAGGCATTGGTGAAGTTGTCCAATCCGCTGACGCCAGTTGGAGTACTCGAATTTCTACGCATATAACGTGGATGTCCTTCATCTCAGGCTACAATCCCACCGTCCCTACCGTTGCTCTCAATCTTTTTAGTGTTGTCGATGATCCGGATGGTCGACCACGACAGGCTCCGAATGATCTCAACAAAAATATTTCCGTCTCTGGTGACGATCTGTCGGATCTCCTTTCGCCCGAGCTAAGGAGCTGAGCGAAGCTCAGATTGAGGATGCGGACTACAGGCTATTTGCCGACAGTCTTGCAGTTCTGACAGCCGGTCACAGCACCACCGCCTCGGCTAACCAGCTCTTTCCGGGCCTGTGGAAGCCGTTGGCATCGCAATATCCTGAGCGAGTTCATCCGGTGCATGATGGTAGACGTGTCCCAGCCCTCCTCGACTGATGCGAAGACCAAGCAGTGCTCGTAGATCCTCGTCAAAGGAGCGCAGCCGCTCCCGTGGAATACTAAAAAGAAAATTCTCTTGAGTGCGCAGATAGCCCGCACAGTAGTCAACCGATACGGCGTACCGGCGACCGTCAATGATGTTATCGCCACCGGCACGGAAACACTGCCCTTCGAAAAACAGCACGCTACCGCGCGGCATGACCGCAGGTTGGCTGCGTTCGTACCATTCGTCGTTACCTTCTACAGAGGGATAAGGTAGGCGATTACTGTCTGGTAGGAAACGGGTAGCGCCGTTCTTTTCAGTAAAGTCACAAAGCGCGATCATTGTGTTCAGCACAATATGCGCCCTCGGTCCATTTTTGGCATGCTGGCGATGACGCAGACAGGCGTTCCTCGCGGCAATAAAAGGTCCGTAATCAACGTGCATCCGCTGCCGGGTTTCACCCGGATTGATGATCGATGTGCCATACGTATTGAGCAGGCATTCATCACCCAGCAGCCCACGCGCCACCGGCAATATGGCGTCATGCACAGGTAACTGTTGCCAGACTTCACCGAGGTTCAGCACATCGTAAAAACGCGTAGTCTGATGTCCATGGAAGTCATTATCGAGGCTGCGTGGTACGTGTGCATCTTCAAGCCGATCGATCTCATGAAGTAATGCGTCGCACAACGCAGGATCGATGGCATCCTCCAGGATGTAGTAACCATGCTGATGGATGTGATCGACAATGTCGACGTTGCTGACCGTTCCTTGCGATCCGACGAGAGCTGCTGACATTACTTACCACCCATGCCACTTGATCTGTTTATCCCCTGCGGCCTTTGAGAAACTCCTCCATCATAAAACCCGCGTACTGGCGGACTGCCACCCAGGGCTTTTACGGACGGCAGTTTTGTGAAGTCAAAGATTAATGTGTAGCCAACGCCATCCGTCTCAACGGGCACACTATCCTGGTAGCGCGGGGCAAAACGCGCAGTCGATATGACCGTTCGAGCCAGATCGTTCAACTCGGCATTCGTGGACGACGACACACCAACGTTAGAGACATTGCCCGTGGCATCAATACGGAACGTCAGATGTACATCCCCGCGAATACCAGTCTTTGCCACCATCATCGTGGGTGCGGTGTCCATATACAGAAGATCCGGTTGTTGCTATCGCCAATCCTGACCACGACCAAGTGCGACCACGTGAGGTGTTGCCTGATCGGACAATCCAGTCTGTTCAAACAACCCAATCAACAAACTGCGCACTGGCCGTTCGAAGTCGGTTAAGGGCCCCGCCTCACTGGCAAAGGCAACTAACGCATCCTCAAGGAAGCCAACCGCATCATCAATACGTGCCTCACGATAGGCCCACAACCCAAGGTGATATTTCGCGAGACCCAGTCTGAGATCATTCGGTAGAAGCAGTGCCTCAAAGCCAGTGTGCGCAACTTCAAAGTACGATTTTGTGTGTCGATCACCCTGCCGTTTCATCAGATGGGTGCCAATAGAAAACGCTCGGGTCGCGCGACCACCTAGATCATCCGCCTGAACTGCCTCAACCGATCGGTCAAAGTAGTCAAGGCCTTTATCCGGACGTCTGTGGTCAAACTCCGCACGACCCAGTTCATAGAGAACAAGCTCAAGATCCTTCGCCGACCCAGCCTGCTCAAACACCTCAACCTTTTTTTCAGCGCCCTGCTTGCATCTCGGTATTCACCCATGTCATTCAGCAAGCCTGCATAATTCAGCGCAAGACGCGCGTAATTGATGCTGTCCTTGCCATAGATTTTAAGGCCAAGCCGATAGGCATCCTCAGCAGCACCCCGGGCTCTGTCACGATCGTTATTGCCTATCGCTGCTTGATATCGTTCATAGGCTTGTTTGAAATCCACCCGCTGATCCGAAATCGCCGAGCCGGATATCAAAACCAATAGCACAAGCAGGCTTGCCCCCAGTCGTTTGTGCATCGTGCCCCCCTGTCTGATATTCCGTCGAATTGATTATGCATCCGGAGAGCCAATGGAATCCGGTCATGCGGCACCGCGACATACAGCGTGCCCACAAGAGTAAGTGCCCACAAGCTTTCGTCAGTACGGATTCGAAGGTGATATTTCCCAGCAATCCAGTGTGACCACCCTCATGGCTGCCTCTCGTGCAAACAACCTGACACCCAAACTGTCTGGCTTTTCCGGATAGATTCGCCGCATGACCGCCTGACGACCGTTGGCAAACACCTCAACAACAGATTTATCTACGAATACTCTCAACGTCAATCGCTCGCCCTTTCCCAACAGAAATGGTGCTGTTTCGATTGACCTGGGCGTCTCCGTTGGTCCTGACTTTCGCGTGTCAACCGACAGGGTACCCGACATGGGGTGACAGGAAATCACTGTCTGCTCCTCACCATCGCTCGATACACAAACCTTGACGCCATACTCGATCGCATCAGTCTCATCGATCTCCAACAACAGTTCAAAGCTGTTGCTGTTGATCTGCTCAACATGCCAGTCCTCATCGGGATGTACAAGAATGTCTCGCTCGCGCATTGGTCGATAGCGTAACGCCTCGATTTCACTCGGTACGTCCATGCAGAGGCACCCTTTCTGATCTAACGAAAGTACCCGGGGGAGGCTCATTGTTCCTGACCAACCCGCCGCAAGACGCATCGTGAAATCCTTATCGTCACGAATCCAGGCCCACATGATCCGACGCCCCTGATCATCTTCCAGACTCTCTGGTGCAAAGAACATATTGTCTACCCAGCTCATCTGGGCATGAGACTCCGGATAAAACTGTTCATCGCGCCATTCGCCAATATAGTAACGACAACCAAGCCGGTGGCTGATACACATCAGCACATCTTTGTCACCCAGTTTGAAAAGCTCCGCGCAGGAAACATCCTCATCGAGAGCCACGCCGTCGACAGCGTCCCCAAAGAGATCACCCACGTATTGCCAGTCGCCATCCATGGTCATGGACTTTGCAATAGCAGGATGCTCGCCGCCAAAGATCGCGTAGTAAGACTCACCGTCGAACCATCCAAACGGATCCCAGGACCGGTACCTGTCATGATGTTCGTCACCTTCATGGGTCACGGGTGTGATCGGATTCGTTGGTAATTTCTGCCAGCTGTTCAAGTCGTCATCCATCGCGACTGCAAGCGCGTTGCCCTGGTCCACCTGGTGATAGCACAGGGTGGGTACGCCATGCTCGTTGATAAAACAGTTCCCACTGTACATACCTTCATGCAGTCCAGTGGGATGGTGGCGCCAATGAAAGAGATCAGTACTGGAAACATGACCCCAGTGATCCATCTTTCGACTGCGTGTCTTATCCTGGTAGATGTAAAACAGGTGGTAGCGACCCTGCCAGAAAATCGCACCGTTTGGATCAAATGGGCTCGCCATCCCCTCGGGGACGACAAAATGATATCCCGGTCGGAGTCGGTCACTCAGCATTTGTTCACGATGTGATCGAACGCCCTCGGCGACGCTGTCGATGGAACGTTTTCGTTCTCGCCCTTCCGCATCGAGCAGCGAGTTTTCCCAGTCGAGTGTCTGCGTGTAGATCAAACGCCACACACCATCGTCTTCTTTCCGTAATGTATAACCGTAGGTGATACTGCCCTTTTCCGTGAGTACGGCGACAGGGTGGCAGGTGGCGGTATCGCCGTTCACCTGAATCTCTGCATCATGTAGCAGGATGTCGATCTTCGCGTCAGTAGCACCCACAGTGAACGCGAGATGGCCTTCGCGCAGTTGGGTCTTTGTGAACCCCTTGCTGTCGGTCCAGTCATCGGAATAGGAGTCGATGACTGCCTCTACGTCGCCTCGGATGCGGGCCTCAATGTGAGCCTGCATCGCTGTTTTGACCTCCTGATGGGTACTCAAAACACGTTCCACTCAATTGCGTCTGACGAAATTATCACGCGCGCCGGAATTCTTTTGTAGCAATCAAAACGTCCTCATACTCGATCTCATCTGTAATCATGAAGCATCCTGAACATTCTTATGGACGCGGTAGTCTCTGTTTCTACGCCGACTTCGAGGACTCTCCTCTCTTTGAGGCCATGTGGCGAAGGCAGCGGGAGCAACGACTTGTCGATTCTAGCTCAAGGTCGCTCTCCACGACCGTACTTGTTGTTGCTGACAACTCAGCCGCCAGAGCATGTGTGGTGAACAACAACCCAACCGTCAATCGGACGGCGAACAACAGTTACACCGCCAATGCAGTACTGAAGTCAGGCACTCCCTCCCAACGACCTGCATTTGTCGCACGCATCACTGCGATCGTTTTAATTACTTCCGGATTCGCGAGGCCCCAGGGTGCTTCACCAGTTAGTACACGAACAATGTTCTCAGCCTGACGAATGGGGCACTCTTCCAGGAAGGTTGGCGAAAATCCGGCGAGATGTGGCGTCACGATAGCGTTGGGTAACGACAACAGCGGATCCTGGGAATCTACCGGTTCAGCTTCAGTTACATCGAGAGCAGCCGCTTCGATAGTGCCAGCCTGCAATGCAGACGCGAGTGCACTACCGTTCACCACGGGCCCACGGGAGGTATTCACCAGCAACGCCGTCGGCTTCATCAGCTTCAGCGTATCTTCGTTGATAATGTATCGCGTCTCTTCGGTCAGAGAAGTATGGATCGAGATATAGTCGGATTCCTTAAGCAATTCCTCGAGGGAAACCAATTGAACACCGTAGAGGTCAGCAGTGGTCTGCGGGACGTAGGGATCATGAGCAATAATTCGTGCTGGGCCAAAACCTCGCATACGCATTGCGAAGGCTCGACCGATGTTACCAAAACCAATCACGCCAACCGTATGTCCCGAGATGCGTCGTACTGTTCGCATATACTCGACAGTCAACTTTCGATCATCTCGCCAGGCACCTTCTCGCGTCGTACGAACGGTGTCATACATCCGCCGCGTCAAAGCCAGTAACATCGCCGCCGCATGGTCCGCGACCTCTGCAGTATTGACGCCCGGGACGTTGCAGGCCAACACTCCCAGCTCTGTTGCTACGTCAAGATCAATTGAATCAACGCCGACACCCATCCGGCTGACGACCTTTAGTTTCGGGCAGGCTTCCAACACTTTGCGTGATGTCAGCGGCATGGTACCGACCTGAGCACCGTCGGCATCTTTCAACAACTCGATCATGTCATCTTCAGATCGACAGACACCTTCGACCACTTCAAAACCAGCGGCTTCGAAAAGATCAACGCGATTGAATGGGCTCGATTGCAATGCAACTTTCATGGGAATCCCCGACGACTAAAAGCGCGCAGTATACCCCTCTGATTAGCAGATAGGGCAGACGATCGGACTCCGCGTGGAACCGCCACGTGGGGGTGCTATTCCACAGGAACTTCCGAAGCTTCAGCCTCGGACTAGTCCTCCTGGACGTTCCCCTGTGGGGACACCATCTGCAAACGTAGTCTTGCCGGACTTAATCGTGTACCGATAGCCGGACACCTTCTGGACGAGGCGGCGTCCGCCCGTGGGCAGATCAAAAATGGCTTCCGGACGCTCCAGTCTCAAGCCATCAAAATCGATCACGTTGATGTCAGCGAGTAGCCCCTTCGCCAACAAACCGCGATCAGTCATTCCATAAGCTTCAGCCGTTCGACGGGTCATCGAACGTACAATGAACTCGAGCGGCAATTTGTCACCGCGCTGTCGATCACGTCCCCAATGGATCATATTAAACGTTGGCATCCCCGCATCCGCGATCACACCGCAGTGCGCGCCACCGTCCGACAAGCCCATGAGGACATTCGGGTGTTGAAGCATCCGATGCTGCGCGTCTAAGTTGTAAGAAGAATAGGCACCCAGGGGTTGATAAAACAGCTCTTTGCCCTCGTCCGCGATCAACAGGTCGTACATGACCTCGAGCGCTGACTGACCACGGGCTTTGGCAATACCCGCCACGCTTTCGTCAAACGTAGGCTCATAGTTTGGCTTATCTCCCAACGGGAACACCAGTGCCATAATCTGTTCAAGATTACCCATGATGCCCGCAGATGCTTCAGTGGCTTCAATGCTGAGCAACTGTTCACGAATCTCTGGATCGTGCATCGCGGCCACCTGTTCCTGAAGCGGCAGATTAGCGAGCTGTTCGCGCCAAACAGGATGTCGCACGAACGCGTGAAAGCTGCTCTGAAGGCCATGCAGAATACCCGTGGGTCGGCCTGCCATCTGCGGCATGATATTCATGTTGGATTGTCGCGCTTCCTCGACCATGCGGTACATCTTATTGTCCACATAGGCCGCCGGTGTCGTTGCGATCAGTGTGACCGGACGACCCGTTTTCGCTGCAAAATCCTTGACCCACTGCCATTCGTCATCGTCGCCAAGATTATCGGACACCATTTCAAAAATACCATGATCGAGACCTTTCATGGCCAGTCCCAGTTGCAGCATTTCATGACTACCAGCAAACGTCCCAGGAACGTACTCTCCATGAATGTCCCGATGCAGGAGCGTACGGCTCGTTGAAAATCCGAGTGCTCCCGCCTTGACGCCATCACGAACCAGCGCCACCATCTCTTCTAATTCCGCCTTAGTTGGCTCGTTATCGCCGCTACATCGTTTCCCCATAACATATGCCCTGACGGCCCCATGCGGCACCTGGGTTCCAATGTCAACGGTTCTCGGTAATGTTTCCAAAGCATCTAGGTATTCCGGAAACGTCTCCCAATTCCACTGGATACCTTCGGCGAGCGCGGCACCAGGAATGTCCTCAACACCTTCCATCAGCTCGATAAGGAATTGTTCATCGCCAGGGCGTACCGGAGCAAACCCGACACCACAGTTACCCATGACAACAGTCGTCACCCCGTGCCAACTGCTAGGTGCCATTATCGGATCCCAAGTTGCCTGTCCATC
>Ga0066378_10000380_pt1 | contig 19103 bp, 18 predicted proteins | sample Knorr_S23_td_DCM_FD_70947 | JGI IMG/M metagenome (GOLD analysis project Ga0066378, IMG submission 70947) | Marine microbial communities from Southern Atlantic Ocean transect - Knorr_S23_td_DCM_ad_71m_LV_A | ecosystem: Environmental > Aquatic > Marine > Oceanic | place: Southern Atlantic ocean...
GCGGGCGAGCGCCCCTCGTCCTCAGCCAGGAGATCTCTGAGGAAGCCCTCCCTCATCAAGACCAAGCGATCTGCGCCGTCGAAGACGAGGAGCAGCCCCTGCGTCTCGCGATCTACCGTCGCGTAGTCAAAGGAGGCGTTGAAGGTCTGAGACATGGGGACCTGCAGCCGATAGCTCAGCTCCTCTGACTCATACCAAGCCCACGTGAGAGCGACGCCATCCCCCACTTGCCAGACCTTCAACGGGGCACCTAGGGCGGCGAGGCACGCTGTGAGATCAGCCTCTCCCTCGCTGAGCGAGCTCACCACCTGCGCCGCCGGGGGGCGGTGCCAGGTCTCTCGCTCCCAGACCACGCTCACGCAGCTCGTCATGAGCAGCGCAGCGGCCGCGAGAGCTACTCTTTGTCGCGGTCCGACCACGGCATCCTGTTCTCGACCTTGTCAGCGTCGAAAGAGGTCGCGATGTGCGAGACCTCTGTCCCGCCTGGGCCCATAAAGACCCAGATGCGATCCGAGCGAGTGTCCTTGTTCATGAACCCGACGACCGCGGCGAGGAGGCCTGTCATCTTGGCCTGCTCAAACTCGTAGAGATACGCGACGCGATGGCCGAGCTGGACGACGTCTGTGGGAGCGCCGAGGAGCTCGACGACCTCCGCCGCAGAGGTGCCGGGGGCTACCTGCCCCGCCGCCTCCGGCGAGAGCTTCTGATTGACTGAGGTGCGAGTGACGAAGCACCCCGTGGAGAAAAGACACAGGCAGAGGACGGCGATGGAGCGAATCATGCTGACCAGACTAGCGCATCTCTGCGTGAGGAAGAACGCGCAAGCTCCCGTCCGAGGGGCCTCCATAAACCTGCACCACAAATTCGGCCTTGAGCGGCTAGGATCTTGGTTCCTCCTTTCATGCGACGCCTCCCCGACACCCCCATCCCCACCTACCTCGTGGAGACGCAAGCGAGCGCCAACACACACCTCGCTGACGAGCTCGGCGCGCTCCTCAAGGAGCGCCCTAGGAATCTAGTCTTAGGACTCGCCACGGGGAGCTCTCCCGTTGGCCTCTACGAAGAGCTCGCGCGGCGCTTCCAAGACGAGTGGATCGACTTCTCCTTCGTGCGGACGTTCAACTTGGATGAGTACCGTGGCCTGCCAGCAGGTCACCCCACGAGCTACCGCACCTTCATGGCGGAGCACCTCTTCTCCAAGGTCAACCTCGGCCCTCGCAACACGCACCTCCCCCCGACAGCCGCTGACGACCTCGACGAAGCATGCGCTGCTTGGGAGGAGGCGCTCCGCGCTGCCGGCGGCGTCGACTGGCAGCTCCTCGGGGTCGGTCGCAACGGACACATAGGCTTCAACGAGCCTGGCAGCGCCTTCGACTCGCGCACCCGCAAGGTCGAGCTCGCGGAGTCTACGCGCGAGGCCAACGCGCGCTTCTTTGAAACTAGAGAGGAGGTCCCTGCTGAGGCCGTGACCATGGGGATTGGGACGATCCTTGAGGCGGAGCGCGTCCGTGTCCTCGCCTTTGGTCCCACCAAGGCCGAGGTGCTCGGCAAGGTGCTTCGTGGTGAGGACGACGAGTCGATCCCCCTCAACGCGCTCCGGCGTCACCACGACGCAGCGCTCTTCATCGACGAGGCTGCGGCAGCGAAGCTCGGCTGCTAGCGCGACGCGAGCCAGCTCTCGATCGCTTCACGGATCTGATCACGGATCCGCGCGAACTCCCCCATCACCTCATCTTCGCTCCCCACAGCGCCGGCGGGGTCCTCAAAGCTCCAGCGCAGCACCTCTGTCTCGCCAGGGAAGGTCGGACAGGTCTCAGCCGCGCGATCACAAACCGTGATGACGAGCTCGGGCGGGCACTCGAGGAAGTCCGTGATCGAGTCTGAGGTCTGGGTGCTGATATCGACGCCGACGGCAGCCATGGATCGCACAGCGCGCGGATTCACGCCTACGGGGTGTGTGCCTGCAGAGAGCGCTTCAAAGCCGCCTAGCCCGAGCTGCCTGAGCCACCCTTCAGCCATCTGGCTGCGACAAGAGTTACCGGTACAGAGGAAGAGGACGCGCATGGTGAGGTGAGGAGGGTGCGGAGGATGTACCTTCTCATTCTATGCGCGTCGGCCTCGACCTCTCACCCCTCTCTCACCCGCACCCCCCCGGTGTCGCGCGGGTCGTGAGAGAGCTCTCCCGACGACTCCTCGCGAGTGAGCGCTTCGAATTCGTCGAGCTCAAGCCAGCGGCCGGAGCCGACCTCCGCGTCTGGCGGCAGCAGGAGCTCCCGCGCTCGATTGAGCATGACGGCCTCGCAGGCATCCACTCTTTCGTCTCCGCCTTCCCTTGGCGCGGGGGCGGCCTGCGTGTCCACACCGTGCACGAGCTCCCTTGGCGGCACGGCGTCAGCGAGAACGCTGACTGGCGGCACCGTTTCTGGGCGAGCTTCGGCGCACGACGCGCCGACCGCACTCTCTCTGCGACGGCTGTGGTTCGTGATGAGCTCGCGTCAAGCTGGCTCGTCCCTGCGGAGAAGCTGCGCGTCTCCCCCTGGGGCGTCGGAGCGCCCTTCGGTGAAGAGCCGCCGAGCGGAGTCATCGACGAGGTCGTGCCCGGTCAGCTGCGGCTCCCCGAGGACCCCTTCTTCCTCGCGCCCGGCGCCGTCCGCGCCAAGAAGAACCTGAGCGCGCTCCTCGAAGGCTTCGCCCGCCTCCACGCAGAGGGCGTCCGCGCCCAGCTCGTCGTCACCGGGCCAGAGACCGCGGACCTGCGGCGCGACCTCGGCCTGGTCTCTAGGCTAGGACTCGCTCGCTGGGTCAGCACACCTGGCGAGCTCCCGGACGCAGACCTGGCCTCGCTCTACCGCCTCGCAGCCGGCACCTGCGTCCTCTCAAGCTCCGAGGGCTTCGCGCTCCCTGTGGCCGAGTCTCTGGCATGCGGCGCGCCCGTCGTCGTCGCCCGCGGCGGCTCAGCGGCGGAGGTCAGCGGCGACATCGGCATTCAGGTCGATGCAAGTGACCCTGACTCCGTGGCGCGCGGCCTACGCGACGCTCTCGAGCGCGGCAGAGCGCTGCGCAGCGCGGCGCTCGCGCGCGGCGCAGAGTTCACATGGGAGCGGAGCGCGGAGCAGATCGAAGAGGTCTGGGGAGAGCTCGCATGAGTGGCGCGCCGCGCGTCCTCGTCTCGGGCGTCGTCCTCGACCAGCCCATGGGCGGGGTGAGAAGACACAACGCCGAGCTCCTGCCACGCGCTGCAGAGCTCCTCTCCGACGCTGGTGGCGAGCTAGTCCTCATGGAGGGAAAGTCTCCCATCGCCTTTAAGCTCCCAGACAAGGTGCGCGTCTTGAAGAGCGACGTCCCCTCGAGTCCGGCGCCTGTCCGTGCGAGCTTTGAAGGTCGCGCGCTCAGGAGCGCGCTAGAGATGGAAGAGGCCGCAGAGCGCCCCGTCGACCTCGTCCATCTTGGGCATCTCCCAGCGCCGCGCTCGCTCCCGGTCCCCCACACACACACGATCCACGACCTGCGCATGCTCACCGGAGAGCACACACCCATGTCGCGGCGACTCGTCTCTCGCCACGTCATCGGGTCCGCTGTCACGAAGGCCGCCCGGGTCATCACAGTGAGTGAGTTCGTAAAGCGCGCGCTCGTCGAAGAGTTCGGCGCAGCAGAGGACGCAGTTTGCGTCGTCCCCAACGGCTGCGATCACCTGCCGGTGCTCGACCGAGCCGAGGAAGGCGGCTTCATCCTCAGCGTCGGTCACCTCGAACCTAGGAAGAACGTGAAGCTCCTCCTCGAGGCCCTCGCTCAGGATGATGCGCTAGGTGAGCTCGTCCTCGTTGGCGCGCCCAAGGGCAGAGAGCGCGAGCTCATGGAGGCCTTAGCGCTAAAGCTAGGCGTCAAGGGGCGCGTGCGCTTCGCTGGCGTCGTGAGCGACGCCGAGCTCTCTGAGCTCTACTCGCGTTGCTCCGCCTGCGTCTTCCCGTCAAAGCTCGAAGGCTTTGGGATCGGCGTCGCAGAGGCGATGCGCGCCGGCGCGCCTGTCGCGATCGCCCGCGGAACAGCTATGGATGAGGTCGCCGCTGAGTGCTGCGTCGAGTTTGATCCAGAGGATCCTGCTGACTGCGCGCGCGCGCTCCACAGCGCGCTCGCTATGACCCCCAAAGCCCTCGAAGCCGCGCGAGAGCGATCGAGCGCGTTCTCTTGGGACGCGAGCGCGCGGCTCTTGGTCGACACATGGCTAGCGGCCGCCGGCGCTCCGGCCTAGTACTCACCCTCGAGCTCAAAGCTCGGGTCGAGCTCGACCTCATCGGAGCCCGTGAGGGAGGAGGTCCCCTTGAAAGCGAACCAGAACAGGGCTGCCGAGACGCCGAGGACGAGGAGGAAGACGAGCGCGCGGACCCAGAGCGGATGCTGTGAGAGGTCGCTCGTCATCGCGGTGGCGTCGCTGCGATGTGTCGAGAACTGAAGGATCTCACGCTCACGCCGATCAGAGACCTCCGCTGTTCGCCCCCGCGCTGCGGATCGAAGCTCGCTGCGACGCTCCTCACTGAGCTTCGGCTTTGGCTTAGCCTCAGAGCGGGGCGCGGCCCCGCCGACGCCGAGCTTCAGCTCAGGCGCGGGGGCCGGCGGAGGAGCTGGCGACGAGGCAGGCTCAGGGGAGGGCTCATCGCTGATCCCGAGGTCGATCTCTTCCTCCAAGAAGAGCTCTTCCTCGTCTTCAAAATCAGGGTCGAGGACTTCCGAATCAGGCTGAGGCTCCTCCGCAAGAGGGGTCGGCGCGGAGGCGGGAGCAGGCTCAACAGGCGCTGGCTCAGGCGTCAACTCGACGGGCGCAGCTTGTGGCGCAGAGAGCTCATCAGCGCGGAAGCGCAGCTCGACCTTGCCTAGCTTGAAGACGTCGCCATCCGAGAGCTCGAAGCGCTTCGCCCGGACGCTGCCGAGGTGGATGCCGTTGCTGCTGCCTAGGTCTTCAAGGACCCACGCGTCTCCCTCAAGGCTGAGCTTCGCGTGCACGCGACTGACAGAGGCGTCGCGAACGACGACCTCGCAGTCGGAGACGCGCCCGAGACGCACGTCACCATCCACGGAGTAGGTCTTGCCGAGGTCAGGGCCGGAGAGAACAAAGAGGCGGGGCATGATCAGCTACGAGCGGTCTGGAGCGCTTGGTGGAGCTCAGCGATTTCGATCCTCCCTGAGAGGAGCGGCTCGCCGTCGAGCTCTAGGACGGGGATAGAGAGACCGTAACGCTTCTTGAGCGCTCGATCTGTGGTGATGTCGACCTCTCGTATCTTGAAGCGGCGGTGCGCCCCCATCTTCTTGAGCTCTCCCTTCAGGACCTCACAGAGGCTGCACCCGGGCCCCGTGTAAAGGGTCAGGGTCGGGAGCTCGCGCTTGGGTCGAAATCGGTCCAGCCAGGACATGTAAGGATTCTAGCTCTCAGACTGCCGCGCTTGCGCGGATCCCCCTTCCTACCTAGCGTGGTCGCTGATGGCGGAGCCCCAGAGAGCAGCGCCGGCGATCCGCTCTACAGGGATCGCTAAGCGATACCGCGTCGGCCTCTTCGGGCGGCGTGAAGCCCTAAGAGGTGTAGACCTCGAAGTGCAGCGAGGAGAGCTGCTCGGCCTCGCGGGCCCCAACGGCAGCGGGAAGAGCACCTGGATGCGACTGGTCGCCGGAGTCGAAGCTCAAAGCAGCGGGGAGCTCTTGGTCTTAGGAGGCAGCACCGCTGAGACCGCCGTGAGGCGAGGCATCGGCTTCCTGCCGGAGGACGCACCTTTTCCCAAGGAGCTCGGTGCGCGCGCCTGCCTAGAGCTGCTCGGCGCGCTCTCCGGGATGGAGCGCGAAGAGGCGCTCTCGCGAGGCGACGCGCTGCTCAAGCGGGTGGGCCTCTACGCCGAAGCAGACACATCGCTCGGCAAGTTCTCGCGGGGGATGCTGCGCCGCTTTGGCCTCGCGCAGGCTTGGTTGCACTCACCCGAGCTCATCCTCCTCGATGAGCCCACCGCAGGACTCGACGCCGAGGGGCATGAGGTCCTGCGCGGGCTCTTGAGCGAAGCGCGTGAGGCGGGGACGACCGTCTGCCTCTCGAGCCACATCCCCGGTGACTTCGGCGCTGGCTGCGATCGAATCGCTGTCATGCTCCGAGGGGAGATCATCCGCTCCGGCTCACCTGACGAGCTCCTCGGAGAGCCTGGTCGCTGGAGCGTTGAGATCGAGGGCCTAGATGAGGCGCCGGTCCGAGAGCTCACCGAGTGGCTTGAGCGCGCAGGCGCGACGAGGTCTGAGATCCGCGCCACGGGACGCGATCTCTCTGACCTCTACCGCCCCCCCACCTGAGGTATGAAGGCGTGCACCTCCCCCTCATCAAGCTCTCGCTACGGCGCAGCCTCTTACCGACGCTCCTCTTAGGCGGAGCCGTGGTCGCGTGGGCGCTCTGGAGCACACAGGGGAGAGAGCTCGTGAGGGGCGCTGTCACGCCTGGCCTCTTGCGGTACTCGGTGTGGATGGCGGGGGTGTGCGTTGCTGGGCCCCTCCTCATCATGGGTGCAGCGCAGACCGGGCACAGGCTCGCTCGAGAAGACGCGGCCTGGACCGCTAGTCGACCTGCATCCAGGCTCTCCATCCTGCTCTCTTCATGGGCTGGCTACTGCCTAGCTGCCTGCATCTGGCTCCTCCTCGTAGCAGCTGCTGCGGAGCTCAGCGCCGGAGAGCAGGAAGAGCGCTCGCTCCAGCCCCTCGGGAGCGTAGCCCTCACGCCGCTTGAAGACGATAGGGGCTACGTCGCCTCTTGGCAGCTCGAGGCGAACTCGATCGCGCGCGATCTCGTCCTTCGGATCCCTGTGGGTCTCATCGGAGTCGATGGGCCCAGCGCCAGAGTGCTCGTCCGCCTCACCCGCTCTGAGAGCGGCGCCCTCACTGAGCGGGAGCAGCAGCTCGCGACGACCCGCCCGATCGAGATTGAGCTCCCCGAAGGAGACGGCCCGCTCACGCTCCAACTAGAACGCGTAGGAGAGGGAGCCATCGTGCTCGTGCCCTCGAAGCAGGCTGAGCTCTGGAAGATTACGGAGGAGCCTGCTGTCGCGTCCTTGCTCCTCAGCTATCAAGGCATCCTCCTAGCCTGCGCCATGATCGCTTGGGCTATGTCGCTCGGGGTCTGGCTACGACCTGCTGCAGCGGCGGGGCTTGTGCTCTCAATCAGTTTTGGCCTGTGGGTCTCTGAGGGTCCGCTCGGTGGTTGGGGGGCGTTGATGGAGAACCTCTCAAACGGCGACGTCCCCGGCCCTCCCACCCTCTCTGGCGCCTTCACCTCTCTCGCGGCGTGGGCGACAGGGACCCTCATGGGATGGTGGGGACTCCGCAAGGGGGGGCGCGGATGACCAAAGGCACCCTACACCTCCTTGCGAGCATCAGCCTCTTCATTGGGATCGCGCTCCTTCCTGCGTCCACCGCGGGGCGAGAAGGTCCCATGTCCCCGATAGCCTCCTTCGTCGCCACGATCTATTGGGCCAGAGCCGACGCCGCATTTGATGAGGGGCGGCTCGAGGTCGGCCTCGCGAGAGCTGAGCAGGCGCTCAAGCTAGACCCTGAGCCTCCGGAGGGTTGGTCTTGGCTCGCGAGTGTCCTAGTGCATCGCTTCGGCGCACCAGAGTTCGAAGAGACCGCCGAAGGTCGCCGCGCTTGGGCCGAGGCGGGGCTCGCTGTCTTGGCCAGAGGCGAATCAAAGACCAGCGAGCCTGAAGAGCTCGCCTTTCACGCCGGGCTCATCCTGGCTTTCATTGGCTCCTTGCCTCTGGAGGTCTATGAGTGGCCAGGCGGAGAGAGAGCGATCTGGCTCGCTGCATCTGACCACTTTGAGAGGGCCAAGAGCCTAGGACACCCTCGCGCAGACGCGGCTAGTCAGTCAGCGCTCAGAGAGTTGCACTGGCCCAGCCCAGAGGTTGAGGGCGGATCATCAGGCGAAGGAGGCCCTAGCGGGCCGATCCACATAGACCACACCCACGATTACGACGTGCTCGGAGACTGAATCCCCTCCCCTGAGAGCCGTCGTCTGATCTAGCATCCGAAAACATGGAACTCGCCGCCGTCACCGCCACCGCGCTCAGCTCAGAGCTCTCGGGTTGGGTCACGTCCTTCATCGGCAACTTCCACTACCTCGGCCCCTTCATCGTCCTCGTCCTCTGCGGCGTAGGCTTGCCCATCCCTGAGGAGGTCACACTCATCGGCTGCGGTCTACTGCTGCACGAGGGGCTCGTTGAGTTCGAGGAGATCTCCATCGTCTGCGCCGCAGCGATCCTGATCGGCGATTCCATTCCCTACTTCCTAGGAAAGCACTACGGAGAGGCGGCTCTCAGACTCCCTTGGATCCGCTGGGTGCTGCACCCCGAGCGTATGCTCAGGCTACGGCGACGCTTCAACGACCACGGGAACTGGGTCATCTTCACCCTGCGCTTCCTCCCGGGGATCCGCGTCGGCGGGTACTTCACCGTCGGGATGATGCGCGTCCGTTATCTCCGCTTCCTGCTTCTGGACGCGCTCGGAGTCTTGGTCTCTGTCCCGATCTCCATCTACCTCGGCAAGCTCTTCGCCGGCCAGATCGAGGTCTTAGAGGAGCGCCTAGGCGGTCTGAGCCTCATCCTGGCCTTCGCGCTGCTCTCGGTCTTCATCATCATCGGAGCCCGCTCACGCTCCAAGCGCCGCGCCCGCCTGGAGCTCCTCAAGGAGGAGCGCCAACAGCGCCTAAAAAACTCTGCGAATTTGGCACGGCCCTCTGAGGGCGAAGAGGCCCCTTAGAGACCCTCCCGGGCCCGTTTTCGGCCCTTTGGGGGCCGATTCCCCCTAAGTCAGCCGCTCGCAGCGGGATTCCGGGCCACCTTGGTGCCCTAGCGCCGATCGGATAGAATCTCCGGCCAATTTTGCGGCGGAGCCAGACTCTAAATGTAGCCCCGCGGCGACCTTCAAACGACACACCGTTACCCCATCCCAAATCCGATGCCCGACATCCTCCAGATCGCCATAGGCGCGAGCGCCTTGGCCCTCTTGTTCGCCTTCGCCAAGTACAGCGCCATCATGAAGCGCAGCGCAGGCTCCGAGAAAATGCAGGAGATCTCCAAGGCCATCCAGGACGGCGCCGCCGCCTTCCTCAAGGCTGAGTACCGCTGGCTCACGGTCTTCGTGATCGTCGTCGCGGCCGCGATCGGTCTCTCAGGCCAAGAAGGGCTCGGTCAGAACACGGCCATCGCCTTCGTCTGCGGCGCCCTCGCCTCTGGACTCGCCGGCTACTTCGGGATGCACACCGCGACCCGCGCTGCCGTCCGCACCACCGAAGCCGCTCAGGGCAGCCTCCAGGCAGCCCTCAACGTCGCCTTCGGCTCCGGAACGGTCATGGGCATGTGCGTCGTCGGCCTCGGCCTCATCGGCGTTGCGATCTTCTCCATGCTCTACTCGGGAGACGGTGGGTTGAATGAGAGCGTCCTCGAGGAGGTCCTCGGCTTCAGCTTCGGCGCCTCTTCGATCGCCCTCTTCGCTCGCGTCGGCGGCGGGATCTTCACCAAGGCCGCTGACGTCGGCGCGGACCTCGTCGGCAAGGTCGAGGCGGGCATCCCCGAGGACGACCCCCGGAACCCGGGCACCATCGCTGACAACGTCGGCGACAACGTCGGTGACGTCGCAGGCATGGGCGCTGACCTTTTCGAGTCCTATGTTGGCTCCCTGATCGCCGCCATGACCCTCGGCGCAGCCCTCTACGCAGGCGTCGAAGGTATGGAGGGCATGATCATGCTGCCCCTCGCCGTCGCAGCTTGCGGCATCATCGCTTCCGCGATCGGAACCTTCTTCGTCTCCGCAAAGGACGAGCACAGCCTCCACTCTGCACTCTTCCGCGGCCTCGTCATCGCCTCCCTGATCGTCATCGCGGCCACCTGGTGGCTGACGAACGGCGGCTTGGGCCTCAGCTTCCCTGATGGCGTCGCTGGCATGAACCTCTTCTGGTCTGTCGTGGCTGGCCTCGTGGTTGGCGTCCTGATCGGCAAGATCACCGAGTACTACACGGCGATGGAGACCAAGCCCGCGCAGTACATCGCGAAGCAATCCGCGACCGGCCCCGCGACCAACATCATCCACGGACTCGCAACCGGCATGGAGTCGGTCGCGCTCCCGGTCCTCATGATCTGCGTCGCGATCTGGATCTCTTACGACATGGCTGGCGTCTACGGCGTCGCCATCTCGGCGGTCGGCATGCTCTCCACCCTCGGGATCTCCCTGGGCGTTGACGCCTACGGCCCGGTGGCTGACAACGCTGGTGGCATGGCCGAGATGTCCGAGCTGCCCCCGGAGGTACGCAACCGCACAGACGCCCTAGACGCCGTCGGCAACACCACTGCCGCGATCGGTAAGGGCTTCGCGATCGGCTCCGCTGCGCTCACAGCCCTCGCGCTCTTCAGCGCCTACTGCACCAAGGCTGGCACGAACGGTGAGTCCTTGGTCCTAGACATCAACAACACCAAGGTCATGATCGGCCTCCTGGTCGGCGGTCTGCTCCCCTTCCTCTTCAGCGCTATGACCATGCGCGCGGTCGGTAAGGCCGCCAACGAGATGGTCGAAGAGATCCGCCGCCAGTTCCGCGAGATCCCTGGGATCCTCGAGGGCACTGGCAAGCCGGACGCCGCGCGCTGCGTCGACATCTCCACGCAGGGCTCCCTGCGTCAGATGGTCCTGCCCGGCGCGATGGCTGTCCTCGTCCCCATCGTGATCGGTAAGGTCATGGGCGTCGCCGCGCTCGGCGGCCTCCTCGCTGGCGCGCTGGTCTCCGGCGTGATGATGGCGATCTTCATGGCGAACGCGGGCGGTGCCTGGGATAACGCCAAGAAGTTCATCGAGGGCGGCGCTGAGGGTGGCAAGGGCTCAGAGGCCCACAAGGCCGCTGTCGTCGGTGACACCGTCGGTGACCCCTTCAAGGACACCTCCGGGCCCTCGATCAACATCCTCATCAAGCTGATGACGGTCGTGAGCCTCGTCTTCCTGCCCTGGTTCATCGCCTAGCGATCCCCCAGGGAAACGACTCGGACGCGGGTCGGGTCCCAAGCCCGACCCGCGTCTCTCTTTCCACAGGAGCCTGTCATCGACTCAAAGCAACTCGCCGCCGCCTGCGCGCAGCTCGCAGACGAAAAGAAGGGCCTGGACATCCGGGTCTATGAGGTAGGCGAGTACTTGCAGGTCGGTGACTACTTCGTGGTCGTCACAGGCACCAGCCGCCCCCACGTGAAGGCCATCCATCAAGAGCTCCACGTGCGCCTCAAGAAGATGGGCGAGCTCCACGGCGAGCCTGAGGGCGCAGACATGGCCTGGTGGGTCGTCCTCGACTACGGCACCGTGGTCGTGCACGCGCTTCAGCCTGAGGCGAGGGAGTACTACGACCTCGATCGGCTGTACTCGGACTGCCCTGAGCTTGAGTGGCGCGAGGTAGAGCTGCCCCCGCTCGCCCCTATGGGTGATGAGCCGGCCTCAGAGTCGGACGCAGCGGCCCTAGAGGCCTGATTCCCGCTCTCGCGCCCCAGGCCTGCCCGCCCTTGGGAGGGCGTGCCACGAGCCGCCCTGGATGACCGATATCGGAGTGGGGCCATCCATCGGGACAGCTCCGACCCGAGATGGACTGGTACGAATGGGATGAGAGCGCCTTTGAGGCCGCCCGCACGACGCGGCGGCCCGTCTTGCTGTTCATCGGCGCGGCATGGTGCCGCTGGTGCAAAGAGCTCGACCGCGAGGTCCTCTCCTCAGCCGAGATCTCCTCGCTCATCTCAGAGCGCTTCATCCCGATCCGCGTGGACAAGGACAAGCGCCCGGACCTCGACTCACGCTATGCGCGCGGCGGCTGGCCGACCCTGGCTTACCTCGACGACGAGGGCGGCAACCTCGCCTCGGACAACTACCTCGACGCGCCCGCGCTGCTAGAGCGCCTGCGGACTGTCGCGGAGGCTTATGAGGGGAACCGCGGAGCCATCCGCGAGCTCCTCGCCCACAGCGACGAGCCCCTCGCCGTGCCTGAGCAGCCGCGCCTCCTCGTGAAGGGCGTCGAGGAGACCATCGATCTGACCGTCGCCGTCATCGAGCACACGAGCCAGACCCTCCTACGCACAGCGGACAAGGAGTATGGCGGCTGGGGCAGGACTCAGAAGTTCCCCCACCCCGAGGCGATCGACTTCGCGCTCTTGCGCTGGTCACAGACTGGCGATCACGACCTGCTTGAGCTCGTGCGAAAGACGCTCAGGAATATGCAGAGCGGAGAGATACACGACCAAGTAGAGGGCGGCTTCTATCGCTATGCGACGCAGAACGACTGGAGCGTCCCACACCACGAGAAGATGCTCGACTCGAACGCACAGCGCGCGTTCGCCTACCTCGAGGCATACCAGGCCCTCGGCGAAGAGGCCTGGCGAGAGACCGCTGAGGGAGTCCTCAGCTGGATGCAAGACGCCTTGTATGACCCTGAGCGTCGCTGCTTCTATGGCAGCCAAGACGCAGACTCTGCCTACGCGCACATCCAGACGAGAGAGGGCAGGAGGGCCCACGGCGCACCCTCGAAGGACATGACGCTCTACGCGAACTGGAACGCGATGGCGGCCTCTACTCTCCTCCACGCTCACAGCGTGCTCGAAGAGCCACGCTACGCGCGCACCGCCCTCGACGCCCTCGACTTTCTTTGGGAGGAGCTCTACGACTCGGAGCGTGGCGTCTGTCACTACTACGACACCGCCCCCCACCTTCCCGGGCTCCTCTCCGACCAGGCCTACACGCTGCGCGCACTCTTGGATGCTGCCCAATACACCGGAGAGGCTCGCTTCCTGTCCTTCGCAACCGAGCTCGCGAACTGGACCATCGAACACTTGCGAGCGACGGACGGGAGCTTCTACGACACCCCCTACGACCCCGCCGCTCGCGGGGGCCTGAAGAAGCGCAACCGCTCTATCCTTGAGAACGCGGTCCTCTCAGAGGGGCTCATCAGGCTCTCTCTCATGAGCTGGGTGGACGACTACACCGACGCCGCGCGTGACGCGCTCACCGCCTTCGGCGGCTCCTACAAAGCCTACGGGCACTACGTGGCGGGCTACGCCAGGGCGGTGGACCTCTGCCTCAACGCGCCCATGCATATCACCGTCGTAGGTTCCTTCGGTGATCCCCGCTCTCACGCGCTGCTCAGCGCCGCCCTCAAGCCCTACGTCGCGAGCCGCATCGTCCAGCTCATCGACCCCGAGCGAGACACCGCGCTCCACGAGCGCACGGGGCTCCCTGCGAAGCCTGACGAGCCCACGGCCTACGTAGGCCGTGGCCGCGAGAGCTACGCAGAGACGACGGACGCGCTGCGCCTCCCTGCGCTCATGACCCGCACGGGCGGGACCCTCTGAGCCTCAGGTCCTGCGCAGGGCCTCTACAGGCTTCATCCTGCTCGCTCTCCATGCCGGCCAGGCGCCACCGAGGAGGCCGAGGAGCAGCGAGAAGAAGACCGCTTGGCTGAGCACTGTAGGCGTCACACGGAAGGCGAAGGCGATCTCTGTGAAGGTCCTGAAGTTCGTGGTGCCGGTCTCGGCACCGTTGATCGCGAAGGCGACGAGTACGCCGACCAAGCCACCAGCGAGGCTCAAGAGCACCGCCTCGAAGAGGAAGGAGAGGAAGATCGCCGTCGGCCGGAAGCCCACGGAGAGCAAGATGCCGATCTCGTGTGAGCGCGTCGAGAGCGCCGCCAGCATGGTGTTCGTCGCTGTGAAGGCAGCCGCCATCCCCATGATCACTGCGAGGAAGGTGCCGAGACCTCGCAGGACACCTGAGAGCGCCTGCGTCTGATCCTCGTAGTAGGTCCGCTCGTCCATGACCTTCGCCGGGATCTCCTTGTGCTCACTCATGCGCTCTTTGAGCGCGTTGATGTCAGCGTCAGGATTCAACACTGCGACAACTCGGCTGTACCACGGTCGATCCAGCGCATCGGACATGCGCCTGATGTCACACCAGATCTCAGAAGCGAAGGGGCCATCATGAGAGAACACGCCGACCACCTTGAAGGGCACGGTGTTGAGCCAGATCGTCTCACCGAGGGCGCAGCCTTGGATGCGCCCGACGAGCTTCTCACCGACGATCACCTCATCTGAACCTGGCGCGAAGGCGCGCCCCTCTGAGAGGGCGACCTCGCCCTCACGGATCGTGAAGGTCATCTGCTCCACGCCACGGATCGGGACGTTGGTCTCTCCTCCATCGAGCTTGCGCCTGCGGACAGCGAGGAAGCTCTCTGCAGATGCGAGCGGCATGCCGTCGACGACCTGCACCTCTGGGAGGCTCTTCTTGATGATCTCGCACTTCTCCGGCGGGATCCCGCTCTCTCCCTCAGAGACGGCGCCAGGCCGGAGGAAGACCGAGACGTCAGCTCGCCCAGAGTCCGAGAAGAGGGTCTCGAAGCCCTGCTGCAGAGAGAGGACCCCGGCGAAGATAGCGACCGTCGCGCCTACAGAGATGATCGTCAGGAGCGTGGAGCTCTTGCGTACGCGCAGCGAGCGCAGGTTGTATGAGAGGGGTACGAGCGCCATATCAGACCTCCTCCCTCAGCGCCTCGATGACCGTCAGCCTGCGCGCCCTAAGAGCGGGCGCGAGCCCGGCGAAGAGCGCGACACAGATGGCCAAGATGATCGCTGGGGTGAGGACCTCTCTGTTGATCTGGAGGCCAGGGAAGTTGGAGCCGAGGACGGCTTGTAGGGGGCCCTCGATGCCGAGCGCGAGGAAGATGCCAGTCCCAGCTCCGAGCCCGCAGAGGATGAGTGACTGTGAGAGAAGGAGCCAGAAGGCTGCGCTCCCGTCGAAGCCGAGCGCCTTCAAGACCCCGACGTCGCGGGTCTGCTCACGGCCCGACATGAGCATCGTGTTGAGGGTCGCGAGCAGGATCGCTATCAAGACCCCCATGCCGATCGTCCCTACAAAGAAAGGGACGTTCCCGACCATACTCACGAACTGCGCGTTGAACTCTCCCTCCGGGGTCGACTGCACTCGCTGTGGTCCGTTCTCAAACAAGCTGTCGATCTCAGCGCCGACACCAGCCTGCGAGTAGCCGTCGGAGAGCAGCACAGAGTAGACGCCGATCCCATCAGCGCCCGTCGTCGCGCCGGCCTCCATGGCCTCTTCCAAGTAGTCCCAGTGGAAGTACATCGTCAGATCATCGATGCTCGCCTCTGCGCCGGCATCGTAGATTCCCGCGATGTCGAACTGCCACTCGGAGCCGTCCAACCTCGGGTAGATCATCCCGACGATCGGGACGCGGTCACCCACAGACCAGCCGTATTTGTTGGCTGTCTCCTTGCCGACGAGACAGGACATTCGAGTGTTCTTGAACTCATCCCAGGAGCCCTCGATGAGCTCAACATTCGAATAGATCGTCTCCATCCGGTCCGCATCGATCGCGAACTGCGCAAACATGTTCGCGGGCTCACGGTAGTAGCCGCCGAACCAAGTCATCTTCATCGTCTCATCCACGCCCTCGACCGTCTCGATCTTGCCTTGATAGGAGATGGGCAGATTGACGAAGAGGCTCACAGCAGACTGCACGACCAAGCGCTTCTTGGACGCGTTCTTCACGCCCTGGTCGAGGGAGACGACGAGCGCTTGCAGGACGCAGAGCAGGAAGAAGGCGACCGTGAGCGAGCCCGCTGTGAGGAGCACCCTGAGTTTGTGACGGAGGAGGTTCCGCCAGATGAGCTTAAGGGGGACCACGAGCGCCTAAGCCCCTTCGCCTTCCTTGGGCTTCACCTCGCGGAAGCCATCGTCAGGGGCGGCTGGAGACTCGTTAATGCGCCCCTTGTCGAGGTGGATGACGCGCTCCGCGCGCTCAGCCGCTCGGGGGTCGTGGGTCACCATCAAGATCGTCTTGCCCAGCTCAGTGTGCAGCCTCCCTAGGAGGTCCAACACCTGACAAGCAGACTCGAAGTCCAAGTCTCCGGTCGGCTCATCAGCCAAGATCACGCCTGGGTCAGAGGCGATCGCTCTTGCGATCGCGACGCGTTGCTCTTGTCCACCGGAGAGCTGCCCAGGGCGGTGCTTCGCGCGATCGCCCATACCGACGAGCTCGAGGGCATGCATTGCGTGCTCCTTACGCTCGGCCTTCGAGAGCCCCGTGAGCAAGAGCGGGAGCTCCACGTTCTCGAATGCCGTGAGCACCGGCACGAGGTTGAAGCCCTGGAAGACAAAGCCGACGTTCTCAGAGCGCCACTCCGCGAGGTCGGACTCGCCAAGCTCAGAGAGGCGGGTGTCACCAACGATCACGTCGCCAGAGTCAGGGCGATCTAATCCACCGACGAGGTTCAAGAGCGTGGACTTCCCTGAGCCGGACGGCCCCATCATGGCGCAGAAAGCCCCAGGCTTGACGCTCAGGTCGACGTCATCGAAGACCTTAACCCCTTCACCACCGCGGGTGTACTCGCGCGAGACCCTTATGAGCTCGACGCCGTGCTGGCTCTCCTGCATGTGTTGTTCTCCTCATTGAGTCCGAACGGCGTCGCCGTCGGACAAGGTGTCTAGCGGGTTCAGGACGACGCTCTCTCCGCCGCTCAACCCTGACTCTACTACGAAGCCCCCGCTGGAGCCCTCGCTGCACTCGATCGCCTGAAAGGTAACCGCCCCATCCTGGACAAGGAAAACCCCGCGTCGGCCATCGCGCTCGACGACCGCGCCTCGCGGGACGGTCACGAGGGGCTCGACAGCTTCGTCCAATGTGCCCTCATCCTCAGGGGCTAAGAAGACGATCCGCAGCCCCATCTCAGGGCGGATGCGCTCGTCAAGCTCAAGGAACACCGCCCTCACCTCTACGGTCGCCTTCTGGCGATCAGCGATGGGCCAGATGCGGTCGACGCGAACCTCGTAGGACTCCGTGGGCCAAGCGTCGATGAAGACTTGCGCGCGCCCGCCCTGCCGGACGGCGGACAAGCTCGTCTCGGGGACCTCCGCTTGGACCTCCAAGCTAGAGAGGTCCACCATCGTCACGACTGAGCCGCGCGAGCGGCCTCCTGCTGAGTTAGGCGAGACGACCTCCCCCACCTCAGCCTCCTTGTGAACGACCACCCCGTCAAAGGGTGCGCGGATGAAGGTCTTCTCTAGTGAGGCGAGCGCGGCCTCGACGTTCGCTTGCGCGACCTGCCGACGTGCCTCCGCCTCACTCATTCCGGCCTCTGCCGAGGCGAGGCGGCTGCGCGCTTCTGTGACAGCAGCGATGGCTGCGCTGACGCTCGCCTCCGCCCGCTCGACCTCTGCGGCAGCGGTGGCGTGCGCCTGAACTGAGCGATCCAAGAACTGCTGACGCTCAACACCCTGGGACACGAGCGACTCTGCACGCTCTAGGTCAGCGGAGGCCAAGCGCTCGTTCGCTCGCGCAGCTTCGCGAGCCGCCTGCGCCGCTCGCAAGTCGGAGTCCGCGCGCTCGATCGCAGCTTGGCCGGTCTCCACATCAGCCTTGCTCCTGGTGACGCTCGCGACGCAGAGGTCGAGGTCTGCCTCCGCGCGCGCGACGGCCGCCTCGTGTTCGTCGTGATAGAGACGCGCGACCGCTGTGCCCGCGGTCACATAGCTACCCTCCGCGACGTTCATCTCGACGAGGCGACCGGGCGCATCAGCTGAGAGCGCGGCGCGCTTCCGCGCGACGATGTAGCCGTTTGAAGAGACGCCCGAGAGGCCAGCCCGCGCAGCAGGTGTCTGCCTCCGCACGCGCTCGACCTGAACCTCAGGGGTCGCTAGGTCGGCGAGACCAGAGAGCCAAGGCCAGCTCAAGACCACGAGTCCAGCCAGGATGGCGAGGCTGATCAGCCGACCAAGCCACTTCCCCCTGCGAGGGCGCGGCTTGGAGCGATCGATCCGCAGCGCGTTGACGTCGCGGCTCTCTTCAGGCTTGGGGTCGGGAGAGGGCATCTTCCCCGAGCGTACCCCCGGATCGTGAATGCCGCCACCGGCGCGGCGACTCTCTTCAGACCGCCCTTCGCAGGCCGTTTCCAGCCCCTGCAGCGGCGCGAGAGGCGAGCGCGATCAGCGCCAATCCAAAGAGGAAACTCAACATGGGGCCACCGCCGGCACCAGGGGGCACGCTGACGCTGAGACATGCTCCCCCGGTCGCGGGCGGCGTCTCGTATTGGAAGCCCTCACTGAGGGTGTCGGCCTGTCCGCTGCTCATGTCCATGATCAAGACGTCGACGTGGCCTGGCACATGTGCGGGGGTCACAACCTCGATCGTCGTCTCATTGATCCAGGTCACCTCGGTCGCGATGACACCTCCGGTTCCCGTGTCAGGATCGACGCCGAACCAGACCTCCAGCTCTGGCGGCAGCGAGCGGCCGCGCAAGGTGATCACATCACCGCCCCGCCTCTTCCCCGAGGCGGGCGAGCAGAGGAGGAGCTGCGGATCTTGAGCGACTGTGAACTCAAAGCTGCTCGAGGCTCGAGTCCCATCGGGATGGACGACCTCAAGCAGCTGTGTCCCGAGCGACGGCGATGACTGAGTCGTGAACTCGATCTTTGTAGCGTCGATCCAAGTGACGGCTGCTTGCTGGACTCCGTTGATGAAGACCGTTGCGCCTGAGGAGAACTGAACGCCTGTGAGGGTCACGTGCGTCCCTCCGGCCGAGCTGCCTGCTTCAGGGAAGACAGATTGCACGGTCGGGAGATCCTGAAAGCTGTAGCCGCTGACGCGCCGCCCCTCGGGGCCTGCGGGGTCGATCACGACGACGTCCCTAGCGCCGACTGCAGCCGCAGCCGTGGTCAGCTGGATCGTGCTGCTGTCCAAGACCTCGCAGCCTTCGCCGTCAGCGTAGACCTGATCACCCAAGACAACGCGCGCTCCTGGTCTGAAGCCCGACCCCTGGATCAAGAGGTCCGTCCCTCCGATGAACGTTCCCTCAGCAGGCACCACGCTCATAACGACTGGGGCTTGGGGGGCGATCTCCAGGGCCGCAGGGAGGATCGTGAGCTCACCGAAGGGGCTCATAGCTTCGAGGTCCACGTGACCTGTCGGTGTCCCAGGAGGGATCGTCACCTGAAACATCACGCTCCAGCCGTTCCAGGTGGGCTCACCGATCACCACGTCAGGATCGCTACATGACAAAAGCGAG
>Ga0066378_10000383_pt1 | contig 19083 bp, 19 predicted proteins | sample Knorr_S23_td_DCM_FD_70947 | JGI IMG/M metagenome (GOLD analysis project Ga0066378, IMG submission 70947) | Marine microbial communities from Southern Atlantic Ocean transect - Knorr_S23_td_DCM_ad_71m_LV_A | ecosystem: Environmental > Aquatic > Marine > Oceanic | place: Southern Atlantic ocean...
ATTACCGAGACGTTCTCTCATGCTGGCTACCATATGGTTCGACCTGCAGAGAAAGGCGGCGGTACCCTTTTTGCTCATCAAGCGAGAGCCTTCGAAGCGCTTGGGTCCGAAAAAAAGGAATATTGGAGCCGACTCTCTTCCGTTAATGCTTCGACCGGTGTGGTTCATCCTCTCGTTCATCAGCATCCCCTGTTGGGAAGAAACGCTGTTTGGCTTCATCTAGGAATGACCGGGGCGGTAATTGAGAAGATAGCTGGCGAAGACGCTTTCCGACTATTAAACGAGGATCAGCTCATTGAGCTCTGTCATCAGTACAACGATCTTTTAAATTTCGGGCTAACAGCAGGGTACTCCGTTAAGTATGAATACGATGCGAATGATTGCTTATTTATCGACAACTTAAGTGTTGCCCATCGGGCGGCGCCGGAAGCTCATAGTTCTCCGGAAATTCAGGGCCTAAGAATAATGCATCGAAGTACGATAAAAGGAGTGCATCATCTATCTCCAGGATTCGGTCTGCCGCCTTTTTTTGATATCTACTCTCCAAGCCCCTTTGGTGATGGGGTTTGGAAGTCGGGTGGTATTGGGTTTAGGTGGGATGCACAAGCGAGAATGCAAAATTAACTAATGTTTTGGCGATAGCGGAGCGTTTGCTGCCAACACGTTTCAGGCTTTTTGGATGACTCGCCTTGTCCGCGCCTCGTTTTCTTCGCGTTGCATTTTTTTCGCGCTCGAGACCCAAGTAGTTTTTCGCAAACGGTCTCGAGGCACTTGAGAGACAAGATGAAACTCGCTAAGTTGGTGAAACTTTAAGTTTAAATCCGATTGGGACAGTTACGGGTAAAGTCCGCTCAAGGAGGTCAGCGTCGTTTCATTTGCCGAAAAGGTAAGAAGCTCTAGAAGCTGGGGCGCCTCTCTAGAACTCGACTTACTCAATAAATCGGGCGCTACTAAGTTGGATCGTTGCAGGCATTTCGGGCCGCTATATATCCAAAAACCTTTTTATCCAGAGGGTGAAAGTCATCCGCATATTTATATATTGCATCCACCAGGCGGGATAGTCTCTGGTGATGAGCTAAACGTAAATATACGAATCGGCCCCGAAGCCGGTAGTTTGATAACCACGCCTGGAGCCTCTCGGTTTTATAACGCTGCTGCCGGTGCCCCTGAACAAAAACAAACGATAGAGATAGAGGTAGCCGAAAATGCTTATCTAGAATGGTTTCCGATGGAGACCATTGTGTTCGACGGAGCCCGCGTAGACCTTTCCACAAAGATTAGCTTGGCCTCGAATAGTTCTGTCTGCTTTTGGGATATATGCTGTATGGGTCTTCCAGCTAGCGGACAGAACTTTTTAAAAGGTGGCCTCAAACAAGAATTTATTGTGCTTGCAGAGGGTATGCCTGTCTTCGCAGATAAGTTAACTCTTGGCGAAAATTTTAAGGCGTTTGGATTTTCTAATGCAGGTTTAAGAGGCTTTACTGTTTCTGGTTTCTTGGTGTCTGGTCCGGTAAGCGATGGCGAGCATAGAAGTGAAATAACTTCTCGTTTACGGGGCATTATTGAGCAAGAGGAATTCCAGAGCCATGCCTCGATCACCGAGTTAGGTGATTTTTTTATCGGGAGATATTTAGGTAATAGTGCTTTTGATGCCAGAAATATATTTAGTTGGTGGTGGGATATCTTAAGACCCACCGTAGCGGGTAAGCAGTCAGTTCGTCCAAGAATTTGGTCTACATAGTGAAATGAGGTGAAATAATGGAATTATTGCCACGAGAGAAGGATAAATTATTGGTCTTTACGGCGGCGCTATTGGCAGAGCGTCGTTTAGGAAGGGGCCTCAAGTTGAATTATCCTGAAGCAGTTGCCTATATAACGATGGCGATCATGGAAGGTGCACGAGATGGCAAGTCGGTTGCACAATTAATGGGTGAGGGTAGGGAAGTCTTGAAGGCGGACCAGGTTATGGACGGCGTCGGAGATTTGCTCACTGAAGTCCAGGTAGAGGCTACATTCCCGGATGGAACTAAGTTAGTAACTGTCCATAACCCCATCAACTAACAATAGGGAGTATTAAATGAAACCTGGTGAAATAATTACTCACGATGAAGATATCGAACTGAACGAGGGCAGAAATCGGGTAACCCTAAGAGTCCAAAACTCGGGTGATAGACCTATTCAAGTAGGCTCCCATTATCATTTTTTCGAAACAAACCCGGCCCTAATTTTTGACCGCGCAATCTCGAAAGGTTTCAGGCTGAATATTGCTGCTGGGACTGCGGTTAGGTTCGAGCCTGGCCAGGACCGCGAAGTTGAGCTTGTCGAAGTTGCTGGCTCCAAGAGTATTTACGGCTTTCGAGGGGAAATAATGTCAACGATTGATGGGGGCGCATAATGACGACAATTGATCGAAACACTTACGCTTCTATGTTCGGACCCACTACCGGAGATAGGGTTCGTCTAGGGGATACGGCGCTGACTATAGAGGTTGAAAAAGACTTCGCGACCTATGGTGAAGAGGTTAAGTTCGGTGGGGGCAAGGTGATACGCGATGGAATGGGGCAGAGTCAGGAGCCAAGTTCAAAAACGGTCGATTTGGTTATAACGAACGCGCTTATTCTTGATTATTGGGGAATTGTTAAAGCCGACGTCGGTATAAGTAACGGACGTATCTCGGGGATTGGCAAAGCTGGCAACCCTGATATTCAAGATGGCGTGACTATCGTCATCGGTCCCGGAACCGAAGTCCTTGCAGGAGAGGGGCATATTTTGACTGCGGGTGGAATCGACTCACATATTCATTTTATTTGTCCTCAACAGATAGAAGAAGCTCTTATGTCTGGGGTGACAACGATGTTGGGCGGTGGAACAGGGCCGGCGACAGGGACGAACGCTACCACTTGTACGCCAGGGCCATGGAATATTGGCAAAATGCTGCAGGCTACGGACGACATGCCGATGAATTTGGGCTTCCTCGGGAAAGGCAATGCTAGTCTGCCCGCAGCTCTTGAGGAACAACTCGAGGCAGGCGCCTGTGGCCTAAAGCTTCACGAAGACTGGGGTACAACGCCGGCTGCGATCGATAATTGTTTGAATGTGGCTGAGAAGTATGATGTTCAGGTAGCCATTCACACAGATACGCTTAATGAATCAGGCTTTGTGGACGATACGATAAAAGCTTTTCAAGGGCGAGCTATTCATACCTATCACACTGAAGGAGCCGGAGGTGGACATGCTCCGGATATCATAAAGGTCTGTGCTGAGCCGAATGTTTTGCCATCATCAACGAACCCAACTCGACCCTTTACGGTCAATACGGTCGACGAGCACCTTGACATGCTTATGGTTTGCCATCATTTGGATCCATCGATACCAGAGGATGTTGCATTTGCGGATTCACGAATTCGAAAAGAGACGATTGCCGCGGAGGATATTCTTCACGATTTGGGCGCATTCAGCATGATCGCATCAGATTCCCAGGCCATGGGGCGCGTTGGGGAGGTTATTACGAGGACGTGGCAAACTGCCCATAAAATGAAGGTCCAGAGGGGGCCATTGTCAGAGGATAATGAGAAATCAGACAATTTCAGAGCTCGGAGATACATAGCGAAGTACACCATCAATCCCGCCATCACTCACGGGATAGATGGAGAAGTTGGCTCCGTAGAGACGGGTAAGCTAGCCGATCTGGTCCTTTGGAAGCCGGCATTTTTCGGAATAAAACCAGCGGTCATTTTGAAAGGAGGATTCATCGCCGCGGCTCCAATGGGAGACCCAAATGCATCTATCCCCACGCCTCAGCCGGTTCACTATCGAAAAATGTTTGGTGGATTTGGGAGCGCCTCTGCGGAGACGTCGATCACGTTTGTTTCTAAAATATCGGCCGAGAACGGCACTAAAGATAGGCTTGGATTGCGCAGGTCGCTGGTAGCTTGCAAAAATACCCGCTCTGTAACGAAAAACGATATGTTGCTAAACGCCTGGATGCCAAAGATTTCGGTAGATTCACAAACTTATGAAGTAACAGCCAACGGCGAGTTGCTGACCTGTGAGCCAGCGTCGATTTTACCCCTTTCTCAGCTTTACAGTCTCTTCTAGAAATGACGGTTCTTGAAATTTTTGAAAGGGTTGTTGAGGACTCTTCAGATGATCCAGATGACCATCTAGTTCTCGATCATGGTCAACGAGAAAAAGCCCGTTTCAAAGCGGTTTCTCGTTCTGGTTTAGAGGTTCGTGTGTTTCTAGACAGGGGTCAAGCTCTGGTACCAGGAGAAGTTTTGCGAACTTCTTGCGGGAAGAACATAGAAGTGTTGTGTGCGAAGGAGAGAGTTTTGACCGCCAGAACGAACTCTTGGAGAACCTTTAGTAGGGCCTGTTACCATCTGGGCAACCGACACGTGAAGTTACAGGTTGGTGATTGTTGGCTAAGAATCTCTCCTGACCACGTGCTCTCGGAGATGCTCTCTGGTCTAGGGCTCGAGATCGCGGAGGAGTTCGCGGAGTTTGTGCCTGAATCGGGAGCATATGCAAAACATATAAGCCAGGGAGCTGATCACCATAGACACTAGCGTGCCCTTGTTCAGACTGTTGCAGTTAAGCAGCTCAACACTGCCCGTCGGTGGCTACAGTTATTCAAGTGGACTTGAATCGGCTGTCGAGAAAGGTTGGATAAACAGCTCAAGTCATTTGAAGGAGTGGCTTAGCGTCCAAATGACTGATTCTCTTTCTCTAATGGAGCTTCCAATAATCCTTCTCCAGATGAATACAATAAACTCTAACGGAGACGATCATAATTTACGCTTCTGGAACCAGTATGTTTTAGCTTCTAGAGAAACGAAGGAATTAAGACTGACCGAAGTTGAAATGGGCCGAGCTATCTCAAGGCTCTTGGATCGGTTAGAAATGGATACTCCCTTGAAGACGCTAGAAGAACCAACGTTTATAACAGGGTTTGCTATCGCGGCCGCCACGTGGCGTATCCAGGCAACACTTGCCGCTTCAGGCTATCTGTGGAGTTGGCTCGAGAACCAGATTATGGCCGCTATTAAAACAATGCGTCTTGGTCAAAGTGAAGCTCAGGAGCTTTTGGGCGAACTATTGCAAATGGCCCCCGCCTGTATCGAAAAATCTATACTGCAAGGTGAGGACACAATAGGAAGCTCTTTGCCAGGACTTGCGATGGCGAGCGCGCATCACGAAACCCAGTATTCAAGGATATTTCGATCTTAGAGGAGGACTTATGGAAGGAAAACAAACTTTGAGAGTTGGGGTTGGCGGACCTGTTGGCTCAGGAAAGACAGCTTTACTTCGATCTCTATGCGGTGAGTTGCGTGATGACTATGATATCGCGGTCGTCACAAATGATATTTACACGAGGGAAGACGCGAATTTCCTCACAGAGCATCAGGCGCTTAGTGCGGACCGGATTATAGGCGTCGAGACTGGAGGATGTCCGCACACTGCCATTCGAGAGGACGCATCAATGAACCTTGCAGCTGTTGATGAACTTTGTCAGCGCCACGGTCCACTGGACGTTGTTTTTGTTGAAAGCGGTGGAGATAACCTTAGTGCGACGTTCAGTCCCGAACTCTCAGACCTCACAATTTATGTAATTGACGTTGCTGCCGGCGACAAAATACCGCGAAAAGGTGGACCCGGCATCACTAAATCTGATCTTTTGATAATTAATAAAATTGACCTAGCGCCGCTCGTCGGTGCTTCCATCGATGTAATGGATCGAGACGCCAAAAAAATGCGTGACGATAAGCCGTTCGTTTTTAGTAACTTGAAATCGGGGCAAGGTCTCGAGGAAATAAAGAAGTTTATTCTGGATGAAGGTATGTTGTAGCCGCGCTTGCAGAAATTGCTTGAAGACTTGACCAGGCTTGCGTGGAGTATCAAACTTGACACAAGTGTCAGGTTTTAATGCGTCAAGTTGTAAACTCATTCCCGTTGCTCACATGAGGTCGAGGGCGACATGTGTTATTGGGTAAGAAATTGATTGCTTTCTTACTCAATGATGAACTAAAACAGCTCTCCGACACGGATCCAAACCTTACTGTTCTAGAGTATCTGAGAGATGATCTCAGCATGACCGGTACCAAAGAGGGTTGTGCCTCCGGTGACTGTGGCGCCTGTACGGTCGTAACCGCAGAATTGGCCCCCGGAGGGGAGCGACTTCAATATCAGACTTCAAATTCTTGTATCGCGCTAGTGGGGAGTCTTCATGGAAAACAATTGTTAACGGTAGAACATTTGCGATCAAGGAAAGGTCTTCATATCGCACAAAGTTGTATGGTCGATTCTCATGGCTCCCAATGTGGATTTTGTACACCGGGCTTTGTGATGTCTTTGTTCTGTTATCGAAAGAATAATATGGAGCTGGATCCAGAGACCATCAAAGAGGCCCTTGGAGGCAACCTGTGCAGATGCACAGGATATAAACCGATTTTAGATGGGGCGAAAAAAATGTTCCTGGATAAATCGCAAGATCAATTTGACTCGCGAGAGCCCAGAACTATTCGGGCATTAAGTGAGATTCTTCAATCCAAAGAAGAAATTACGCTTTTTGCTCAGGCCGGAAGATTTTTTTCACCTGGGACGAGTGATGAGCTTGCTAATTTGTTTTGCAAGTACCCCTCAGCGAGACTGGTTGCAGGAACAACAGATCTAGCCCTTGAAATCACTCAATCGCTTTCAAGTTTCGATTCGTTGATTTCTGTTGATGGAGTTGAGGAGATTAAGACAATCGTCGACTCCGAAGAGTTTTTATCTGTGGGAGCCGCAGTCAGCATTGAAGAACTCTCCAGCAAGCTCGTGGGCGTTTATCCGGCACTCAAAGAAGTTTTTATGCGCTTTGGATCCTTACAGGTTCGCAACAAGGCAACTATTGGCGGTAATCTAGGTACCGCTTCCCCGATAGGAGATATGGCGCCGATTTTGTTGGCTCTAGATGCGGTTCTTATTCTTCGCAGGGGAGATGATAAGCGGCGCCTGAGTATTTCCGAGTTTTTTATATCGTATAAAGAAACAGCTTTAGAGGCTTCGGAATATATTGAGCGAGTTTTAATTCCTCGAAAGACAGATTGTGAAGAGCTTCGGGTATACAAGATCAGCAAGCGTTTGGAAGATGATATTTCAACGTGTTCCTTGGCTATATGGCTTCGAATTGAAGATGAGCTGATATCTGATGTTCGCATCGCTTTTGGAGGGCTTTCTGAAATTCCAAAAAGGGCGGCAACTTGTGAGGATTGTCTTCGTGGCGGCAATTTGGACGAGCATCAATTTATGCGTGCAATGGTAGCGGTTGAGGATGACTTCACGCCGATCTCGGATTTCAGAGCGAGCAGTTCTTATCGATTAAGCGTATCGAAAAATTTGTTGTGGAGGAGCTATCTCGATATTAACGGTGATGGCCTGAGAAAATTAAGGATCACAGAAATTGATTGATCTGGCTAAAACAAAGCTTTTCGACGAGTCTGATAAGAAAAAGACGATCGGAAAAAGCTTAGCTCATGAAAGCGCGGAACTTCACGTCAGCGGAGAGGCTCTTTACGTTGACGACGTGAAAGCTCCAAACGGGACACTTTATGCCTACGTTGGAATCTCCAATGTTGCGAGCGGTACGATTAGGAAACTAGACCTTCTAAAAGTTAAGGACGCTGAGGGGGTTGTTGCGACACTTACCTTGGCAGATGTGCCAGGAGAATCTGATATTGGACCTGTCTACCCGGGCGATCCCGTCATGGTAAATGAAGGAGGAACGGTTGAATTTCACGGTCAAGTGCTCTTTGCAGTTGCAGCTACCTCCTACAAGTTAGCGAGAAAGGCGGCACGTTTGGCTGTTGTAGAATACGAAGAAGATGAGCCCTGCTTAGATGTTGAAAAAGGACTAGAGGCTAATCTGCTTGTTCGGCCAAGCCATCAACAATCTCGTGGCTCATCCGGCAAGGCGATAAATGAGTCCCCTCTATCCTTAGCCGGGGAGCTGAGAATTGGTGGCCAGGAACAGATGTATCTTGAGGGTCAAGCATCGCTTTGTATTCCGACAGAGAATGGTGGGATGAAGGTGATTACTTCTAATCAAAATCCCACAGAAGCTCAGAAGTTAATCGCTAAAGTTCTTCATGTCCCGATGAATATGGTTGACGTTGAGGTCCGTCGCATGGGCGGTGCATTCGGTGGCAAAGAAACTAATGCCAACCAGTGGGGTTGTATTGCAGCACTGTTAGCTGCAAAAACCAAAAGGCCTGTGAAAATGAGGCTTGCCAGGAGAGACGACTTTATTGTTACTGGCAAAAGACACCCATTTCTTGTCAAGTACGAGGTTGGTTTCGATAGTAAAGGTCAAATAAACGGCCTAAATATGGAGCTCTCTGCTGACTGCGGTATGTCGGCGGATTTGTCAGACTCGATCGTCGATCGGGCTATGTTCCATGCCGATAACGCCTATTTTTTGCCTGCCGCTACGATTATTGGTCATCGGGTGAAAACGAATACGGTCTCGAACACGGCTTTCAGAGGTTTTGGCGGCCCACAAGGCGTTTTAGCGATAGAAAATGTGGTCGATGAAATCGCAAGGGTTGTATCAAGAGACCCGCTAGATATTCGCAAACTGAATTTATATTCGAGTAACGGTGGCCGAGATGTCACGCACTATGGCCAGAAAATTGAGCAGCATCTCTTACGTCCGATAATCGAACGGTTGGAGGAAACCTCGGGCTACCGAAAGAGGCGGGTCGCGATTTCTGTGTTCAACCAAGAAAATCGTTGGCTGAAAAAGGGACTGGCGTTGACGCCCGTCAAATTTGGAATCTCATTCACAGTAAAGCATTTAAATCAGGCCGGGGCCCTTATACACGTCTACACAGATGGATCGATCCATTTGAATCACGGTGGCACGGAAATGGGACAAGGTCTTTTCACTAAAGTTGCCCAAGTGGTAGCAGAGGTGTTTGGCGTTGATATTGCTCTTATTCGATGTTCTGCGACTGGCACCGACAAAGTTCCGAACACTTCTCCAACGGCAGCATCATCAGGAGCTGATTTAAACGGTATGGCAGCCAAAGTCGCTGCAGAAGAGATTAAAGCGAGGCTAATCGATTTCGCTAGAGACCATTTTAGGATTTCTGAAAACGAAGTTGTGTTTGCAGAGGGAGAAGTGAAATTTGGCGAACGTTCTCTAGCATTTCGAGATTTTATAAATCTGGCATATATGAATCGAATCAGTTTGTCTTCTACAGGTTTTTACAAGACTCCGAATATCTTCTACGACAGAGAGCAAGGAATTGGTTCGCCTTTTTATTATTATGCGAACGGGGCTGCGGTGTCTGAGGTCGTATTAGACGTTCTAACTGGAGAATATCGAGTCACCAGAGTGGATATATGTCACGACGTTGGCCACTCCCTTAATCCCGCGTTGGATACAGGTCAAATTGAGGGTGGTTTTGTTCAAGGGATGGGATGGCTAACGACCGAAGAGCTGGTCTGGGATGACAACGGCAGGTTAGAAACTAACGCTCCTGCCTCCTACAAGATACCGGCGATTGGTGATACGCCGCCTAAGTTCAATGTCGAGTTATTTCCCAGGAGTCCGAATGCGAAGGAAACCATATTTCGTTCGAAGGCGGTCGGGGAACCTCCGCTCATCCTGGCTGTCTCCACATGGTGTGCATTAAAAGACGCGATTTCGAGTTTAAGTGGGTATACCCGCAGTCCGAAGCTGGACAGCCCAGCGACCCCAGAGCGAGTGCTTTTCGCGTGCGAGCAAATGAATGATGCGCAGGAAGGAGTCTCCCCAAATGCGTTGGTTTGAGATAGTTGCGCAGATGTCAGAAAAAAATAAGGCGTATGTGATAGTTACTGTTTTGGAGGTCAAAGGATCAAGCCCTCGCGAGGAAGGTGCAAAAATGATCGTTTCTGGAGATAAAAGCTATCTCAGCATTGGCGGAGGCAATTTGGAGTATCAGGCGATAGCGCTCTCGCGAGAATTGATTTTAGAAGGGGGGTTGGTTAGTAGAATAGAAGATTTCCCACTGGGGCCAAAGTTAGGGCAGTGTTGCGGAGGTAAGGTAAGGTTATTGTTTGAGAGTTTCCCAGCAGAGGCAGTACGAATCTCGATCTTTGGTGCCGGTCATGTTGGAAAAGCTCTGGTGGGGATTTTGTCTCAATTGCCGTATCGCATCCGTTGGATTGATAACAGAGAACATGAATTTCCTAGTGAAACCCCGGGCAATGTGGAAAAAGTCGTCTCTGGGCGCCCTCATTTGGACATTAGATCGAGTTCCATGGCGGAGTATTTCATCGTCATGTCGCACAGCCATAAGATCGACTTTGAGATCGTCCAGGCTGTTCTGGAGATGGGCAGATATAGATATCTTGGCCTGATCGGTTCTGAGAGCAAAAAAAAACGTTTCGAATCACGATTGAGAAAAAGAGGAATCCCGGTTGACCAGATATCTCGTTTGAGTTGTCCAATGGGAATTGGTGAGATAACTGGAAAGTCACCTATCGAAGTGGCTGTATCCGTCGCCTCTGAACTCATTAGTGATATAAATGACCTGGAGAGTAATCGGGTAAAATGCGATACAGAGGGATTACCTGAAGGGCTTGTGACCACGAAAGACTCGATTGGCTCTACCCCAATCTCTGCAAATATGGAGGAATATCGACTTGAATAATTTTGCTATTCAAAGCTTTAGGACTTTCGTAGATGGTGCGTTTAAACCTGCTACGGTCTTGGTGGAGGACGGAAAAATATCAGCGATTCTCGACGTTGAAGCAAGTCCTAGCACAGCAGAGTTTTACTCCCTCGGGGATAAAATGCTAATTCCCGGCCTTACCGACACCCATGTTCACATTAACGAGCCCGGAAGAACCGAATGGGAAGGATTTTTAACTGCCACGCAGGCAGCAGCGGCTGGTGGAATTACTGCTTTAGTTGATATGCCCCTAAATTGTACGCCAGTCACAACATCGGCTTCTGCCTTTAAGCAGAAGCTTAATGCGCTGGAGGGAAAACTCTGGGTTGACTGCGGTTTCTGGGGCGGGTTCGTTCCCGACAGTCTGCCGGAGCTTGACAAGCTATTAGAGGCAGGAGTGCTCGGAATCAAATCCTTTACGATTCACTCTGGAATTGATGATTTTCCAATGGTCAGACGAGAGGACCTGCGTGCAGCAATTGAGGTCATTAGCAAGCATGACGTCCCATACCTCATACATGCGGAGCTGGACTCGGACGAACCTGGGGAAGGTGATAGTCAACCTGTTATCGGAGAAAGTTACCGAAGTTTTTTGGAATCACGACCAAAGAAATGGGAGAACGATGCCATTGATATGATGATCGAGTTAGCGCACGAAGCGAGAGAGCGAGGCGAGAAGATAAAGGTTCATATTGTCCACCTCTCTTCCGCTGAAGCGATCCCAGCCATAGTGAGAGCTCGAGAAGAGGGTATATCGATAACGACGGAAACTTGCCCACATTATTTGACGCTTTCGGCCGAAACCATTCCTGATGGATCAACAATATTTAAGTGTTGTCCGCCTATTCGTGAGCTCAGCAATTGCAGGGAGCTTTGGCGCGGCCTCGACGATGGCGTTATAGAATTGATTGTGTCTGACCATTCTCCATGTACGCCGCACTTGAAAAAAGTCGATTCTGGCGATCTTGAGACGGCTTGGGGCGGTGTATCTTCCCTCCAGTTTGGCCTTCCACTTGTTTGGACTGAGGCTAAAAAGTTCGGCCTTGCTCCGGAAAAAATTATCCAGCTGATGGCCGAAAACACTGCAGCTTTCGCTGGATTTGGTGATCGGAAGGGTAAGATTGAAGTCGGCTTTGATGCGGATCTAGTTGTATTCGACCCGGATGCAGAATTTGTTATAAGACCTGAAATTATTGAACATCGACACAAGCTGACTCCCTATGAGGGCAGGTCAGTATTTGGCGTGGTTGAGAAGACTTTTCTTAAAGGCGAACTGGTTTGGAATTCGGGACGTGCGGTAGGGGAAGCTAGAGGTGAACCAATTTTGAGAGATGTCTCGTAATGTGGAGCGAGCGAAGTTGAGCTCAGAGTACAAATCGGACGATCGTTTCTCATCGATTTATATCGACCTGTTAAGCGAGCGACTCGGTGGAAGGGCTATTGCATGCAGTGACGAGTGGTTCGCGGGAGCGGAAAACATGCTGAAACCAGGCAGAGGCGTTTTCAAGGAGGGTCTTTTTGTCTCGACAGGTAAATGGATGGATGGTTGGGAATCCAGACGAAGCTTCGGCAGGAACAATAGGTCTCGACAGGGAGAAGATTTTGATTGGTGTATTCTCAGAATGGGATCTCAAGGCGTATTGAAAGGACTCGACATTGATACCAACCATTTTCACGGTAACGCGCCAGAATATGTAGCTGTCGAAGCATCGATGGTGAGTGGGCATGATACGAAGGGCGCAGACTGGCAGGAGGTGCTGAAAAAAACCGCTGTTCGACCGCACAGTCAGAACCTGTTCTCGATTGAATCAAGTCGTACTTGGAACCATTTGCGCCTGAAGATATTCCCCGATGGCGGAGTGGCGAGATTCCGAGCCTACGGAAGAGCCTTGCATGCTAGGGAAGATTACGTAGCCGGCGAATTAGTTGATTTAGCGTCTGCACTGAATGGCGGCATTGCAGTCGATGCTAGTGATCGTTTTTTCAGTTCGCCCACCAATTTAGTTATGCCTGGGAGGGGCATAAACATGGGTGACGGTTGGGAAACCAAACGTCGGCGAAACGAACAAAACGATTGGGCGATCATTAGGCTTGGCATGATTGGGGACATCAGGAAAGTCATTATTGATACTGCTCATTTCCGGGGAAATTTCCCAGATTCAGCCTCACTGCAGGGGGCGATAGTCGAAAAAGACTCAGAGCCAGATGAGAAGACAAAATGGACTGATATTCTCGATCGAACCCGACTCACTGCTGACTACGAACATATTTTCACTAGTTCCTTAAAATCGGTGCCAGGGCAGATTTTTAGCCATGTCAGACTGCAGATCTATCCAGATGGCGGCGTGAGCCGTCTCCGTGTTTTTGGTTTGCCTGAATCCTAGCAGTAGTCGTGAACGTTATTGAGATAAATGAGATGAGTCGCGAGGATGCCATTCAATACTTCGGCTTTTGCTGCGCATCTGATTCATGGATCTACAAGATGTTGGCGGCTAGACCTTTTAAGTCGATGGAGAACATGAAAGAAATCGGTGATCGATTTTGGAGTGAGTCTAAAGAAGAAGATTTGCTTCAAGCTTTTATGGGACATCCAAAAATAGGTGGTCACAAAATACGTTCGGTTAGGTTTGAAAATACGGCCGACGCTGCCTCGAAAGAACAATCTTCGGCGATGAAGGCAGATGATCAAACAAAACTGGATCTTAGGGAGGCGAATGAAAAATATTTTAAGAAATTTGGATTCATTTTTATTGTTTTTGCGACTGGGAAATCGGGTTCAGAAATACTTAAGCTTTTAACCGACCGGCTCGAGAATACGAGAGAGCAAGAATTGAGAAATGCAGGAGAAGAACAGAGAAGGATTATGCAGTTGCGTTTGATGAATGGACCATGAGCAAGATTTCGACCCATATATTAGACACAAACAAAGGCTTACCCGCTGCGGGAGTAACGGTAAGTTTGTATCGTGGGCCAGCAGAGGGATCTAGTCTTATATGCTCTTGCACGACTAATGAGGATGGGCGAATAGATAATTTCTTGAACCCAGATGAGACGCTTAAAACAGAGAGTTATCGGTTAGAGTTCGAAACTGCGAGCTACTTCGCAGCCCAAGGCCAACCGGTGTTTTATCCCAAAGTTATCGTCGAATTCTTCGTGCAGGATAAAGATAGACCACACCATGTTCCATTGCTCCTGTCTTCTTTTGGATACTCGACCTATCGAGGCAGTTGATGGTTGTAAGGCATATCGAGTTAGAAACCCTTAGTAGCTCTTCATTTAAAGATTATGGGGATGTAATTGATGGCGCCTCGATAAGCTCAGGAAGTCTGATAAACAATGGTTATACGTTACGGTCTAGTGAACGGTCTACAGTGGTGAGTGGTGACGAGAATGGGTCCGCCGTCATTACAATGTTTGAGACAAAACCGATAGAACTCCCTTTTCGTTTAAATGCGTTGGAAAGACACCCCTTGAGTAGTCAAGCGTTCATCAATATCGATAACAACCCCTATATCGTTGTTGTCGCCAAGCCTGGGGATCTCGAGCTGAATGAGGTACGGGCATTTTTGGCGAGGCCAGATCAGAGTGTCAATATCGGCAAAGGGGTCTGGCATCACCACAATCTATGTTTGAACGGCACGACAAGATTTGTAGTGATTGAACGATCAGGCCCAGAAGACAACTTTGATGAATATCTACTTCAGTCCGAACATTCCCTTCTGATCACAAGATGAGGCCCATTTCTCCAGCTTCAAAGTATCGTCGATCCCGAGTGAGAGCTTATCTACCATGATTGTCGCTCACCGCGCCAGCATCCTGCACTTTCTTGATGATCCTGGCGAAACAGATGTTGACTCGGCTTTTGAGTATTACGAAGATGGTCTGCTTGTTATTGAAAATGGACTGATCTCAGATTGTGGAGAAGCGTCCAGTGTTATGCCACGTCTGCCAAGCGGGACTAAACTAGTTCAGCATCCTAATTGTCTGATTTGCCCTGGATTCGTAGACGCCCATATTCACTATCCGCAGCTAGAGGTAATGGCGTCGCACGGTGAAGAGCTTTTGGATTGGTTAAACCGATACACCTTCCCAGCTGAAATGAAGTTTGCGAATTCAGAGTACGCAGAAGTTTGCGCCGAGCGATTTCTCGACGAGCTACTTAGGGTGGGCACGACCACAGCTCTTGTATTCGGCACAGTACACCCGAATTCAGTAGATGCCTTTTTTCGAAGTTGTGAGAAACGAAATTTACGTATGATCTCTGGGAAGGTAATGATGGATCGCAATGCGCCCGTTGAACTAACAGATAGTCCGGAGTCCTCCTATGTTGAAAGTAAGTCCCTCATCGAGTCCTGGCACGATAAAGGTCGCCTTCGTTATGCGGTTACACCGCGATTCGCGATAACTTCTACCCCAGAACAGTTGGATCTTGCGGGATTATTATTGAAAGAATATCCCGGTGTATATCTTCAAACACATCTCTCAGAGAATCGGTCAGAGGTGGACTCCATACGAGAGCTTTTCCCGGGTGCGAAAAATTATCTGGATGTTTATGACCAATACGATCTTCTTGGGCACCGAAGTGTTTTTGCGCATTGTATTCATCTTGACAATGAAGAGTGGTCGCGATTAAACACCTCAGGATCCGTCATCGCACACTGCCCTAATTCGAATCTTTTTTTAGGAAGCGGTCTTTTTTCTATGAAGTCGGCTGTTGAACACGGAGTCAGAGTTGGAATCGGATCCGATATTGGAGGAGGCTGCGAGTTCTCTATTTTGCGGACACTCGCGGACGGCTACAAGGTCGCCAGACTGAGAGGCGAGGATATTAGTCCCTTGCAGGCATTCTATTTGGCGACGCTCGGAGGCGTTCGGGCGCTTGATTTGGAGGACAGTATCGGAAATTTTTTGACCGGGAAGGAAGCGGATTTCCTTATTTTGGACAGAGAGGCGACGCCTATAATCAAGCATCGTTTAGAAGTGAGCAAAAATCTAAATGAACAGCTTTTCGCCATGATGATGCTCGGCGATGACCGGCTTATAAAGGAAACTTGGATTATGGGAGAAAAGTCCCATGATAGAGACATAACCTATTGAGAGTAAATTGTTTTGAAATCTCTATGCAGTGGAACTAGAAAATAAACATGGATGCATATTTTCTGGATTGGCTTGCACTCTTTTTTCGCTGGTTTCACATCATTGCTGGAATCGCTTGGATAGGTGCATCGTTCTACTTTATCTGGCTAGATAATCACTTGGAGATGCCGCCTGATTGGAAAGAAGAGCGAGGTATAAAGGGCGAACTATGGGCCATTCATGGAGGCGGAATTTATGAGGTTTCGAAATATAAGTTAGCGCCCGGATCGATGCCTGAAGTTCTCCATTGGTTCAAATGGGAGGCCTATACAACGTGGTTGACTGGCATGGTTCTTATGACGCTCATCTACTACCTGGGTGCAGAGGCCTATCTCATTGACCCCACGATCGCGGAACTCAGTCAAGGCCAGGCAATTGGCCTCGGTCTCAGCACGATTTTTCTAAGTTATATCTTTTATGAACTGCTTTGCCGAAGTCCGCTGAAAGACAACAGTTTAACGATAGCGATTATATTAGTTGTGTTTGGTACCGTCCTCGCTTACGGGTTGACGCATCTCTTTAGTGGTCGAGGCGCCTTTATGCACTTTGGGGCCGTTATTGGAACAATAATGGTGGGGAATGTCTTTCGAGTGATTATTCCCTCTCAAAAGGCTCTAGTGACCGCTGTTGAGCAAGGGAATCCTTTGGACCCCGCTTGGGGTCAGAGAGCGAAGCTACACTCGACGCATAATACTTATCTGACCCTTCCGATTATTTTCATAATGATCAGTGGTCATTACTCAATGACATATAGCCATTCCTACAATTGGCTGATCTTGATAGCTATATGCGGTATCACTGCGCTGGTTAGACACTATTTCGTTCTTCGTCATAAAAAAATCAATCGCCCGATTATATTGGCGGGCTCGTCTATGGCAGTTATTTTATTGGCCTTTCTAATTGCCCCTGCGCCAATATTTGAGCAACCGACAGAGGCGAGTGCACGCGTCAATCGAGATCAAGTCGTCAAAATAATTAACGACAGGTGCGTTCAGTGCCATTCGTCTGCACCCTCGGACGAGATCTTTAAAGTCGCACCAAGTGGGGTATTTTTAGATGATTGGTCGCAGATCGAGAATTGGGCACCCAGAATTAAAGCGAGGGCGGTTGACACTAGAGAAATGCCGTTTATGAATAAGACCGAGATGCTGGACGAGGAACGAGAGTTGCTCGGCCTTTGGATAGCCGGAGGTCTAGCAGATTGACATAACGCATATGGCCAGAGTTGCGGGGTTTAGACGGAATCAAGAATTTCTTTTACTCCGGGTTTGTGGGCCTTTATGTCTTCTTTCGTTAATCCAGTGAGCTCGTAAGGAAGAACGAGCCAATCATCTGTTGCATTTATGTAGAAGTCCGGGGCATGCTCGCCTCGGTTGCGCTTAGGTTTGTACCAGGTAACGGCGATTTTTGTGTCTTGCGGCATGTTGCGTTTGAGCCTTGCTCGTAGTTGATTGATGACTGCCTGGGTATTGCTGCCAGAACTGAAGACGTCGTCTACGATGAGAAGGCGATTGTCGTTATTGAGATTCTCGAGGAGGTATTGCATCCCATGGACCTTTATCTCTTGAGCACCATCAATCATATTTTGGTAGTCCGGCTGTCCCTGATAAGAGGTTCGAAGAGAGATGTGGTCGGTCTCCACACCCAGGAACTGGAGGCATTCTTGCACATAAATCCCTACCGAGCTTCCTCCTCGCCATAGTCCTACCAAGAAGTCAGGCCGGAAACCACTTTCATAGACCTTCACTCCTAACTTAAAGGAATCCTGAATAAGGGTTTTTTCGTTGACGTACTTTTTCTGCATTATGCATTAACCTAGAGAACTCGACGCATTCCCACAAATGAGGAGGTCAGCACTATGATAAACCAAGTTGTCTGGAAGTAAGACGATGGTTTCAGAAAAAGTATTTATTGATGCAGAAGGTCTACTTTTGGATTCATACAGGCTTGCTGCTCAGGTGATACGAGCTAATTTCGAGCCGAGTTTTATGATTGCGATTTGGAGGGGAGGGGCTCCCATAGGGATTGCGGTACAGGAATTTCTGAAATATCGGGGTATAGAGAGCGATCATATTGCTATACGAACCTCCTCATACCGTGGAATCGACGACCAAGCCTCTCAAGTGCAAGTACATGGGTTGAACTATTTGGCCAAAACCGTGATACACGAAGATCGATTGCTTATTGTCGATGATGTTTGGGATACGGGGCTAACTATTGAAGCGGTGATTAAGGAGTTGCGCCGAAGGGCAAGACTGAACACCCCAAAAGAGATTCGAATAGCGGTGCCATATTTTAAACCCGGGAGGAACAAGACTAAACTAACTCCAGACTTTTACGTTCACGAAGTTGATAGCTGGTTAAAATTCCCGCATTCGTTGGAGGGATTGACGACTCAGGAAGTTATGTCTCACAGACCAGATTTATATGAAATTGTCTCTGGTGCTGTCGATCCGGACATATCCTAAAAAGATCTGGATGAAAATATCGGAGAAGCTTTCTAAGGTTAGGTTGCTAACTGTTTTCCGCAATCCAGTCAGCTTGTCTTCGCATATCCTCTGAATATCGCAGCCATTTCTGTGCGGATTTAGACGTCGATTTTTGAGCTCTTGCCTTTCTCAAAGAGGTTCTTGCAGCGTCGAATTGTAATAACTCGCTTTGAGTGATGCCCAACAACAACCAAGCTTTTCCCTCGTCCGAGAGATCATAATCTAGTGCCTTTTTGAGGGCCTTTTCAGCTTGGGACCAACGGTTAAATTTCATATGAATATCAGCGATGCGGACAAATGGCTCACCCGTTTCTGACAAACTCGCCGAAGTCTCGTGAGCCACGATTGCATTTTCATACTCTCTCGCCTCGCGCCATGCATGAGCCATGAGGTCATAATATTCCTTCTCTTCTGGCACCAGACCCGTTTTGAGGCTCCTCTCGAGTACCCTAGCAGAGTTCTCGGGCACTCCTTGTCTGATACTGAGTTGAACCAGCGATTTAATCGTGGATTCTTTTTGTATAAGACCAACTTCGAATGCGACCCTTAGAGAGGCCAAAGCATTTTCAAGCTTTCCTTCAAGCATATCGACGCTGGCTAGTTGTTCCCAGTAGGTAATCTCATTTGGCCAGAGGTCAATCATGATTCTTAATGTGCTCGCCGCCTGCTGAAAATCCTCAAGAGCAAAATAGTTAGCGGTTAGAAGTTGGTACCAGGTTTCTTTTGGGCTCTCCGTGGCGTCTATCGCTTCTAGTGCA
>Ga0066378_10000385_pt1 | contig 19052 bp, 17 predicted proteins | sample Knorr_S23_td_DCM_FD_70947 | JGI IMG/M metagenome (GOLD analysis project Ga0066378, IMG submission 70947) | Marine microbial communities from Southern Atlantic Ocean transect - Knorr_S23_td_DCM_ad_71m_LV_A | ecosystem: Environmental > Aquatic > Marine > Oceanic | place: Southern Atlantic ocean...
TATCTTTCCGGGGCATAGGATCTCAGAGCTTACCGCATTAAAGAATGAACATTTAAAGCTAAAAATTGTAGATAGCAGCGGCTATAAGGTTAATGCAATTTCATTTAGGTCCTTCGATTTGCCATTAGGACAATTTTTGAGAGAAAATCAGAATAAAAAAATACATTTTTTAGGCAGGCTAACAATGAATAATTGGAATAATAAATCGACGCCACAATTTATTATTGATGATGCAGCAATAATTCAATAAAAAACTTGCTTGGCAAGTGCGAATATAATACTTATATAACAAATATCACGCTCCCTTCGTCTATCGGTTAGGACGCAAGGTTTTCAACCTTGAAAGAGGGGTTCGATTCCCCTAGGGAGCGCCAGGTCTTTTTGCACATATATTTACATAATGTAGTAAAAACTCAAAACTTAGCTTTTGAAGATTTCTAAGAATCAATGTTATATAGTAATCTCTAGGATTTGTGGCGGACCTGCTTTTATTATTATTTTTTTATTCCATATAATAAACAATTGTTATATATATCTCTATACGGGGCGTAGCGCAGCCTGGTAGCGCAACTGGTTTGGGACCAGTGGGTCGGGAGTTCGAATCTCTCCGCCCCGACCATTTATGAAAACAAAAAACTTGATACAATGAAAGCAAAGATTTACAAACCTGCAAAAACATCGATGCAATCAGGTCTTGGAAAAACAAGAAAGTGGGTTTTTGAATATCAAAAACAAAAAGATTTAATCAGAGAACCATTAATGGGTTGGACTGGATCGCAGGACACTAATGAGCAAGTTAAGTTATTATTCGATGATGTTGATCAGGCAATAAACTACGCAAAAAAAAATAATATTGAATATGAGGTTATCCCCGAGATAGAAAAAAAATATAGGAGTAAGTTATACTCAGATAATTTCAGATTTGATAGAAAAGATAAGTGGACACACTAAATTATTGGCCCCGTAGCTCAGTTGGATAGAGCAGTAGATTTCTAATCTGAAGGTCCGAGGTTCGAGTCCTCGCGGGGTCGCCATATCATTTTCGTTGTATATATTTATATATAATTTCTAGACATTAATTTTTTGTGATATTTATTAAAAATGCAAAACATACTAGAAATTGATGGTATATCAAAATCATTTTCTGATATTCAAGCAAACAATGATATTTCCCTATATCTCAGGCAGGGCCAGATACATGCGCTGTTAGGTGAAAATGGTGCTGGCAAGTCTACGTTAGTAAAAATTATATATGGTATTATAAAGCCCGATCATGGCTCGATGATCCTTAATGGAAAACTTTATGACCCTAATACCCCTGAAGTTGCGCGAAATGAAGGTATTGGAATGGTTTTTCAGCATTTTTCACTCTTTGAAAGTTTATCTGTACTTGATAACATAATACTTGGCCAAAAGGGTAATCAAAAAAAAGATAGCATTTTAGAGAGGCTCGATGACCTACAAAAAGATTACGATCTGCAAATTGATGTAAATAAGATTGTGGCAACATTATCAGCTGGTGAAAAGCAAAAAGTAGAAATAATCAGGTGCATGCTCCAAGATCCTAAAATAATGATTTTGGATGAGCCAACCTCTGTTCTTAATCCATCAGAAGTAGAAAAATTATTCAACTTTCTTAGAAAGTTATCTAAGCAAGGTATGGCTGTGCTCTATATTTCGCATAAGCTGCATGAGATAAAAGAACTTTGTGATACATCAACTATATTAAGAAATGGTAATGTTGTAAAAAGTTGTGACACCGCAGATGTCACGATTAACGAGCTTGCGCAATTGATGGTCGGCAGGGCTATTGATAATAAGATTAAATTATCTGAGCCAAAACAGGAACGAGTATTGGATATAAAAAATATTTCCTATACCAACCCAGATATCTTCGGTACCTCTCTGAAGGAGATTAAATTTAATGTAAATTTTGGTGAGATATTTGGTATTGGCGGCATCTCTGGTAATGGGCAAACTGAACTAATGAAAGTATTATCAGGGGAAGTAGGGTTAAATGATGGAAATCAAATATTGTATCATAATGAGGATATCAGCTCATTAGATATTAATGAACGCAGACAGAGAGAAATCGTTTTTGTACCTGAAGATCGATTAGGCCATAGTGCTGTAAGTAGCTTATCCCTGTCAGAAAACTTATTGTTAACCAATCTTTGGGATCATAATTTTTTTTCAAATGGCGTTATTGACACTAATTATACTGATGAAAAGACATCCGAGGTTATAGAGAAATTTAATGTTCAATGTAATGCTTCAGGATCTCTTGCTTCGAGCCTTTCAGGAGGGAATCTTCAGAAATTTGTCGTTGGTAGAGAAATCATAAAAATGCCTAAACTTGTCGTCTGCGAGCAGCCGACTTGGGGAGTTGACGTTGGGTCAGCAAGCTTAATACATAATTATTTAATCGAGATATCTAATTCAGGATCAACAATTCTTATTATATCACAAGATATGGATGAGTTGAGATCTATTTGTCACAGAATAGCAATAATTTCTAATGGAGTAATATCAAAACCATATGATGCAAAAAGGATTACCCCTGCAGATATCGCCATTGAGATGGCAAAGTAATTTATAAAAATGTTTAAGCTAGAAAAAAAAGAAACAATTGATCAATCGAGTTTTTATACCGTTCCCCTGATTGCAATTGGTTGCTCCCTAATATTTGTATTTATTTTGTTTTTATTAATTGGAAAAAATCCAGTTTTAGCGATCTTTATTATTTTTATAGAGCCTCTTCTATCTATTTTTGGTTTATCAGAGCTAGTTGTAAAAGCAACACCGCTAATAATTATTGCACTTGGGTTATCGATAGGGTTCCGCGCTGGGGTATGGAATATTGGAGCTGAAGGCCAATTCACAATTGGCGCGCTTTTTGGTGGGGCGACTATACTGGCGTTTTACCCAACTTCAGGTATTTGGATTTTACCGCTATCTTTTTTTATAGCCATAATTGGAGGAGTTTTATGGGCTATGATACCTGCATTCTTAAAAGCAAGATTTAATACAAATGAAATTCTTGTAAGTTTGATGCTTACCTATGTTGCCATATTATTCTTAAGTGGAATGGTTTATGGCCCTCTAAAAAACCCTGATGGATTTAATTTTCCAGAGAGTAGGCTGTTTCATGACTCAGGAACTCTGCCTATAATATTCCCAGGTACAAGGGCACACATTGGTTTTTTAATGGCGTTGCTTCTGGCTGGTTTGATGTACTATCTTCTTAAGAGGCATAAATTTGGATTTCATGTTAAAGTTTCTGGAGAGTCTTCAAGGGCATTAGTATTTTCAGGTAAGTCGACTAATTATATGGTCTATCTTAGCTTCATTATTTCTGGTGCATTTGCAGGTTTGGCTGGTGTAATTGAAGTTTCGGGCCCAGTAGGTCAGTTGGTACCAGCAATACCAGTTGGCTATGGCTTTACTGCAATAATTGTAGCTTTTCTTGGCAGACTAAATCCTCTTGGGATCTGTTTTGCAGGATTATTGTTAGCGCTCACCTACATTGGTGGAGAGGCTGCGCAAATTAGGCTTGGGCTGCCAAATGCAATAACTGGTGTTTTTCAGGGGGTCTTATTATTTTCATTACTTGCTGCTGAAGCGTTTACAAATTATAAAGTATCGCTAAAAAAGATGAGGGGAAATTTTTGATGGATTTATTTATTGCAATATTTCAAGGAATTATAATAGCATCTACACCCCTTGTGCTTGCCGCTGTGGGAGAACTTGTTGTGGAGAAGTCAGGTGTATTAAATCTTGGTGTTGAAGGGATGATGATTATTGGTGCTGTGACTAGTTTTATAGTCACATATGAGACTGGAAGTCACTTTTTAGGCCTTATTGCTGCAGTAATATCGGCAGGGCTTGTTGCATCATTATTTGGTTTGTTGACGCAATATCTTTTAAGTAACCAAGTGGCAACGGGTCTTGCACTTACTTTATTCGGCCTTGGCTTGGCATCTTTGATCGGTCAAACATATTCAGGAATAAGCCTGGATACCTTTCCTGTCTTTGATGTATATTTGCTCACTGAAATTCCAATTATTGGCAGCCTTTTATTCAACTTCGATTATTTAATTTATCTATCAATTATAATTGTTGTATCTGTGTATTATTTTTTAAATAAGACAAAACTTGGCCTTGTACTTATTGCAATTGGAGATAGTCACGACTCAGCGCATTCTCTTGGTTACTCGGTTAAAATGGTAAGGTTATTTGCGATAATTTTTGGTGGATCGTGCGCAGGTTTGGGGGGCGCTTATTTGTCACTAGTCCAGACTCCAATGTGGGTTGAGAATATGACCGCTGGTCGTGGATGGATTGCGCTAGCTATAGTTGTATTTGCAGTTTGGAGGCCTCTGTGGATTTTGGTGGGCGCGTATATTTTTGGGGTATTACAATTGTACAACTGCACGTACAGGCTCTTGGTGTAAATATTGGCGCGCAGTATATGTCAATGATGCCATATCTCGTTACGATTATAGTCCTTGTTTTTATCTCTGTGAATAAAAATAGGCTAGCTGTTAATGCTCCAAATTGTCTAAATAAGCTCTTTACATCAGACTTATAAAAGGTAATTCAGCAGGTTTACCATAAGAATTAGGTTATTTTTTTTGATTTTTCCGTTCTAATCGTAATGCCTCTAATTGCTCTAAAAATCACAACAGTGTCCAAGATTTCATATAAATTAATAATGAAAATTTCAATTAATTCAGTGGAATAATAACAATTAAACTTCATATTGAGGTTAAAAGGTCTAGTATTATTATATAGTTTATTAACGTAGCATTTACTTGTTTCTAAATTATAAGTAAATAAATAGGCATTTCCCATTTTGCCTACTTATTATTGTCCCATTTTTATACACGGAGTTATCGATGTCAAAAAAAATACTTGGTTCTATAATCGTTATATTGATTATAGCTGTTGGTTTTTATTATCAATCTCAATTATCAGATGATGATGGAGTTAAAAAAGTTGGCTTTATTTATGTTGGCCCTGTCACAGACTTTGGGTGGACCTATGAACATGATCAAGGTCGAAAAGCTGTCGTTGAGGCATTTGGAGATGCTGTGGAGACAACATATGTCGAGAGTGTTTCAGAAGGGCCCGATGCTGAAAGGGCTATCACCCAAATGGCAAGAGACCATGACCTTATATTCACAACATCTTTTGGGTACATGAATCCAACCATCAAAGTTGCAGAGAAATTTAAAAAAGTTAAATTTGAGCACGCAACTGGATATCAAAGAGCTGATAATGTTGCAACATATGCAGCAAGATTTTATGAAGGGCGCCATTTGATTGGCCTAATAGCCGGTGGAATGACCCAATCAAATACAATTGGTTACATTGCATCATTCCCGATACCGGAAGTTATCAGGGGCATAAATGCAGCCTATCTTGCGGCTACATCAGTAAACCCGACCGTTGAGTTCAAAATTGTATGGGTCTACACTTGGTTTGATCCAGGTAAAGAAGCTGATGCAGCAAAGGCACTTATCGACCAGGGTGCTGATATTATCATGCAACATACTGACTCTGCTGCTGCGATGACAATTGCTGAAGAGCAGGGTATATATGCTTTTGGGCAAGCATCAGATATGATTCAATTTGGTCCAAATGCACAATTAACTGCTATAATTGATGACTGGGCGCCTTATTATGTAGAAAGAACACAAGCATTGATTGACAAGACTTGGGAGTCCAAAGATACATGGGGTGGTATGCCAACTGGAATGGTTAAGCTCGCAGATATATCAGATGATGTGCCTAAGGTTGTAGTAAATCTTGTAAATGAGGCACAGGAAGGAATACTCACTGGCGAGTTACATCCTTTCACAGGGCCAATAAACAAGCAGGACGGTACAGTATGGCTTGCTGACGGTGAAGTCGCCTCCGAAGGTGATCTACTTGGTATGGATTTCTACGTAGAAGGGATTGATGGCGTCATTCCTAATTAAAATACCGCTGAGAGCGCGCCTGTCTATTGGCGCGCTCGTAATATCATAAGCCAAAATCATGTCCGATATAAAAACTTTAGCTATTGAAAAGCTGAACGAACTGAATCCTGAGTACCCTGAGTTAATTGAAGACATTGTAGTTGCGAATAAAAAAATTTATCTTTCATTAAAAACAGATAAATCCAAAGTTGACAAATTTACAAAAATTAAACTACAAATAGAAAATGAGCTAGCTGTAATTGATGGTGTTGATAGTGTATCTGTTTCTCTAACATCACACTCTGACGCAATACAAGCTAAAGCTATCCCTCAGGAAAATGCAAGTGGTGTTTCCGAAGTTCGAAATATAATTTCTGTTGCGTCAGGAAAGGGTGGCGTCGGAAAATCCACAACCTCGATAAATCTCGCTATTGCAATAAACCAGCTTGGTTTTAGCGTTGGTCTGCTTGATGCTGATGTGTATGGGCCGTCAATCCCAAAGCTAGTTGGAGATAGGCAAAAACCAAAGAAGTCTAAAGCAGGTAAAATTTTACCTATAAAGAAATATAATATCAGTCTGATGTCAATTGGCTTTCTTGTGCCAGAAGACAGCCCAATGATCTGGCGAGGTCCAATGGTAATATCAGCCGTGAATCAAATGCTCAATGATGTTGAATGGGGTAAGTTAGACTATTTAGTAGTGGATATGCCGCCTGGAACTGGCGATGTACAGTTAACAATGGCACAAAGGGTGCCAATGAGTGGCGCGGTGATTGTATCAACTCCTCAAGACTTGGCGCTCATAGATGCCAGAAAAGGCATTGAAATGTTTAAAAAAGTAAATATACCAATTCTTGGTATCATCGAAAATATGAGTACATTCATATGCCCTAATTGTAAAAATGAATCACATATTTTTGGTTTTGAAGGCGCTAAACTTGAAGCGAATAATCAAAAAGTAGATTTTTTAGGAGATATACCATTAGAAATAGATCTCAGAGAATGCTCGGATAATGGAAAGCCAATAATACTATCTAAAACAGACTCAGTAGTTTCAAAAAAATTTCTTGAAATTGCAAAATCAGTCACAAAAAAAGTCGGAGATGAATCAAGTTCAAGCAAGCCAAATATTATAATAAATTAAATTCATGATGATATCGGATGATACCTGAAAATATAATTTTATCTGAAAATAAGAAAGAGCTAACCCTTGAATATGGGGCTACAAAATCCGTTATGAGCGCCGAATTTTTGAGAGTTAACAGCCCCAGCGCTGAGGTAAAGGGGCACAGCCCAGCACAAAAAAAAACTGTGAGTGGAAAGAGAGCTGTTTCAATTAATTCAATTGAGCTTGTTGGTAATTATGCAATAAAGCTTATTTTTGATGATGGTCATGCTACCGGTATATACACTTGGCAATATTTAAAGGAACTTTTCAACGGCAAGGATAAAATATGGAAAGAGTATATAACAGAATTAAGGAAAAAAGGTTTAAATAGAGATTGAGCATTCATTTAAGTGAATCAAGAGAGCTTGCCAAATCTTCAATTAGGTCAACGGGGTCTTCAAGTCCAATATGAATTCTTACCATAGAGTTTGAGTATTTAGCCCATTCTTTTGTAGTTTGTCTATCTGGAAAAATCGGCATTATGAGACTCTCATAACCACCCCACGAAGCTCCAATACCAAATAGTGACAGGCTATCGATGAATTTATCGAGAGTCTCAATACTATTATTTTTATTATTAATAATTATGGACATAAGACTCCCACCTCCCCCTGAAAAATACTCTTTCCATAAATCATGATCACGACTTTTATAAAACGGGGGGTACAGGATTTCTGTGATTGCTGGATGTGTGGTAAGGAATTCGCATATTTTTAGTGAGTTTGCGAATTGTTTTTCCATTCTAACGTTAATAGTCCGAAGACCTCGATTCGCCATATAGGCATCATCAGCATTTGAACTGACCCTAAGTATATCAAAGGCCTCTTCAACATATTTTTGAGCTTTTTTATTATAAGTCACAGCCCCCATGAATACATCTGAATGCCCGACAATATACTTAGTACCCGCATGCACAGACATATCAATACCAAATTTAAAGGGTTTAAAATACAATGGTGTTGCCCATGTATTATCAACTATTGTGAACAGATTACTTCTAGAGCAAATGGAAACTAATTTATTAACATCAATAATCTCGAAGGTGAGTGAGCCCGGTGACTCAAAGAAAACCGCTCTAGTTTTTTTAGTAATGATATTTTCTAGTGAGTCCAAATCTTTCGGATTAAAAAATAATGTTTCGACCCCCATCTTCGCAAGAAACTTTTCTGCGATTTGCTTCGTAGGTCCATAAACATTATCTGACAATATTAATTGATCTCCGTTCCTAAGGATGCTGAGCAAACTGAGAAGGATTGCCGTTCTCCCTGAACTTGTTATTCGGCATCCTTCGGCATTTTCTAACAGCCTTATACCTTCTGAAAGAGACTCTGTGTTAGGATTAGATTTGCTACCATAGAAATACCTTGAGGATCGTTCCCTGAATTCTTTTGAGGTTTCTGAGAGAACCGTTGAGCCACGATAAACGGGCGTATTTACAAAACCAAAATGTTCACCAGATTCTTGTCCGGCATGAGTAATTATAGTGCTTTCTTTATATTTTTTTTTATCCAACATATGTAATTATTTGCATAAGTTTTATAACTCATCAATATATATTACATAAATTGTTTGACTTTAGAACAAAAATAGAACATATTATGTACAAAAAAGGAATATATTATGTTTTTATTAAGAAAATTTTTAAATAATTGGGAAGATATAACTGGGATTTTATCTCTTGTCACATTATCGTTTATGTTGTTCAGATTTGCATCAATAATCTAATCACCACCTCTTATCCACAAAACCAAAACAATATTTAGAACAATCTAATATTAAAATGACTTCTAGCTTTTTTTTATTAAAATGATAGTAGTCAAAAAGGAATATTAATGGCAATTCCACACTTTATACATTTACGTGCTCGATCTGCATATTCTCTTCTTGAGTCATCTCTACACATAAATCAGATAAAGGATTTATGCATTGAAAATAATATGCCCGCTATTTGCATTTCTGATAGCAACCTTTTTGGCGCCTTAGAGTTTTCCGAGACCATGTCTTTAAATGGCATTCAGCCATTGATTGGGGCAACGCTGAACGTATCATTAAATTATACCCCCACATCAAGCTCAAATCCCATACAGTCATCAATTTGCTTGATAGCAATGACGGAAATTGGGTATAAAAACTTATTAAAACTATCGAGTTATTCCTTTCAAAAAAATAATGCACTATTTCCATTTGTGACAATTGAAGAAATTTATAAACATAATGAAGGCTTATTTTTCTTAACAGGTGGAGACAGGGGTACTGTAAACAATCTGATCAAATCAAATGGTACGGATCAAGCAATAGAATATATAAACAATACAAAGAGCGTATTCAATGAGAGGCTCTTTATTGAAATTCAAAGGTCAAACAGTAATAATCAATCTGTTGAGAATAAGCTAATAGATATAGCCTATGATAGGGGCATACCCATAGTTGCAACAAATGATATTTTTTTTGAGTCACGTGCCGACCATGAGGCAAATGATATCCTCCAATGCATTACAAATGCTGATGTAATATCTAATCCAAATAGAAAAAAAATCTCACAGGAGTCCTATTTTAAAAATCAAGAAGAAATGTTTTCCTTGTTTGAGGATTTGCCAGAAGCACTCGAGAACTCTGTATCAATCTCGATGCGGTGCACATACAGACCGACAACATTAAATCCAATACTTCCAATGTACGTGCAGGAAGGGTCTGAGGATGAAGCGAAAGAAAAAGAAAATCACTTGTTAATTGATATGGCTAATAAAGGTTTTCAGGATAAAATTTCAAAATTCGGAACTGCGGAGAATTATCATATATCATTTTATCAGGATAGGCTTGATAATGAGCTTTCAATTATTCTTGATATGGATTATGCAGGATATTTTTTAATTGTATCTGATATTATCAACTGGTCAAAGAATAACGATATACCGGTTGGGCCAGGTAGAGGATCCGGTGCAGGATCTCTTGTGGCATGGTCGCTTGGGATAACAGACTTAGATCCTATAAAATTCAATCTTGTATTTGAAAGGTTTCTTAATCCACATCGAATATCGATGCCTGACTTCGATATTGACTTTTGCCCAATAAGACGTGACGAAGTTATTAATTATATAAAACAAAGATATGGTAATGATAGAGTTGCGCAAATAATTACATTCGGAAAACTTCAAGCTAGAGCAGTAATCCGAGATGTTGGTAGGGTAATGGAGATCCCTTATGGCCAAGTAGACAGTTTATGTAGACTGATACCAAACAACCCTGCGAATCCGATGACACTATCAGATGCGTTAAGTGAGATCAAAGAGATTGGTGTGATTAGAAAGTCAGACGAAACAATAGATCGTCTTCTCAAGTTCTCACTTTCACTTGAAGGTCTATACCGGCATGCCTCAACGCACGCGGCTGGAGTTGTTATATCTAATGGGAAGCTTGAGGAATATGTACCCCTCTACATGGATCAAAAAACTAATTCGCTTGTAACGCAATTCAATATGAAGTGGGTTGAGCAAGCAGGTTTGGTTAAATTTGATATTTTAGGCCTAAAAACCCTCTCAGTAATAAGTGAATGCTGCAAGCAGCTCGAAGCCATTGGCAAAAGTATTGATATAACATCCATAGATTTTGAGGATGAAAAAACTCTTAAACTGTTTAGAGATGGTGAAACATCGGGTGTTTTCCAATTTGAAAGCTCAGGTATGAAAGATTTACTGGTTAAGGCTCACCCAAATAACTTTGAAGATTTAATCGCCCTAATTGCACTTTTCCGACCCGGTCCAATGGAAAATATTCCTCAATATCTTGAGTCAAAGAATACAGATATTGAGATTGAAGATTTGCATGAACTTATTAACCCAATAATTGCTGATACTTACGGAGTAATAATATATCAAGAGCAGGTTATTCAAATTGCACAGAAATTAGCTGGCTATAGCCTTGGCGAAGCAGATCTCCTGAGGCGAGCTATGGGTAAAAAAATAAAATCTGAAATGGATGCGCAGAGAGATAAATTTATCAATGGCGCAAGCTCAAATGGGGTTGATGCGAAAAAAGCTGAATACATATTTGATCTAGTAGATAAATTTGCGGGATATGGTTTTAATAAGGCTCATTCAGCTGCCTATGCTTTGATTGCATTCCAAACGGCGTACTTAAAAGCGAATTATCCCTTGGCATTTATGTCAGCGCTTTTGACACTAGATATTGGTAATATCGATAAGGTTTCAAGTATTATTTCAGAAACAAAAAGGATGAAAATAGAAATATTGCCACCTTCAATAAATTATTCTTCACACGATTTTCTAATAGAAGGTGAGTCAATAAGATTCTCACTATCATCAATAAAGAATGTTGGTGCGCAGGCGGTTGAAAACATTTGCACAGAGAGGAGTAAAAATGGACCCTATGCTGATATTCAGGATTTTATCTCACGAATAGACAGCCATTTTGTAAATAAGCGCGCACTTGAGGGACTAATCATGGCAGGTGCTTTTGATGAGATTGAGCAGAATAGAGCGCTGCTGATGGAGAATGTTGAAATTCTTCTATTGGAGTCAAGCCGCCTCAAGAAGAAAAATTTAGACGGTCAAACAGATATATTTGCTGGTATTGAAGAGTCAAAGCCTGAAATAAGGCTGCCTGAAAAAAAAGAATGGACCAGAAGCAGAAAACTTGCAGGCGAGTTTGAATTTTTGGGATCTTATTTATCAGGTCATCCATTGCAAGGCTATTCTCGTGATGTTGAGAAGTACAGCGTCACTTCATACGCCGATTTCATAAATAACGTAAAGACAAAAAGGCACAAGCAAGCCAGGTTAGCTGGTGTAATTCATGCAAGGGTAAATAGAAGAGGTAAGACAGGTAGAAATTATTCATTCATAAGATTTTCAGATAAAAGCCAAGAATTTGAGACTATGTTTTTTTCAGATATTATGGATAAATTTAATGAGATACTCTTTGTGGGTAATGTTTTGATTATAAAAGTAGATGCCGACCTCCAAGGCGACTCAATCAGACTCCGAGTCAATGACGTTATTCAAGCTACCGAAGATGATTTAGTTGATACCGATAAACCTGACATAGTAAATGACGACCTCATCCGTCCCGAGACGGAAGATTTGAACCGGGAAGAGAAGATTGTTACTCAAAAATATACAATAAAAATATCAGATATAACAGCAATTGATCTAATAGCCGAAAAGCTTGAGCTTGGCAAAGGCTCGGATATTATCAATTTAAAATTTTATGATAATAATTTAAAAAAAGATATAAAACTTGAGATTGGAAATACTTATTCTTTTGATGATGATACTGAAAAGTATCTCAGCTCAATACCAGGAGTAGTTGGTATAAACATTGACTAACAAAGTTTTAGTAAATTAGCTTGATATTTTTTTAATAAAATCATATAAACAGCATATTACGTACATAGAGCATGAGTCGGTGTTTGTAACGCTCTATGGGGAATAACCGAGTCAGGAGAATTACAATGTCACTTCCAGATTTCTCAATGAGAGAATTATTAGAAGCTGGCGTTCATTTTGGTCATAAAAAAGAACGCTGGAATCCGAAGATGGAAACCTTTATCTATGGCAAAAGAAATGGTATCCATATAATCGATTTATCACAAACTGTACCATTATTACATCAGGCGCTTCTCGCGATCAGAGACGTGGCGGCATCTGGGGGTAGGGTTCTTTTTGTTGGTACAAAAAGGCAAGCATCAGAACATATTGCAGACTCAGCGAAAAAATCTGCACAATATTATATTAATCACACATGGATGGCGGGTATTTTAACAAATTGGAAAACAGTATCTAATTCAATTAAAAGATTTAAAGATCTTGAGGAAATGCTTAATAGTGAAAAAATAAATGCTCTAACAAAAAAAGAAGTGTTAAAACTTACCCGAGAACATAATAAACTCGAAAGAGCGATTGGCGGTATCAAAGATATGGGTGGCTTACCTGATATTCTTTTCGTTATCGATACAAATAAAGAGGCCATTGCTATATTAGAGGCTAATAAGCTTGGTATTCCTGTTATAGCAATCCTTGATACAAATTCAACACCAGATAATATTGACCATCCAATACCTGGCAACGATGACGCATCTCGAGCCATTGCGCTATACTGCTCGTTGGCAGAACGCGCAATCTTGGATGGTATGGAAAATTCACAAGCAAAAAGTTCATTAGATCAAGGTGAAAGCATTGATCCAGTGTCCTCTGATGATTTAGAGGTATTAAACCATGAATCAAAAGATAAAGGTGTACCTGAAGAGCCTTCTGTTGACTCTGTTGAAGAATCCATAGAGGTCAGCACATCAAATGAGGAAATTAAAGAGTTAATTGTCGAGAAGAAGAAAAGAGTATCAACAAAGAAGAAATCAGATCCAACTGAAAATGATAAAGAGAAGTCTTAAATTTCATCAGCAGCTATAATTAAGGAGTATAAATGGTTGAAATTACAGCAGGGCTAGTTAAGGAGCTCAGAGAAAAAAGTGGCGCAGGTATGATGGATTGCAAAATGGCACTGACTGAAAACGATGGGAATATAGATCTTTCCATAGATTGGTTAAGGGCTAAAGGAATAACAAAAGCAGCCAAAAAATCAGACAGAATTGCATCCGAAGGCTTAATTGGATCGCTCATCAAGAATGGGTCAGCCGCCATGATAGAGTTAAACTCTGAAACAGACTTTGTTGCAAGAAACGATGAATTTCAAGACCTGTTAAGAGGCATACTAGAAGTATCTATTGATAATGATGAGGTCGAGAGTGTTCAGTATCAAGATACCGGAAGAACTGTTGCTGAAGAAATCAATGAAAAGATTGCAACAATAGGTGAGAATATTATGTTAAGAAGAGTTACAAAATATGAAAATATTGAAGATGAACACATATTTTCTTACACTCATAATGCGGTTGCCGAATCCCTTGGTAAGATTGGAGTTTTAGTCGCAATTAAGTCCAAGTCTAGCATAGACAATTTGGCTGATTTTGGAAAAAATATCTGCATGCACATTGCAGCAACAAATCCTCTAGCCTTAGCATCAAACGAAATAAGCCCCGAATTAATTGAGAGGGAAAAGCAAATAGCTTTGGAACAAGCCCGAGAAAGCGGTAAACCCGAAAATATAATCGAAAAAATGGTTGAGGGTAGAATAAAAAAATTTATGGAAGAAAATGCTTTATTATCTCAAGTTTTTGTTATAGACGGTGAAACAAAAATAGAAAAACTGCTTGAAAATAAGTCTAGTGACTTAAATGAAGATATAATAATTACACGTTTTACTAGAATGCAACTAGGCGATGGTATCGAAAAGAAAGAAGATGACTTTGCGGGTGAAGTTGCGGCTGCAATAAACAAAAATTAATTAAAACTCCTGCACGGTAGGTGGTTTGTAATGACGAAAAAATATAATAATGTCTTACTTAAGATTTCTGGTGAGATTCTTGCAGGTGACTCGAAAAATACTTTTGATAATTCCACATCAAAACAAATTGTTGATGATATAACTAGCGTCAAACAATCCGGGATAAATCTTGCTGTGGTTGTTGGTGGTGGAAACATAATTAGAGGTGTCAATCATAAGGACTTTAGTCTCGCTAAGACTAGCGCAGATCACATGGGTATGCTTGGCACGATAATAAATGGAGTTTTTTTAAAAAATTTATTATTAAATAATGGAATTAAATCAGTTGTTTATTCATCTTTTATGATACCTGGTATTACAAAAAATTTTGATCATGAAGAGGCAAAAGAGGCTATGAACCATGGTCATATAGTAATTCTTGTTGGGGGAACTGGTAACCCTTATTTTACCACCGATACAACTGCTGTTTTGAGAGCTCTTGAGCTTGAATGTGATGTCCTTCTGAAAGGTACTAAAGTGGATGGAGTGTACGATAAAGATCCAGAAAAGTATTCAAAAGCCAAGAAATTTAGTAAATTAGATTATAATTATGTTATAAATAATAATCTAAAGATTATGGATATGACATCAATTATAATGGCAGAAGAAGCAAGTTTACCAATTATTGTGTTTTCAATTAAAAAGAGAGACGAGCTGAAAAAAGTCTTAGAAAAAAAAGCAGAATTTACAATTATTTCTAATTGAGGTATCAAAATGGCAGATGAATTTAATTTACAAGATTTTTCGCGGCGAATGGACGGTGCCATCAACTCTCTCAAGGGAGAATTTTCAGGCTTACGAACTGGTCGTGCTTCAGCTAGTCTGCTAGATCCTGTAGTTATAGAAGTATATGGATCAAAGATGCCTTTAAATCAACTTGCAACGGTAAGCACACCTGATCCGCGCACAATATCAGTACAAGTTTGGGATAAATCACAAGTAGAGATTATTGACAAAGCAATCCGTGAGGCAGGATTAGGTTTAAATCCGAATATGGACGGGCAGCTAATACGAATTCCTATTCCAGAACTGAACTCGGAAAGAAGAGAGGAGCTCTGTAAGGTTGCAAGTAAATACGCGGAAAATGCACGTGTTGCAGTTAGGAACGTTCGAAGAGATGGAATGGACACACTAAAGAAACTAGAAAAAAGTAGTGATATCAGTCAGGATGATCAAAAAAATTACGGTAATGATATTCAAAATATCACGGACTCCTCGATAAAGGAGATTGATGAGGTTCTTCAAAAAAAGACTGCCGAAATTATGAACGTTTAACATCTTTCATTGAAATAAGTTACCATGAGTGAAATCACAAACTTGCCTGATCATGTTGCCATAATTCTAGATGGTAATAGACGATGGGCAAGGGGCAAAGAGTTGCAGGACGAAGACGGTCATCGTAAAGGCATAGAAACGCTTGTTTTGATTGCCAAGGCTGCCGCTAATTTTAATATTAAATATTTAACACTATTCAGTTTTAGTAAGGAAAATTGGAAAAGGGATCCATCAGAGATTTCAAACTTAATGGATCTTATGGAAAGCTTTGAAAGTGAATATCTTGATGAGATAATTTTAAATAATATCAGAGTAACTGTAATAGGTGATATAGATACTCTTGCAAAACCACAAAAGAAAATAATCAAAATGGTACAGGAAAGAACCTACGGAAATACTGGTATGCAGCTGATTGCGGCATTTAATTATAGTGGCAGGGACGAGATAATCAGAGCAGTTAAGAAAATAGTTAATGATGCCCAACTTGCAAAAATATCAACCGATATGATCAACAATGATTTAATGGGTAATTATCTAGATACAGCAAATATACCTGACCCGGATCTCATTATCAGAACAAGTGGTGAGATGAGGTTAAGTAATTTTTTGTTATGGCAATGCGCATACTCTGAATTTATATTTACAGATACCTTTTGGCCTGATTTTACTGTTGACCATTTCTACGATGCACTTGAACAGTATTCGCAACGAGAGAGAAGATATGGGAGAAACACCCCTAATGAGCGGGTGTGAATTTAGCTATGGATATTGATAATTTAAGGTTGCGATTTAAAACGGCGCTGTTAATTTTACCAATTTTTTTCATACCTATATATCTGGGAGGAGTTTATTTTAAAATAGCCCTTATCTGCGTCTCAACATTATTTTTTTATGAGCTAATAACAATAATTAATAACGCGGAGAGAAAAGTTGCCACTGCGCTATATTTTTGTTTTCTGTGCTTATCTTTATTCATTCTAAAAATTGCTCCAGATGTGGCCTTTGGTATTTGTCTAGCGGCTTTAGTTGTTGGATCTATTTTAATAAAATTAGTTTATAGGGTTAACTTCTGGTTCCAAGCAATCATAGGTTATTCCTATCTAAGTTTTTTAGTATTTTATCAAATAAGATTGCAAGGCAATCCGACAGACGGTCTAATTTCAATTTTTCTTGTGATATTAATTGCTGTTATTTCGGATAGCTTTGGCTACTTCGGTGGACAGTTGTTTGGCAGAAAGAAGATTTTTCCATATATATCACCAAATAAGACACTTGAAGGAACGCTTTTTGCATTTTTTACGCCAGCTATTTTTATTTTTTTTCTAGCACTGATTTTCGAAGTAGACTTTAATAATAGTATTATTTACATCTTCATTTCGATTATGGCGCTGGGAGCGATTTTAGGTGATCTAATTGGATCTTATTTCAAGAGAAATTTTAACGTAAAAAATTCAAGTAATTTACTTCCTGGTCATGGGGGGCTCCTAGATCGAATGGATAGCATCGTTGGCGTCGGGATATTTTTTATAATTTTAGATCAGATAACTCGCAATAACAGCTACGAGAATATTTTATATTTTTGGAGGTAAATTGAAGAAAGACTTGACAATATTAGGCTCCACCGGATCAATTGGCGTTAATGCTTTATCGATACCAACAATAGAAGAAAATTTCTCTATGTTAGCATTCGTTGCGGGCAAAGATGTTAATACTTTGTCACGCCAATGCCTAAAATTCAAACCAAAGTATGCGGTAATTTCGGATACCCAAATGTACGGCGAGCTGAAGAAAAATTTATTTGGGACTAAAATTGAAGTAAAAGCTGGGTATGATGAGATAAATGAAATAGCATCAAAATCTTCGGATGTTGTCCTATCAGCAATATCTGGCAGTGCTGGAATTGAACCGACCTATCAAGCCATTAATAGAACTGAAAAACTAGCAATCGCGAACAAAGAGTCAATTGTTGTTGCTGGTAGTTTATTGTTTGATAAAAAAATAAATAAATCAACTAATATCATTCCAGTTGACTCCGAACACAATGCAATTCACAAGCTCCTAAATTACGTAAATTATAAAAACCTGAAGACAATCACACTAACTGCATCAGGGGGTCCATTTCTCAATACAAGTATTAAAGATTTAGAAAATGTTACACTGGAGGATGCATTAAAACATCCAACATGGGTTATGGGTAAAAAAATTACAATCGACTCAGCAGCCCTTATTAATAAGGGTTTAGAATTAATTGAGGCTACATATTTATTTAACATGAGTCACAAAGATATAACAATATTGGTTCATCCCCAGTCTCTTATTCATGCCATGGTATCAATGCATGACGGAACAACCGTATCTTTAATGTCTAAAGCAGATATGAGAATACCCATCAGCGATGCAATATTTGATAGCGATAATGCACCAATATTTGGGAATCTGAAAACTTCTGATATTCGAAATTTAACCTTTTACGATCTTGATAACGAAAAATTCCCTACAATTAATATGGCAAGAGAAGCTATTAATGATGGGGTGAGTTCTATCATAACCTACAATGCAGCAAGTGAAGTTGCAGTTGAAAACTTTATATCTAAAAAAATTTCATTCTTAGATATATACAAAGTTATCAAAAAATCACTTGATCATAATAAAAAAATTAAGCAAAAGGTTTTAAAAAATAATATCGAGCATATATTATCATTAAACCAAAAAGCAAAGGATATTACGTTAACTATAATTGATGAGGCATTATAATCAAAATGTTAGATCTAGTAAATTTTTCAAGCCTATCATATAACTTTCTAATTTATACCATACCATTTCTATTTGTTTTGACGGCGGTTGTTTTTTTCCATGAGCTAGGACATTTTGTGATTGCACGGCTTAACCGAGTTGATGTTGAAACCTTTTCAGTGGGTTTTGGTAGAGAAATTTTCAGTACCTATGATAAAAAGGGAACTAAATGGAAAATATGTTGGATTCCCCTTGGTGGTTATGTAAAGTTTGTGGATGATGCAGATCCCACAAGCAAAGCAGATAAAAATAAATTATCTGAGAATGGTTTTCACACAAAATCAATCCTTCAGCGTTCATCTATTGTTTCAGCAGGTCCCATTGCAAACTTTATTTTAGCTTTAGTAATATTTACTTTCCTATACACAGTGAATGGGAAAACAACAATACTGCCTGTAATAGAAAGTATTGAGGAGTCTAGCCCAGCAATGAATGGGGGACTCAAGGTTGATGAT
>Ga0066378_10000389_pt1 | contig 18956 bp, 18 predicted proteins | sample Knorr_S23_td_DCM_FD_70947 | JGI IMG/M metagenome (GOLD analysis project Ga0066378, IMG submission 70947) | Marine microbial communities from Southern Atlantic Ocean transect - Knorr_S23_td_DCM_ad_71m_LV_A | ecosystem: Environmental > Aquatic > Marine > Oceanic | place: Southern Atlantic ocean...
CGCTGATGGGCGAGTGCGTTGATCAGCGAACTCTTTCCCACGTTGGAACGACCAACAAAGGCGACCTCAGGGCCGAGTTCAGGTAGTTGATGAACCCGCGTAGCTGACTGCACAAATTTCAACTGCAGCGGTTTTGACGCCATGGCGAACTACCCGGAGATCAAAGTGGCAAGTGACCACACTGAAGCAATGAAACCAAGCACTGCATAAAACAAACTACGAAACAGTGGGGGTCGAGGAGGCGGACCGTCGGTCAATGCTTCAACCGAGCCTGCTGGTGGTGTCGGTGGTCGAACGAGCGCGAGCAAGTTTCCAATACACAATGCGCCACCAAGCGCCAGCAGCAACCACGCAATGAGGTCCTCTCCGAGGAACATCTCAACAGTCTGCCGTGCGACACTGCAGTATGGCGTCCATTCGCGAAACAACTTTTCAGAACGTGGCAGATCTGTTCTCGATTTCTGATGCTGTTCTCGTCTTCGACAACGGAGAAGAGATTGAAAGTAAAGAACTTGTTCGTCGTGCCGAACAGCGCCTACGCCAACTGCGAGCCCAAGGTTTCGCTCACGGAGATCGAGTCGCCTTACACCGAGGAAATGACATCGAAGCGCTTGAGTTGCTTCTGGCAGCAGCACTTGGAGGAATCGTCGTCGTCGCGGTGAACACGAAGTATTCGCAAGTCGAAGTCGATGACCTTGTCGCTCGATCAGGAGCCCGCCACCCGCAGCTCTCCCATCACGGCGATGCCGAGCCCGACGTGTGTGCAAATGCACTGGATCTTCCATTCATCATCTTTACGACGTCGGGTACGACCTCCAAACCAAAGATGGTTTTGCACCGTCAACGCTCGGTGATTGAACACACCGTTGACATCGTCGCTCATTTTGGATACTCGGACGCCGACACCGTTCTGATGGCACTCCCGTTGTGTGGAACCTTTGGCCTCAGCAGCCTTCTCGCCGCCGTTGCCTCTGGCGCCCGAGTCGTCGTCAACCAGTTCTCTGTTGATGGGACCTCAGCGCTCACCCACCGTGAGCAGATCACCGCAATGAACGGAAGCGATGACATGTTCCATCGGCTCTTGCTCGCCGACGCTGATCTCTCTCATGTTCGCATCAGCGGATACGCCCAGTTCAACACGTCGTTGAATGACATCGTCTCCCGAGCGGAAGAAAAGGGCGCAACCCTGACCGGGCTCTACGGAATGAGCGAGGTGCAAGCTCTCTTTTCGCTCCGCAACCCACAACTCGATAGCGACGGCAGATCTCGTGCGGGTGGAATGCTCGTGTCGCCTCGAGCTTCAGCACGAGTTGTTGAGGGAGAACTTCAACTTCGTGGGCCGAGTCTCTTCGCTGGCTACCTCCAAGAGGGTGGTGACGCCGTCGACGACGAACTCACCGCCCAGTACATGGTGACTGATGACGACGGTGTCGTGTGGTTCAAGACAGGCGACCTTGCGGAGATGGATGACGACCGCACCTTCCATTACATCTCACGACTCGGCGACATTCTTCGACTGGGAGGATTTCTTGTTGCGCCGGCAGAAATCGCCGAAGCACTGTGCAGTGCTCCAGGAGTTACAGATGCCCAAGTCGTAGCCGTTGGTCTTGAGAGCGGGTCACGGCCAGTGGCATTCGTCATTCCTGAAGAGGGTTCCACCATCAGTGAGCATGAGATCATTGAGCATTGCCGCACTCGACTTGCTCGCTACAAGGTGCCGGTAAGGGTCGTGTCTCTTGATGGGTTTCCCATCACGGATGGCCCGAATGGAGCGAAGATCAGGTTGACCGAACTGCGTGACCGGGCGACGGAACTGTTGACCTAACCGATATTGCGTTCGCTAGGAAGATGTCGAACGCGAAAACTTTCGAGTCGCAATCATTGAAAACACAACGATGAGGCCAACCGACCAGGCGAGAGAAAGCCAGGCGTCATTTCCGACAGGGAGCCCGTTGTATAACGACCGCGCTGCGTTGGTCACCACGGTGAATGGATTCGCATTCGCCACTGCTTCTAGCCATCCCGGCATCGTCGACGGGTCAACGAACGCTGACGACACGAACGTCAACGGAAACATCCAAATGAATCCGGCCGAGTTCGCAGCCTCGACCGATGAGACCGCGAGCCCAATCAGCGCTTGGACCCAGCTCAACGCATACGAAAACAGCACGAGTAAACCGGTCGCGAGCACCGCATCGGTGACCGAACCTCCAAACCGAAAGCCGAGCAAGAATGCGGCTACGAGCATCACACCGAACGTGAGAAGGTTGCGCACGAGGTCGCTCACCGTGCGACCGATGATGACTGCCGAACGACTCATCGGCAGTGACCGTAAACGGTCGACAAGGCCTTTCGAAAGATCTTCTGCGAGACCAATCGAGGTGAACGCTGACCCGAAGACAAGGGATTGGCTGAAAATTCCTGGCATGAGGAACTGGTCGTAGTTATCAAACCCGGGAATCGAGATCGACCCGCCAAACACATACGCAAACAGCGCAAGAAACATAATCGGCTGGATGGTCGCAAAGATCAGCAATTCGATATTGCGAGGAATTACACGTAAGTGACGTTCGGCCTCAACGAATGAGTCGTGGAGAGTTGCCTCAAGCCGATTCATGATGTTGCCTCCTCTGCCGATGCAATGTGTCCAGTCAAGGCAAGGAAGACATCATCGAGCGATGGTCGACGAACAACGACATCGAGCACGTCGACGCCAGCATCATCGAGCGCACGAATGACGCTTGGCACGACTCGGTCACCGGCAGTAATTGGTGCTTCGAAGGTTCGGTCGTCACGCACTTCAACGCGACCTGTGCACAGCGGGGTCAACACTGACATCGCAAGCTCTCGGTTTTCAGCGCGTGCAATCGAGACCTGGAGTAGTGCTCCGCCCGTCCGAGATTTGAGTTCGTCTGGAGTTCCTTCGGCGATGACCCGGCCCTGGTCGATCACGACGATCTGCTCGGCGAGCCGATCAGCCTCTTCGAGATACTGGGTCGTAAGCAGCACCGTGGTTCCATCAGCTGCAAGATCTTCGATGACATCCCACATGCCAAGACGGCTTCGTGGGTCGAGGCCAGTGGTGGGTTCATCAAGGAACAGCACTGACGGATTCGCAATGAGGCTCATTGCGATATCAAGCCGGCGGCGCATGCCTCCTGAAAACCCCTTCACGACACGGTCTGCAGAATCGGCCAGGTCGAATCGATCGAGTAGCTCGCCGGCGCGCAAACGCGCCTCTGCCGTGCCGAGGCGAAAAAGTCGACCGATGTACACAAGGTTTTCGCGGGCGGTGAGTCGCTCATCGACAGCGGCGTACTGCCCGGTGAGTCCGATGCGTCGACGAACATCGTCAGGATTTTTCACGACATCAATACCGTCAATGGTGGCTGTGCCGGCATCTGGCCGAATCAAGGTCGTGAGCACTTTGACCGATGTTGTCTTGCCCGCTCCGTTCGGGCCAAGGAGCCCATATACCGCTCCTGCTGGTACTGCGAGGTCAACCCCGTCGAGTGCGAGGGTGTCGCTAAATCGCTTGACGACCCCTTGCATCTGTACTGCGTGGTCTTTTGTCACCAGACGAGTATGCCTGTATCGAGCAGTTGTTTAGACACCACCTCGGGCGGCATTCTCAAATCGGGTGTACTGCCCAAGCCACACGAGTTTCCTCGTTCCGATTGGCCCAGCGCGATGTTTCGCAACGATGACTTCAGCGCTGGCGCGATCGTTTGTTTCCGGGTTGTAGACCTCATCGCGATACAAAAACATGACAACGTCGGCATCTTGTTCGAGTGATCCCGACTCACGAAGATCAGACAACATAGGACGCTTATCAGAACGCTCTTCGAGACGGCGACTCAGCTGGCTGAGCGCAATGATCGGCACTTCAAGTTCACGGGCGAGAATCTTCAAGTTTCGGCTGATCTCCGACACTTCTAGCTGTCGGTTCTCGGCAAAACTTCCCGAGGTCATAAGTTGGATGTAGTCGATGACGATTAATCCAAGTGCTCCGTAACGAGCTTTGATTCGACGGGCCTTCGCCCGTATTTCCATCACGGTGACACGAGGATTGTCATCGAGAAACATCGGGACTTCAAGCCGGCCGATGGCCTTTCCGATTTTCGTCCAGTCGGTGTCTTGGAGGTTGCCCTTGCGCATCTTCATCGAGTCGACTCGAGCTTCGGAAGAGAGAATTCGGTGCGAAAGTTCGGTGTGACCCATCTCGAGTGAGAACACGAGCACGGGCGCCCCGGAGTTCATCGCAACATGCGACGCAATGTTGAGACCAAACGCACTCTTACCCATCGCCGGTCGCGCACCAACGATGTAGAGCGCACTTGGTTGCAATCCTGAGAGCAATTCGTCGATGTCGACGAAGCCGGTTTGCACGCCGGTGACGACGTCACCACGGTGGAAGGTATCTTCAAGTTGTTGGAAAATTTCGGGCAGCAAATCATCGAGGCTGCGCGTAGTGTCGGCGACCCGATCTTCTGCGATCTCAAAGACGCGGGTTTCAGCTGCGTCGAGTGCCTGCGCAACGTCGTCCGGCTCTCCGTAAGCGAGCTCTGCGATATCGCCGGCGACAAAAATAAGTCGGCGCAGTATCGCTGTGTCTTGCACAATCTTTGCGTAGTGCCCAACGCTTGAAACCGCAGGCGTCATGTTCTGCAGTTCGTGCAGGCTTTCTGATCCGCCGATCTCGTCGAGGAGCCCGCCTCGCCGAAGTTCATCGGCGACGGTCACCACGTCGACTGGTCCGGCACTTGCGTAGAGAGAGCGCACCGCATCGTAGATGTGACGGTGCGCCGGTCGGTAGAAATCGTCGGGCAGGAGCCCGAGCTCGGAGACCGCTCCGATCGCTTCTCGAGAGAGCAGCAGGGCACCGAGCACGGATTCTTCAGCTTCAAGATTGTGAGGGGGAACTCTTCCGGCCGACCCCAAACGCCGGCGACTTCCTCGGTCATTGCCACGCCCTGGGTTTCCGCGCGACGGCACGCTGTCAAAGGCCGACTCTGGAGCAGATTCGTCGGGTGGCAATGGTGGGAACGGGGCGTCGTCGGTCATGTGGTCTCTACTCTCTCACGTCAAGCCTGTGGGAAGAAAGAGGTACAACTTTGTGGAAAACCATGTGGATTGCCCTGTGGGTAAATATGGGGACAACTCTTGCTCGGCCCACATTTTTAGCAATAGAGACAACACAGCCGGCCCAATGTGTAACCAGGCCGGCTGTATTCACAGAACGAATGTCTCCAAGACTTACGAGGCAACGACCTCAACAGTGATCGGAAACGACACCTCGGGGTGAAGCGCTGCGGTAACGACGTGCTGTCCGGCCGTCTTAATCTGATCGGCGATCTCAATTTTGCGACGATCGATCGCAACCGACGACTGTGCCTCAACCGCATCAGCGATGTCAGTTGCAGTCACCGAACCGAACAACTTGCCTTCACTGCCAACGCGGGCCTCAATGGTAAACACCATCGGGACGAGCGTCGACGCAACGGTTGTTGCCGCCTCTCGATCGCTTGCGTCACGGAGGTCACGGGCACGGCGCATTTTCGCGGCCTGCTCTACTGCTCCAGGTGTTGCAACCATCGCCTTGCCTTTTGGAAGGAGATAGTTGCGGGCGTACCCATCGGCAACGTCGACAATGTCGCCGCGCTTGCCAAGGTCTTGCATGTCATCGCGAAGAATGACCTTCATCTCAGGCCTCCTCCCCGTCATCGGTCGTGTCATTGGTGGTGGCCTCGACCACGTCTTCTACCTGATCGTCCATCGCCTCGTCGTTTTCCATCTCATCGATTTCGGTCTCATTAGTCTCGACTGCGTTGTCGTCATTACGTGGGCGACCAACGTCACGCGATGGACGTCCGCGGGAAGCCGACGCAACTCGACGGGCATACGGCAAGAGCCCCATTTCGCGTGCGATCTTGATGGCGTTTGCCACCTCGCGCTGCTGCTGAACATCGTTGCCATTGATGCGCTGACCGCGGATTTTGCCGCGATCACTCATGAAACGTGAGAGCAAGTCGACGTCTTTGTAGTCGACATACTCAACTTTCCCGATAACCAGAGGGCTGGTCTTTTTCTTAAATTTGCGGGGAGCGGCATCTCGTGCGCGCTGTCCGCGGGCTGGGCTTTTCGCCATTGTTCTTGGTCCTCCTGGACAAATGTGATGAAACTACGAATGTTTGTGTGAAATCAGAACGGCTCTTCGTCGCCGTACACCGGATCAGGTGCTGCTTGTGGTGACTGACTTGGAGCGCCTCCGCCCCCAAAGCCACCTGAACGCTCGGTGCGCTCCACCTGGGCGGTCGCCCAGCGCAGGCTTGGTCCGATTTCGTCGGCCACTACTTCAAATACGGTGCGCTTCTCGCCTGCGTTGGTCTCGTAGTCGCGTTGTTCCATGCGACCTGCAACGATGCAGCGATTGCCCTTCGTGAGGGTGGCCGCGGCATTTTCACCGAGGTCACCCCAACAGACGACGTTGAAATAGGACACTTGTTCTTGCCACTCACCATTGACCTGATAACGACGATTGACCGCAAGGCCAAAGCTTGCAACGCCGCGGCCACCAGTGGTGTACCGAAGTTCAGGATCACGGGTGAGGTTGCCAATCAGAGTGATGGTGTTTGTTGCCATCTGGGACTCCCTTCTTACGCTGCTCTTAGGCAGCTGCTCCGGTCATACCGCGGCGCTCTGCTTCAGCCTCAGGAAGACGGATGAGCTTGTGGCGGACGATGTCGTCTGCAAGACGGAGGGAACGCTCAAGTTCGTCGAGAGCACCTGCTGGTGCAACACACTCGACAACGAGGTAGTACCCCGATTCTTTTTTATTGATTGGGTAAGCGAAGGCACGCTTGCCCCACCAATCAGGCTTGCCGTGGAGGGAACCTCCGGCTGAGGTAATGCCATCGGAGACGGTCTTAACCCAGGACTGAGCCGCTGGATCTTCGACATCGCCATCGACGATCACCATGAGTTCATAGGCACGATTCATGTGCTAGTTAACTCCCTTCGGACGTGGCCACCTTGTGTGACCGTTGGCCCCAGTGCATCAGCAGCAGCCGATGAGATGGAGCAGGGTGGATATGGGAAGGAAGACACTATCGCTAACGGCACCAACTTTGACATACGCGTCATCTTGTATGAGGGGTGTGTCACTGATCCATCGTCGACGCCGAACAACTCCGGTCATTCAGTGCAACAACGCTTCCCTCGCCAACGCCAAACCGCTGAAGCTCACCTTGGTGCACTTCAAGCGCGAGCAAGTAATTCGACGGAGTTGGATAGCGCAGACAGTCCGAGTCACTCTCTGACGTACACGGCGCCATATCGACAGCATCGATGAATGAGCCATCATCACCAAAAAACGCAATCGACAATGGAAGGAACGTGTCTTTCATCCAAAACGCCCCTGTGGTTGGCTGGTCTTGAACAAACACCATTCCATCTGCGCCACCCATAGAATCCACGTTCGTGAGGCCCTGACGCCTCTGCTCGGCAGTCGATGCGACCCATACGCATCGCTTAAGCGGCAGGGAACCGGATGCCTCGGGGTCTTGTGAACTCACCAGCAGTACTTGGCGAGGAAACCCGACCGGGCCTGGTGGCGTATTCACGGAGCGATCGTCAGTTGATGCGGCTCCGCATGCGGCTACTAGGGCCGCCGCCGCCACTACAGCGATCTGCGTTGAGCGCCGGCTCATCACACCGGAACGACGCGAAGCAGATGATGCCACCGGCAGCCACAACACGCCTCGACCACATATGCCCGCAAATCTCTTCCCGTCACCGACAGTTCACGTAATTCTTTTGACGACGACACGCACCGACCGTGGGCCGGCAAGCGATGACCGAATACATACGTCACTAAGCGAAGGTTGTCCTTTTCACAGATTGGACATACCGCTTCGGTTTCGGTTCCGACGTTTGCTGCGGCACGGATGAGTTCAGGATGGGCATCGCACACCTCATCTTGGCGCAGACGCCCAATACGCACCTGATTGATCAGCATTCGGCGAGCAAGCCGGTGATCGACAACCCCGCCGCCATCGGTCGAGCCGCGCATTGCGCCAACCGAAAATGGGCCTACAACCGACATGCCATGACAATAGCGGTCGTTGCTCGGCCCGTCGCTTGGTGACGCTCAATTACTTGCGAGCTCAGTTTCGATGAGATTTGCAGGTCTCGGACGACCGAACAGGTAGCCCTGACCTCGATCACAACTGAGGTCTCGTAACCGCTGCAATTGCAAAGGGCTCTCAACACCCTCGGCTACCACGGTCAGATTCAATGCCTTTCCCAACTGAATGACGGCTTCAACAATCGTTGAGTCTTCGTCTTCGATACCGAGACCGCTCACAAAACTGCGGTCGATCTTGATTGCTTCGACCGGGAAGCGTTTGAGATACGTCAATGACGAGTACCCGGTACCGAAATCGTCAACACTGAGGTGAATACCCAGCCCTCGAATTTCTCTCAGTGTCGAAGTTGCTGCACGGGCGTCTGCAAGTAAAGCCGACTCGGTGATCTCGAACCAAACCGAGTCGGGGTCAACACCTGTCTCGTCGAGAATCTCGACCACCGTCGGCAGGAATGAACTGTCGACAAGTTGACGGCTTCCCACGTTCACCGCAACCGAACCCTTCGCAAACGAATACCCTGCTGCGCGCCAGCGCGCCATCTGCGACAGCGAATTTCGCATCATCGACGCGCCAAGAGACACCAATAGTCCTGACTCTTCTGCGAACGGGAGGAACTCGGCCGGCGGTAAGAGCCCTCGATCTGGATGCAGCCAGCGTGCGACGACTTCGAATCCGACGATGCGTCCGCTCTGTAGCTCGACGATCGGTTGAAAATATGGAACAATTTCGTCGCGTTCGACTCCTCGCCTTAATTCGCCCACCGTTCGGAGTGCCTGCATTCCCGACTCGCGACTCCCCACCTGGAAGGCCTCGACGCAATCACGCCCGCGGCTTTTCGCTCGGTACATCGCTGCGTCGGCGTCCCGCAACATTTCGTCGGGCGACATTCCAGCGTCATGGTTTGTTGACCAACCGATGCTCACCGTCACAAAGAATTCGTGATCGTCAACAGTGACTACCGGGTGGACAGCAGCTCGCAAACGCTCCGCTGCGGTCGCGGCATCCACTGGACCACCCCGGCCATCAAGGACAACCACAAATTCATCCCCTCCAAATCGGGCAAGAAGGTCACCTTCGCGAACCGCCCCCTCAAGACGCTGGGCCACCTGTCGAAGAAGTTCGTCACCTCGAGCATGCCCAAGGCTGTCGTTCACCACCTTGAAATGGTCAAGATCGATAAAAAGGAGCCCCACAAGCCCAGGGCGAGACCCGGTGAGGCGTTGTTCGAGAACCTGCATAAAGTACGAACGATTCGCAAGCCCGGTGAGTTCGTCGTGTCGGGCGGCATGAGTGAGTTGCTCAGCAGTGCGTCTCTCCTCGGTGACATCTTCAATGTGGTGAATCGCAAACAAGATGCCGTCATCTTCAGAGACAGAAACTCTGGTTCGGGTCGTGAGGTAGGCCCCATCGCGCCGCCGGAACCGCTGATCGATGAGATACGAATCGGTCACGCCGAGTTCAAGTTGAGCCCGATGCGTTTGCGCCGCCCGAACGTCATCGGGATGGGTAATCTCCCGGAGTGTTCGGCCAACAAGTTCCTCAGATGAGCGCTGCAACATTGTTGCCAGCGACTCGTTTGCCTCAACGATGCGTCCGTCATCAAGACGAACGAGCACCATGCCAGTTGGGGCCGAGTGAAAGGCCTGGTGAAAGCGATGGCGTGCCTCATCAAGTGCCCGCCTGTGGCCAGCAACCTCGTCGCGGTCGGTCAATCTGACCAAAATCGGTCCGGTGTCGTCAGGTCGCTGCACCGTCACCTCAATCGACACTGTTCGACCATCACTGGTCGTTACAGAGACTTCGACTGCCGAGTGCGGCCCGCCATGACCTTCTGACACATCCATCGGAAGGCGTGAAATCCATGGCTGTAGTGCTCCACGATCTGCATGGTCAAGCCAGTCGTCAAATGAAGAGCCGACGAGTGAACTCACCGGGCAAGAAAGGAGGTCGCTGCCCGCACGATTTGCCTCGATGATGACACCAGCATGATCGACGTGCAGCACCGCCTCGTCGAGGGCGTCGAGTAGGGCTCGGGCAGTTATGTTGTGTGTGAGTTGCAGGTCGTTCTCGGTCGGCGAGAGTCCAATAGTTGGACCGTCAGAAGTTGTTCCTGGTGATGAGCCACGACGCTCCCGAATGAGCAGCAGCACACCAATCGCAATGACGCCGATGCCAACTGCGACCGGGGTTGCGATAGTCGAGAACGAACCTACGTCCACACCTTGACGCTAGTGATCACAGGATTGCAGGAACCGGATCATTGCTGTAGGGCGTACCACTCGTCGAGCCGCTTCAACAGCGCTTCTTCTCCAATGAGGCCCTCTTCGAGGCGGATTTCCATCAAGAACGCAAGCGCTTTACCAATTTCAGGGCCAGGAGTGAGACCGAGATGTTCCATGACCTGTTTGCCATCGAGTTCAGGTCGAAGTGCCGCCAATTCTTCTTCTGCTGCGAGTTCAGCGATTCGTTCTTCGAGTTCGTCCATTCGCTTCGATAGGGTGCGAGCTTTTTTCTCGTTGCGAGTCGTGCAATCGCAACGGGTAAGCACATTGAGTTCGTTCAGTAGTTCACCGGCGTCTCTCACGTATCGACGCACCGCCGAGTCGCTCCAACCGAGGCGGTAGGTGTGAAAGCGCAGATGAAGGGCGACGAGTTCTGTGATCGCCTCAACATCGTCATTTGGAAATCGCAATGCGCTCAAGCGTTTTCTTGTCATCTTTGCGCCAACCACATCGTGATGGTGGAAGGTGGTTCCTTTGCCTTTTTGGAATCCACGCGTACGAGGCTTTCCAATGTCGTGGAACAGGGCAGCCAGCCGAACAATACGGAAATCAAAATTGCACAATGCTTCGTCAAGTTCATCGTGTGGCCGAACGTTCTCGACAACTGCAAACGTATGCGTCAACACATCCTTGTGCCGGTGGATCGGGTCGTGCTCTAGACGCATTGCCGGAAGTTCCGGCAAGAAGAGTTCTGAGAGCCCTGTCTCGACAAGAAACCACAGCCCCGCCGTCGGGTGGGGAGTGCAGATGATCTTTTCGAATTCGTCGCGAATTCGCTCGGCTGAGACAATCTCGAGTCTGGGCGCCATCTCGGTGACCGCAGCGAGCAACCCCTCTTCAGGAACGAGTTCTAACTTGGTAAGGAATCGAGCCGCTCGAAGCATTCGAAGCGGGTCATCGCTGAAACTCTCCTGCGGTGATAATGGTGTCCGTAGCACTCTTTGCAACAGGTCAACAGCACCGTTATGAGGATCGACGAGGGTCGGTATGTCATTCGTCAATTCGAGAGCCATTGCGTTGACGGTGAAATCTCGTCGAGAGAGATCGGTTTCGACATCATCGGCGTACACGACGTGTGGTTTCCGAGAATCGTCGGTGTATGACTCCGCGCGAAACGTGGTGATCTCAAGGACTCGATCTCCGAGTCGCGCCCCCACCGTGCCGAACTTCTCGCCCTGATTCCAGACTGCATCAGCCCAACCGTCAAGGCATGCGTGGATTTCGTCTGGACGAGCAGACGTCGTCAAGTCGATGTCGTCAGATACCCCGAATGATTCATCGCCAAGCAACAAATCTCTCACCGTGCCGCCAACGACATATAAACGATGGCCTGCGCTTCTGAAACGCTCTGCGAGTGGAGAAAGTTCCTGAAGCACGGGTTCAAACCGGGCGGGGATCACCCATGCGAGGATACCGCCGACACCGTCGCCTGAAAGTCACCGGCGGCGACTACCGTCGAAGACGATGCAACCCGAGCGCTTCCAGCCTGTTGACGATGAACGTCGTCGACGCGCGTTCACTACGGCCTCGGCATCGCCAACCCTGCGTCTCAACGAGTGGCCTTTTGACCCAACGATCGCCATGTTCGTGCAGGCTGACCACACGATCGATATCAACTCTGACGAACTCGTATCGCTCATCGATCGGGCGTCGTCGATGGGGGTACGGAAGATTCGCACAGGTGCACTTCGTGCGACCTCCGCTGAACAGGTCATCTCGCATGGATTTCATGTCATCGACGAACTCGCGTTGCTGAAATTCGACTTTGCAGCCCCACTTCCACCAATAAGGCCTGAAGGTGGGTTGCGGCACCTTCGCCGGCGGCACCTTCGCAACGCTGAAGCCGTTGACCTTGACGCGTTTGGTCCGAAATGGGGACAACACCGTGAGGCGTTGCGCGAGACACAACGAGCGACCCTGCATTCGCGCAGTCGCCGTTGCGGCGACGACCAAGCCGCCGTTATTGGGTTCGCTCTATCCGGTTACACCAATAATGTCGGCTACCTACAGCGCCTGGCGGTTGCCCAACGCCATCAGGGGTGTGGCATCGGATTCTCACTGTCGTGTGACGCCCTCCATTGGATGCACCAACGAAGTTGTGATCACGCGCTCGTCAACACCTCACTGCAGAATGACAATGCGTTAGCGCTCTACAAACAGATCGGATTCTCTCAACTCTCCGAGCGACTCACAATCGCAGAACTCGATGTGAATACAACGTCATGACCTTGCGTGTGTCTCGATACGGTGCCGGGGTCTGCATTGCCTCTCTTGGACTTATTGCGTTGATCGCACCAGCAGTGGCGGAACCGTCTCAACGTGACGCATCAATCACCCAAGACGCTGAAGCGTCAGGATTGCGGCTGACCACATCTGAATTCTTCGCCGACAGCACAATCAAACTCTCGTACAATCTCACCACACGGGCGCCGGAGATCACTGAACCAACTGTTGTCATCACCGTTCCTTCGCCCATCTCCCCGATCGAGCAGGCTAACTCCGACTCGTCTTCGGGCACAGATGCCAGCGAAACAAATACTTCATCAGATACTGAAGAGCCCGTTCCGATCGTCATTGCCGCACCTGGGGTGAAAGAACCGGCACTCATATTGCGGGTCGCTATTCACCGACCGGTCAATGTGCGACCGCTCACCGATGTCGTCGATGGTAACCCTGGTGATGTCATCGACGTCATCAGTGGGCCTCTCAACCAGTTCGCCACAAGGGATGCTGTAACAGAAGAGGTCACCGTCAACGTGGATGTTCCTCTGCAGCAACGATTGAGTTATCGCGCTCACCACGACGACGTCCTCGAATATGTAGACACAGGAATCACCCCGGTGTCGGTTTCAGTGATTCGCGGAACAGCAGTGATCGCTCATGACATCACACTCATTGATGTCGGCTGGCAACAAGCCAACCCGTCCCCTCTCTCGGTTGCGATGACGACGCACATTGCTGGTCGATCACAGTTGACCGTCCCCGGTGACAATTCACTGTCAACCAGCGACGGTTCACGGGCGGCGCAAGAATTTGAATTGCTTGTTGACCTCCTCGAAAACAGCCAGATCCCGCTCTCTGTTGCTCTCTCACCTGAGCTCGCTGAATCGCTTGCGAATGAAACACTTCCGACCCCACTCGCTGCTCGCGACATTGATCTTCTCATCTCAACAGTTGGGGGAGAAGTTCTTTCGCTGCCGTATCGATCGGTTGATCCGTTTGCAGCGGGAACAGCAGGGCTCGATGAGCGATTTATCTCTGAACTCGACGCCGGTGACGCAGCAATGGAAGCGGCATTTCCTTCACTGACGCCAGTGCGTTCCGTTTGGCTCGCCGATGACGCCATCACCTCGTCTGCGATCACCACGAAGGGTGTCGACCTTCTGAAGTCTCAGGGCGTAGAGCGCCTCATCATGACCGATGACAGTTACGCCGGGGGGGCGCTACATCACGGTATTGATGACACCCAGCCTGGTCTCTTCGCTGTTGAGGCCACTTCTCTGCCAGTGATCATCACAGGAGCGGTCGGCGAAATTGCTCCTCGCCCCGACGTTGCGTTGGAAGACCAAGCTGTTCTCTTCGTTGCGCGTATCATGCAACTCCGTCGCGAACAGCCAGAACTCGCCCGCGCTGTGGTGTTCTCCGCACCCGACCTGGACATCCCTGACGTTGAGGCCGTTCAGTCGATCGAGCGGCTCCTGTCGGGCGTTCCGACAGTGGAGTTCATGCGGGTTTCAGAACTGCCCAACCGGATTACCGCCAACCGGGCGATCGTTACACCATCGGTGCCACAAGTTGATCTTGCTCAACGCCAACTCACAGCCGATGCGCTGAAAGTGCTTATTGATGACACTGGTTCAATGCTGGATAAGGATCATGAATATGTGTCTCAGTGGAACGCGCTCATCAACGATCTCTTCGATCAGCGCGGCAACGGGCAGTATGTTGTTGACACCATTGATGTCGTCACCAATGGGACGTCCACAGTTCGGCAGTGGGTGTCAGTACCAATGGGCGGCACGGTCAATCTCACCGGTCGTAAGACGCCACTTCCTCTTGTTGTCGAAAACACTGGGCCTGAACCTCTGCAGGTCCTCATCCGTCTCAATTCACCGCGTCTCATTGTCCCCGCTGAGCCGCTCGCGGTAACACTTCCTCCTGGAGTGAGCAACTTTCAGGTGCCTGTCGAGGCCCGATCAAACGGCTCATTTAATGTTGAAGTGGAAGTGCTTTCTCCCGTCGGAACACCTGTCGTCAGCGGCGTCACGATTGTTGCCAAAGCAATGACGCTGTCAGGTTTTGGACGCCTCATCGGCTTTGGTCTCATCCTTGCCCTTATCTCGTGGTGGGTGAGTCACATCCGTCGACAGCGCCAACGCAAGGTCGCACCCAATCCGGTTAAGACATAGATGCCGTCGTCTAACGGCCGATGAAAGATGACCGTGTGTTGAGATTCCCAAATCACAGGTCGCTCTGGCACTAGCGTTCCTGTTGTTCATGACCTCATTTAACGACTCCCGCGGCACACCTGGCCAGCTCGACCACGCCCAAGTGCTCGCTGATCGTTACCACCTCGACCGCCGCGTCGGCCAAGGTGGAATGGCAGAGGTCTGGGTAGCGGTCGACAAGCAACTCGATCGCCGAGTCGCGGTGAAATGGTTGAAATCCAATCTTGCAACCGACGCAGTTGTTGCAGAACGTTTCCGCCGCGAAGCAATCGCCGTAGCGCGTCTTAATCACCCAAACATCGTTTCGGTTCACGATGTGTTCGAACATGACGGCCGTCAGGCAGTCGTCATGCAGCTGGTAGAGGGACGAAGCCTGCGACAAGTCCTTGATAGCCAGAAACGCCTTGGGCCCGAACTCACCATTCATGTTGGTGCGTCTGTCGCAGCCGCTCTTGATGCTGCCCATGCTGCGGGCTTCGTTCACCGCGATGTCAAGCCCGGCAACATTCTCGTCACCGAAGATGGCAGAGTGCTGCTTACCGACTTCGGAATTGCAAAGGGTCTCGACGGGGTTGACGAAGACCTCACCAGCGACAACGTCATGATGGGGACCGCCAAGTACCTCTCTCCTGAGCAGGTTAGGGGTCACAAACTTGACGGTCGCGCCGATCTTTACTCACTCGCTTTAGTTCTCTATGAGTGTCTCGCAGGTCGAGTTCCATTCCTTGGCCAATCAGATGCCGACACCGCTCTTGCTCGTCTGCAGCGTGACCCGACCGACCTTGCGCATCTGCGGCCGACGCTGCCAATCAATTTGGTGAATCTCGTTCACCGGACACTCGCAAGAAATCCCGCACATCGCCCAGCGACCGGCGGAGAGTTGCGTCAAGAATTGATGAGCGTCGATACAACACCACCTCTTATTGACGGGACTCCCACCGAACCTCCTGCACCACGAACGCAGCCGGTGCGACCAGGTGAATCGGGTCGACTGCCTCGTGTGACTACGACGGTGACGCCACCACCGGTTGAAGCAACCACACCACCTCAACTGTTTGACGATCCGTCTTTGGCAAGCGCTCGGCCGGTCAGTAGACCTTGGCTGCCGATTGGACTCGCCGCATCGGTGGTGGTGCTTCTCCTCGGTGCGCTCATCGTGTCGAACCGAGATACCGACTCATCATCGAATGTCTCTCCACTGCCCGCACTTACCTCGGCTCCAGCTATCGAGCGAGATAGTGATGACCCCATCATCCTCGAAGACGTCGAAGACTCACTGTCGCCAGAAACCCAAGTGATAATGAGTTCAACATCAATCGACGTTCGTGCCTGGGATCCGTATGGGGACAACGGATCAGAAAATGACGCTCAGGCACCGCTTGCAATTGCCGATGGAAGTCGAGACACCGCGTGGTCAACCGAGTGCTACAGCGATCAGTACTTGGGTGCAAAGCCCGGAGTGGGTCTCGTCATCTCACTTCCCGAACTTTCAAATGGGCGACTTGAATTTGAAACGCTAAACGCCCCCTTCCAGATCGAGGTCTATCGAACTAACGCTGTGGAACCTCCGCTGTCGCTGGAGTCGTGGACTCAGGTTGGATCGATGAGCTACGGAGTTGATCCAGGTGCCGTTGCGGTGCCCATTACTGAAGCCTCAACTCATCTAGCGGTGTGGCTGAAAGAACTCGGTCCAGATGACGCGTGCTCTTCGGCGAATCCTTATCGCGGACGAATCGGTGAGCTGCAATGGCTCATAAACTCCTGAGTGATTCTCAACTTTTACAGAGCGCCCAACAAGGTGATCGCGTTGCGCTCAGCAAGGTTCTTCGCGAGCAGTACCAACGGGTGTTTGCTGTATGTCTGCGAATGATGGGGTCGCAGACCGCTGCCGAAGACCAAACCCAAGAGGCTCTTCTGCGAATTGCTCGAGGCCTCTCCTCCTTCGAAGGTAAATCTGCATTCAGTACCTGGTGCCATCGGGTTGCGACCACAACTTGCCTCGATGAACTTCGTCGGCAGCGTCGGCGGCCAACAACCACGACACTCACGAACTCCGACGGGAGTGACGTTGAGCCAGTCGACGATGTCGACATCACCGCAGGCATCGAGTGGAGTGACGTGCGAACCGACATTCGTGAAGCACTTGACGCCGTGCCCGTCGAATTCACCCGGGCGGTTGTTCTACGCGATGTCCTCGAGTTGGAGTACCAAGAAATCGCTGATCTCACCGGTGTGGCGACTGGAACGGTGAAGTCAAGAATTTCTCGTGGCCGAGCACTGCTCGCCGAGCAGCTTGGTGGGAACCGAAACGATGGTGTTGAACGTCTAACCAACGGAGACAACGAATGAGTGATGACGACGTCAACCAGTTGACGCCAGATGATGGCGATCTCGACGAGGTTGTCGTTGCGCGTCTTCGCTCGGCTCTTCTCGATGACGTAGTCGTGAGCGACGCCCAGCGAGATCACACCGTCGCATCAGTGCTCGAAGTCCTCGACAACGAATCTGAGGCACCGGTCGTCAACATCGCGTCGCAAAGCCGATTCCGATCAAACACAGTTCTCCAATTCGCAGCTGCCGTCCTCACTGTCACCGTCGTCGCTGGATCTTTATCCCAGCTTCGTAGTGGTCAGAGTGATACGACAGAACTTTCCGTCCAAGAAAGTTCTCGAGAACGAACAGAGGACAATCTGCTATCAGAATCTGAAGAATTTACGTTTGCTGAAGAGTCAGCGTTAGAGGAATCTGCCGTCGAAGCGGCGCCCGAAGTTGAATCGATGGGCGGCACTGCGCTGGGTTCGGACCTCTCGGGTACCGAAGATGAGATGGTCGCAGACGACATGGTGGCAGTTGCCGAATCAGCAACTGAGGAAATGGCCGGAGACATCTCCGAATTGGAATCGATCAGTGTCGACGAGTTGCCGAATTTCATCCGCAATGTTCTCGAGCAGGGTGCGACAACACTGCGCAGCGCAGCATTTTGCGAGTTCGACAATGTTGAACTCCTCACAGAGGTCAGGCTCGACGAGATCATCGTCGTGTTGGCAAGAATGACGGCGCTCAATCAGTACCTCGCTATTGATATCGCAACCTGCGAAGTTCTTGCCGAAATCGATCTTGGCGACGAGTAGTTTCTCGGCTACCTCTCATCGAAGGCCTATGTCACTCAATCGAAGAAGAATCGCACCGATTTCTTTGTGCAGGACGAGGAATCCCTAGAGATTTCACTACAGTCCACTGGGTGATCGGAAATCCGTTCTCCAATGATGACTGGGCGGTCGATACCGCTGATCGTATCGAACAAGTTGTTGGGACAGTTCGCGACCGAGTCACCAACAACATTGTCAAGCTTGTTCGAGGCATCGTCTTTGGCCTCATTGGCTTCATCATTGGAGTCGCCCTCATTGCCATCGCCCTCATCCTGTTCACTCGAGGGTTGCAATCACTCATCAGTCTTGCAACTGGAAACACCGGCATTGACCACAGTCGGTCGGTGTATGTGAGTTATCTCATCTCAGGCGTATTGATGTTGACTCTTGGCGGTTTTGTGATGCGTCGTCGTCGGTCACCCAAAACCTAATTCTTGAGATCATCGGATTGGAGAAATCATGGAACCCACCCGCGAACGCGTCATTATCATCGGCTCAGGTCCAGCTGGTCTCACCGCAGCGATCTACACCGCCCGAGCGAGTCTTGAGCCACTTGTGATTGAAGGTGAGCCATCGTCAACAAGTGACCAACCTGGCGGCCAGTTGATGCTGACGACTGAGGTCGAAAACTTCCCTGGCTTCCCCGAGGGCATCATGGGACCAGAACTCATGATGAACTTCCGCTCACAAGCCGAACGATTTGGCGCAAAGTTCCTCACCGAGAAGGTCACCAACATTGATTTCTCCTCTCGCCCGTTCAAGGTGTGGGTGCGTGACACCGAGTATCACGCCGACTCCGTCATCGTTTCTACAGGTGCCCGGTCACTGATGTTGGGGCTTGAGGAGGAGCAACGTTTGATTGGTCACGGTCTGTCAACATGCGCAACCTGTGATGGTTTCTTCTTCCGTGATCAACATATTGCAGTCGTT
>Ga0066378_10000392_pt1 | contig 18872 bp, 23 predicted proteins | sample Knorr_S23_td_DCM_FD_70947 | JGI IMG/M metagenome (GOLD analysis project Ga0066378, IMG submission 70947) | Marine microbial communities from Southern Atlantic Ocean transect - Knorr_S23_td_DCM_ad_71m_LV_A | ecosystem: Environmental > Aquatic > Marine > Oceanic | place: Southern Atlantic ocean...
GGACCCATGGAAAACAAAAACTTATCTGCTTTATTTGGGATAATCAACTCTTTAGTTATGGCTTTTATTCCGTCAGCCATGTTTTGAATTATACCAATACCACTATAATTTCCTTTGAACCTCCATGTAGGAGCTTCACCTGCCAAATCTTCGCCGAGCTCTCTAAAAGCTCTAAGAGACAGCATAGGCCCTCTGCGATCCTGAATACGGGCAGCTATTTTTCTCTCTAAGTGAATTACCAGAATTAAATTGGTCATACCAACTGCAAATGCTATATTTACTGCATAGACCCAAGCAAGAGTAACAATACCTCCCTCACTAGCAAACCAATCTGCTAAGTCTCCAGCAGGATAACTAAATGGGGGGAAAATATTTCTTTGAAAATTAAACAACGGTACAAGAAATAAGTCAGCCGTTAACTCAGCCATAGTCTTACACAAACCAAACAACGTCATTTGTCAGTCTCTCCTATACAAATATCAATACTGCCCATTATTGCAGGAATATCTGCAACTTTGTATCCTTTGAGATAGTGCGGACATGCAGAAATTGTAGTAAACATAGGACTTTTAATTTTCCACCTGTAAGGTCTATCGGAACCATCTCCGACTAAATACATTAGAGCTTCTCCACGTGAATCCTCAGTTCTCCTAAATGCTTCACCTGAAGCCCTAACTGGAACTCTGGAAGACATTGTGGGTCCTTTTGGCATTTTTTTGAAGCAATCCCTAATAATTTTTACGGACTCTCTCATTTCATCAATTCGAACCATGTATCTGCTGAAACAATCGCTATAACCTGGACCTGCTTCCCTGGTACTTACGTTCCAGTCTACTTCTTCATAAATTTCATAGGTATCTTCAACTCTTAAATCGTGTTTAACACCACAACCTCTTAGATTAGGACCTGTAATACCCATATTCATTGCCTGGGAAGCTGTAAACTTACCGACATCTTCAGTTCTCATTCTAAATATTTTTGAATTTTCAAATAAATCTGCATACTCATCTAGCCTTTGCTCAAAAAGACTTAAAATACGCTCAGTTTTTTGCTCAAAGCCATCTGGCAAATCTCTCTTTACACCACCAATCCTAATGTAATTGTAAAGAAGTCGACTACCGCTTGGTAGTTCTAATAAATTAAGGAAAAGCTCCCTATCTCTCCAAAAATATAAAGCTCCAGTAATATGACCTAAATCAGGCATGTAAGCACCAGCCCACATTAAGTGTGAAGCAAGTCTCTGTATTTCGAGCATTATTGTACGTATATATTGAGCTCTAGTTGGAACTTCAACATTCATTAACTCTTCAACTGATAAAACGTAATTATGAGTCCATGTAGTAGAACTTGCATAACAGAGCCTATCAGTAAGTGTGGTATTCATGAAATATTTTCTTCTTTCGCCCATCTTTTCAACTGAACGATGAAGATACCCGAGTTCAGGATCTGCGTCTGTAATTGTTTCACCATCAACCTTAACCTTTAGTGTCCAGAGACCATGGGTCATAGGATGCTGCGGACCCATACTTATCCACATTTCAGCCATTACCACTCCTCCTCGTGTATTTCATACACATAATCTTTCCTAAGTGGGTGACCTGCAAATCCTTCAGGTAACAAAACTCTACGCAAATCTGGATGACCTATGAAGTATATACCCATTAAGTCAAACGCTTCGCGCTCGTGCCAATTGGCACCAAACCAAAGATCTGAGACTGAATCAATTGATGGAGAATCTCTTTCTAAATTTACATGAACCTCAAGCATAGCAGCCATTTTTGTATCTCCAACTTTCAATTCACCGCTTAAACAAGATAAATGATATACTAACTCAAAATTTGGTTGATTATCAATAGCAGTAATCAGAGAGCAATGCTCAAAGTAGCACTCTTCCTTCATTTTTATAAAAAAATCTTTCGATGTAGATCTTTCTAAATCTATTTTTATCACATTGTCGCGCACAAGAGAAAGCTTTGAAACTCCTTCCATTGCTTTTAGCTGTTTTTGCAATTCCTTGAAATTCATAAAACTATCGCCTTAGGAACATCCCCGGCTCTTTTTCACGTATTTTCTTTTGAAGGGTTAAAAAACCGTGCATCAATGCTTCTGGCCTAACGGGACAGCCTGGAATGTAAACGTCAACAGGCATGAATGTATCTGCTCCTGCGACAACAGAATATGAATCCCAATAAGGACCACCTGATATTGCACATTCTCCCATGGCAATGACCCATTTGGGCTCAGGCATTTGCTCGTAAAGAGTTTTCAGTTTGGGACGTAGTTTTTCACAAACAGGACCATTTACAATTAGAACATCACATTGACGGGGCGATGAACGATATACTAACCCAAGCCTATCAATGTCATGATCTGGAGCAGAGGCTTGTCCCATTTCAATTGCACAGCACATTATCCCAAAGTGCAGTGGATGTGGGGAAAATCTCTGAGCGAAATTAAAAATAGGTCTTGTAACTCTATCAACCACTTCTCTCATACCTGTAGCTTCGGATGCGTTGTAAACTGCATCATCAATCCATTTTAGCAATTGATCAGAACGTAATGCTAACCAATCACCTGCAGGACCGTCTTCCATTATCTTCTCGCGGTCGGTAGTCTTTGACCCGAGTCCCCTTCTAAGATCTATATTTCCTCTTATTCCCTTTGCGCTCATATCCAAATCACATCCTCTTTTCTAAAGGCATACCATAACCCTAACAGAGTTATGAGTAAAAATAACATCATGATGACTTTGGCAGCAACCGACAAAACAAGATAGACTTGAACCCATAGAATAAGGAAAACTACAACTAAATCAAATACAACGAACAATATAGCAAACATGTAATACTGGAAATGAAATTGTATGTGTGCTTCGCCCACAGGAACTTCCCCACACTCGTAAGTTGAATTTTTAAGAGCATTTTCATTATTGGGACGGAAAAATCTCCCTGCAAAGAATGTCAAGATAGGAAATGATAGCGCAATGAGCGCAAAAATACCTATCGGCACGTACTCATGTCCAAGCACATTTACCCTTCTGTAATACCCTATTAAAAGCGTTCGGGCTAATGCCGAAAAAAAAACACATAATAAAGCATAACTAGACATCTACATATAATGCATCAATATGGTCAAATCTTACAAGAGAATTACAACTAATGTTTTGCAGGAAATGAAAGATAATAAAGAAAAAATATCAATGCTGACCTCATACGACTACACGCTTGCTAAAATCGTTGACAGTGCTGGAATAGATGTAATTCTAGTTGGAGATTCTGCCTCAAATGTAATGGCTGGACACGAAACAACACTTCCTATTACGCTGGACCACATGATTTATCATGCAAGTTCTGTGGTTAGGGCTGCAAAGAGATCTCTGGTAGTTGTCGACCTGCCATTCGGGTCTTACCAAGGAGATTCAAAAAAGGCTTTGAGTTCATCAATAAGGATTATGAAAGAATCTGGCGCTCATGCGGTAAAATTGGAAGGTGGTGCTGAAATTATTGAATCCGTTGAAAGGATATTAACTGCGGGAATTCCAGTTATGGGTCACTTAGGACTAACCCCACAATCAATCTACAAATTCGGAACATACACTGTAAGAGCTAAACAGGAAGCTGAAGCTGAGAAATTGATAAATGATGCAAAATTACTGCAAGAATCAGGTTGTTTCGCAATTGTACTTGAAAAAATTCCAGCCAATCTAGCAAAAAAAGTTAGTAGTGAGCTTAAAATTCCAACTATTGGAATTGGAGCAGGAAAAAATGTAGATGGGCAAGTTCTCGTCCTACATGATATGTTGGGTATGACGCACGAGTTTAATCCTCGTTTCCTAAGAAGATATGTAAATTTGTATGATGAAATAAACAAGGCTGTAAAAAAATATGCTGACGATGTTAAAAAAAAGGATTTTCCAAATAGTGATGAAGAGTATTAATACTCAAAAATAAGTAGATACCCATTTTATTTAATCCGCATTCTAAATAGAAAAGTGTGAATCCTAAGATTATCATAAATTGTGCAATGTCTGCAGATGGAAAAATAGCACTGCCAAATAGAAAACAAATTAGATTATCCAACTCACAAGACCTCGAAAGAGTAAATAAACTAAGGCATGAATGTGATGCAATTTTAGTAGGTATTGGGACCGTAATTGAAGATAACCCCAACCTTACAATCAAGAATAATACTAAGCAGATTGAGAACCCAATTAGAGTTATACTGGATACAAACGGCAGAACTCCACTAAATTCAAATATACTAAATGATGAAGCTGAAACTATAATTGCTGTAGGCAAAAATTGTAAAAAAACTGAATTGGGAAATGCAGAAATTATCAAATGTGGAGAAAAAATGGTAGACATTGAAGCATTAATGAAAATTCTATCAAAAAAAGGTATCAACAAGGTTTTAGTTGAAGGTGGTGAAACCGTATTATGGTCATTCCTAGAGAAAAGACTTTTTGATGAAGTTAATATTTTCGTTGCAAGTTTAATCGTAGGTGGCCAAAGAACTCCTACTGTTGCAGGAGGGACAGGGTTTGAAACTGTAAATGAAGCACTTGAACTAGAACTTAGTAGAGTTGAAAAACAAGGAAATGGAGTATTACTGAAATATAATCATAAAAAGGGCGTTAACTAACTGAAATCCATGAGAGTAGCTGTCCTTGCTTCTGGAAGGGGAAGTAATTTCCAATCAATACTTAATGCATCTGAGAGGGGAAAGTTACCAAATTGTAAAATTAAATTACTAATAGTCAACAAGAAAGAGGCATACGCAATAGAACGAGCAAAAAAGCACAATGTACCTTACTACATAATTGAATCTAAGAATAAAAAGAGAGAAGAATTTGATCTAGAAATGCTTGAAATATTAAAATCAAATAAAATAGAAATAGTTGTTCTAGCTGGCTTCATGAGAATATTATCAAAACAATTTATTTCCGAATATAAAGATAAGATAATTAACATACATCCTTCACTGTTGCCTAAATTTCCGGGCGCACACGCACACAGAGATGCCATAGAAGCGAAGGCAAAAATTAGTGGATGTACCGTTCATTTTGTAGATGAAGGTGTGGATACAGGACCAATAATAATGCAAGAATCTGTAGCTGTTGATATTGATGACGACGAACATACTTTATCAGAAAAAATATTACCAATCGAACACAAAATATATCCTAAAGTACTTGATCTTCTAACCTCTAATAAACTCAAAATTATCAACGGAAAAGTGATTACTGAGACCGACTAATACTTTAAATACGGCACAGTCTGGCCGCCAATCTGACTTTAAGAAAGACTATGACAAAGAAGCAAATTTCAAGAAAAAGCAACTCAGAATTAGTCAAAACTATAGACGAGTTGAAGAGAGCATCGAGAGAAAACGATGCACCTATCTGGAAAAGTATTGCTAAAAAACTGGAAGGGCCGAACCGTAACTGGCCAGTAGTAAATGTAAGTAAAATTGAATATAATGCCTCTAAAAATGGCAAAGTGGTAATTCCTGGAAAGTTAATGGGTAGCGGAACATTAAGCAAAAAAGTAACTGTTTCTGCTTACAGTTTTACCAAATCAGCTGTTGAAAAAATTGAAGGTGCCGGAGGAAAATGTATGATTTATAATGAGTTCATTAAAAAGAACCCTAGTGGAAAAGATGTTGTGGTGATTGGATAATGAAAATAATTGACGCTAGTGGTTGTATCATGGGAAGATTAGCCAGTCACGCAGCAAAAAGTTTGCTTAACGGAGATGAAATCCATATTATTAATGCAGAGGAAGCTGTAATTTCAGGAAACAGAGACAGCGTAATTGGAGAATACGTTGAAAAAAGACAATTAAACCATCCAAGAAAAGGTCCATACTATCCACGCATGCCTCACATGATGTTAAAGAGAGCTGTGAGGGGAATGATACCTTACCAAAAGCCTCGCGGAAGAGAAGCATTCAAAAAATTACGAGTTGACATAGGAAAACCTGCATCTATTGGAGACGCTAAGGTTGAAACTATTGAAAAAGCGCGAATGAATGATAATACTAAATACGTGTCACTTGGTGATGTGTCTAAAATATTAGGAGCTAAATTCTAAAATGGCAAAAGTCATTCACACTAGTGGCAAAAGGAAAACTGCAATTGCAAGAGCTACTTTCAAATCAGGTAAAGGAAGAGTTAGAATAAACAACAAGCCTGTAGAATTTTACCAACCTGAATTAGCAAGGCTAAAAATTCAAGAACCTCTTGAATTGGCAGGAAAACAAAAAAACCGCGTAGACATTAATGTTAATGTAGCCGGCGGAGGAGTTATGGGGCAAGCTGAGGCTACAAGGACTGCTATAGCAAGAGGAATTGTAGAATGGTTTGGTGATGAAGATTTACAAAGGTTATTCCAAAGTTATGATCGTGCACTATTGGTAAACGATACCAGACGTAAAGAACCGAAACACCCTCTAGGACGGGGAGCAAGGAAAAAGAGGCAAAAGTCTTACAGGTGATCAAGCAATGTTAGTACCAGTCAGATGTTTCAGTTGCAATAAAATAGTAGGCGGGGCATACGAAGAGTTCGTTGAAAGGAAGGAAAGCGGTGAAGATCCTGCAAAAGTAATGGATGACTTAGGAATCAAGAGATACTGCTGTCGTAAAATTTACGTATCTCACCTAGACTTGATTGACGAATTACTACCTTACGATTAGTTTTTTACCATACCTTAGAATTTGTTGTCGAGGTCCCGTGGGGTAGCTTGGCATCCTTGTACCTTGGGGTGGTATAGACTCCAGTTCAAATCTGGGCGGGACCACCATGAAAAATATTAATAGAAATACTTAGTTGCACTGCCATGCAATGCCCAAAATGCGAAAATAGACAACTAGAGAAAAAATCTACAACCACGGGCGTTGAACTCGATACGTGTAGAAGATGTGGCTCAGTTTGGCTAGATAGAGGAGAAATTTTCCTGCAATTACCTTCTAAACAAATATCTTCCTTCAACAAAGCTATTGAAAATGCTGTTGAACAAAAAGAAAAATCTGGATATTATTCCCCCAGAACTAAAAAGGAAATGTATAACATAATAGAATTTCCAGTAGAATCAAAACAGTTTTTTGTAGATGATAACCGAAATATTTGGGCCACAGAAAATGGAATCAACAACTTAAAGCAGAAAAGTAGTTTCATGCTGAATTGGGCTAAAGCATCTGCGCCAGCCACAAGATATGTCAAGGCATTGCCCAATTTAATTTTATCATCTACGATTACTTTTGGTGCACTATATGGATTAGTAGCCCTTGCGTTGATTACAATATCTCTTTTATTCGAAGCTGATAATAGTACGTCAGGGGAACAGGGAATATTCGTAGGGGCTAGCTTACTTGCTATATCTTTTGTTATAACAATCATTGGTTTTTTGCTGGGGCCATTTATTATGGACCTACAACTAAGATGGTTGTTTACTGTAGAATGGCAAGAATCAAGCCAACTGCCGAAGGCTCTTGAAAATTATCTCAAAGATATATCAACTAAACAAAATATAAAAATTCCATATATGGGAATTATCAATGATATGGCTCCGAATGCATTTACCTATGGGCATACACCAAATAATGCTCGTATCGTAATTACTAAAGGATTGTTCGAATTACTCGAAGAGGATGAACTCAATAGTGTGGTAGGTCATGAAATTGGACATGCAGTGCATTGGGACATATTGTTAATGAGCTTTGCACAAATGGTTCCCATATTCTTCTATTATATATACAGAGCATGTATCGAAGCAGCTCATAAAGCTGGTAAGTCTGGAAAAGATGGAGCAAAGGCAGCACCTCCCTTTTTTATAATTGCAATTGGCTCCTATGTTGTGTATATAATTGCACAATACCTAGTTCTTTATTTTAGCAGAGTTAGAGAATACTATGCAGACAGATTTGGTGCTGAAAGTGTAGGCAGTGCTTCGGCTCTTTCGGGAGCTCTTGTTAAGATTGCTTACGGCCTCGCTGGAAAAAGGGATGCTGATAGTAGAAGTGAAGAACAAAATTCATCTACTGTGAACTCAATTGGTGCTTTAGGAATTTCCAATACTGAAAGTGGCCAAATGCTAGCAGTTACTACAGGGAACAGTACAGATTATGAATGGGATGGTAAAACCGAATATGACATTAATAAAAATAGTATTATGGGAGCTATGAAATGGGATCTCTGGAACCCATGGGCAACATTTTATGAGTTAAATTCTACCCATCCCTTGACTGCAAAAAGATTATTACACTTGAGTAGACAATCTGAAGAACTTGGAGAAGAACCCTACATTACATTTAACTTATCTAAACCTGAATCTTACTGGGACGAATTTATTCACGACATAATAATGATATTTTTCCCTTGGCTAATGATAATTGGTTTTTTTGTAGTACCAACATATGACAACCCAATAATTCACCCTGATTACTGGCTATCAATGGGAATCATACTTTTTGGCTTAGGCTATCTTTACAAATTATATTTCAGATATCCCCATTCAATTTACCCTGAAATGTCTGTAGAGACTCTTCTACACCAGGTAAAGGTGTCTGACATAAGACCAATACCTTGCACTGTAAAAGGTACCGTGAGAGGGAAAGGTATTCCTGGACTCATATTTTCTGATGATTTAGTCTTACAGGATGACACGGGGATTATATTCCTTGACCATAGACAGCCTCTCGCAATATGGGAATGGATATGGGGATGGTTGAGAGGAGATTCGATGATAGGAAAAGAAATTACAGTGCAAGGTTGGTACAGGCGCTCGCCTATGCCCTATATCGAAATAAATAAATTCACAGTTGGAAACAAAACTCGAAGATCTTATCTATGGATTTTTCGATATCTAACGGGTATCGTAATCACATCAATAGGAATACTCATGATAGCTGGAATAGTATAATTACAAAGTTAAACAGAGAGAACCCACTATACCTGAGTCTTTACCCAACATCGGTTCAGAAATTAAACTAGATAATGGACCTAAAGGTGTAAAATCATTCCACATGCTATTAACATTAAGTCTAATCATTCCAAAGAGTTGCCGTTGACTCATAACGCCTCCACCCAAAACAATCTTGTTAGGAGAATGATTTGATATAATATTAATTACTCCATATGACAACAATTTTGCTTCTTCAACCCACGCTTCATGATCCGGAGGAAAATCTCTCACATTATCGCCCCACCTATGGATTAGAGCTGGGCCACTTGCCAAACCTTCCCAACAACTACCATGAAACCTGCAAATACCTTCTATTTTTTCTTCATTTGGAATAAAAATATGTCCTGCTTCCAGATGAAAATTTCCGATATAAGGACTACCATTATGTAGTACGCCAACACCAATTCCAGTACCAACTGTAATGTAAACAAAAATACGTGAATCTTGTCCTGCACCATATGTGTATTCACCTAATGCTGCTGCATTAACGTCTGTATCTATTCTAACATTATCGCTAACGGATGACAACTCGTGAAATATATTGACTCCTTTCCAGCCTATCTTACTATCAGATAATATAAGACCGTAATCATCGGAACTAGAATCTAGAACTATTGGTCCAAAACATCCAACTCCCATTGAATCCACATTATATTTAGCAAAAAATGAGTTTATCTGAGAAAATGTAGATTCCGGATCTCTTGTAGGTATTGTCTCCTTTGATACAATGTCCATTGGACTGTTACCTACAGCAACAATACATTTCGTACCGCCAAGTTCAATACCGCCAATCATAATCAAGGACTAAGTTAGATTTAGTTAAAGTTTCCGCACAAAAGCAGTGGTGCGGGGGGAGGGATTTGAACCCACGTACCACTAAGGACTGGGACCTAAACCCAGCGCAATTGGCCTGGCTATGCGACCCCCGCTATAATTTCTCTGACGAGAGGGGCATACTTGAGGGTTATTGCTTCACTTTCATCCAAACTAACACAGAGCTTTATGGAATTGCAATTAGAAATTTACAAATCAGGGCAGATTTAATTAACATTGATAAGATAGTTAATTATGATAGAAGAAATAAAAAAAAGCATTAATGAGTCTGCCACCACTGCAAAGAAAATGGCAGAAAATAATGTTGACTCTGTTGTTGTAGGTTTAGCTACTAAGGTTGTGATTACTGCATTAAGCGGAATTGCAGCTAAGGGATTCTCTTTTATTAATGATGATATTAAGTATAAAAATATGATAGATCGAACTTGGGAAATACTACCGCTACCTATCAGACTATTAGGAAAAGATGTAATTAATTATGATGAAAATATGTACTTTTTGAGAAAACAAATTTTTGGAAAAGATAAAGATATGCCTGAAGTGGACTCTGAAGATGAGAGTATAGTCTCTAGAACAATTAAGAAAATGTTTTCCTAAAATGTCTGTAATCGAGTGTAAAAAGCTATCAAAGAATTATGATGAAGTGGAGGCTCTAAGAAATATTGACTTAGAAGTAAAAGAAGGCGAATTTTTTGGACTTTTAGGGCCAAATGGAGCTGGTAAAACAACTCTTCTCAAAATTCTGACTTGCCAGCTAAAATCATCGAACGGTAAAGCTGAAGTATTTAGTTTAGACACATTTACTAATTTTGAAACTATTAAACCTAAAATCGCAATAGTCCCTGAGCAAGAATCTCCCCCAAGCTTTCTAACCCCTCGAGAAGTTTTAGAGTTAGTAGTAAATATTCGCCAAATTAATGGTAAAGACATAGATTATTGGTTAAATTTTTTTGAACTAGATAAGATGGAAGGAAGAGTTTGCCGTAATTTATCCAGAGGACAAAAGCAAAAAGTAATGTTAGCTTCGGCTTTTATATCAAATACTAAACTCATGTTCTTAGATGAACCTTTTATAAATTTAGACCCTTTAGTACAATCAAAAGTTAGAGAATGGTTGAAAGAGTATGTAGAAAAAGGGGGAACTGTCTTCATTAATACCCACTTACTCGAAAATGCTGAACGATTATGCGATCGAGCAGCTATTATTCACCAAGGAAAAATTCAATCACTAATTACACTTAAAGATTTAAGAAAACAAAACCTGACTCTCGAAAGGCTGTTCCATGAGATTGTTGTATGAATAAATTAATTTTATTCAGAATGCTTCAAGAAGAAATTCGCCTAAACACGAGTTTTGCCAGCGGGAAGGGATTCTATTCATTTCCAGTGCTAGTACTAATATCTGGCCTTTTAGCTACACTATTTTCAGACGTAATGATTGAAGATATGGGATATGTAGATTACTTACAAATTTTGCATGTTTCAGCTATCTTTTACGGCCTCTTTGCAGGGTCACTGGCTTTTTTCGGAAATGAATTTCTTGAAAGAATATTTGGGTATTTTGGATTAATCATTGGACTTTCCACAACACACCCAATAACGCAAAGGAAAATAACATTTTTATATTTTTGTAAGGAAATAATATTTTATTCTTTTTTTACAATGTTACCTGCTCTGATAGGTGCTCTAATTGGAACTTACTTTACAAATATTAACATAACAAGCTTATCAATTTTTAGCATGACACTTTATGTTTCATTTTGTACAGGAATATCTTTCGCATATTACATATCTAGCTTTTATAGGAAATCTATCTCGCATGCCATTATTTATTCAACCGTTTTCATAACAATTTACGCGATATTATTCAGAGGAGAAGAAATAACAGGAACGCTAGATTGGTACCTCAATAAAGAGATGAAGCAATTAGCTTTAGGGACAATTGTTCCTATTTTTTTGTCACTAATTGCAACGTTAAACATTACCGAACACAATAACGTGAGTAGTATTAGCATAATAGGATATAAGAATCGTTTTAAAGAGTACAGTGAAAAATATACATGGGCTGAAAAATTTGGAATTCCTGGAATCCTCGCAAAAGAAAGAATTGATCTAGAAAGGAGTAAAACAGGAACTAAGATGTTTTTTTCATTTTTATTCCCTCTTGGCTTTTTAACTTTCATGAACTGGTTTCTGGATAAGGGGCTACCAATCCAAATAGATTTTAACACTATATTTTATGGAGTTATGATAGGCTTTTTTGGAACTATGCTCTACTCTTGGCTAAATTCTATTGACACACCTCATTTCTACTCTACACTACCGGTTCAGGTATCAGACGTTATCAGAGCCAGGTTGCTGTTGTTTGGGACGATAACATGGTGGATACCACTAATATTTATGGCATTAATATCATACATGAGCAATGAGTTAGATTTGCTTCCAATAGGAATTATTGTTATGATAACTGTAGGAATTTACATAGTCAATTATACCGCAATGTCTACCGGTTTAAAGACGAATTCAGCACTTTTTGATGCTTTTGTATTCATAAAATTTTTCTTTATTTCCGTACCTCCTATGATAGCAATGACAATATTAAGTTTAGCAATTAACCACAGACCATCTACAATTCTCGTTGCACTATCGTTGATATGTGGCATATTGTCATTATTAAGTCTATTTTTCTACCGGAAGATAGATACAAAGTGGACAAATGAAAGTTTTGATTAGCAATAAATAGATACTCCAAATATTAATTGTATGTCTGAAAAAAATGCAAATACAAATAAGGACAAATCAAAAGCTAACAAGAAGGCTTACAATCCTAAAAGACGATTCAGAATTAATAAAAAGCTCGATGGAAAATCTGGAAGTATCTTTGTAGGTTTAGATGACCCGTTCTTGTATTTTCCGGACATGATGTCATACTTTAGCCGTGAAGAAATAGATGAAGTTCACCTAAAGGCAAGAGGAAAATCTATTTCAAATGCTGTAAACGTAGCTGAGCAATTTAAGAACCGATTTAAAAAAGAAATTCAAGTAGAAGTTAAAAATGTTGAAATAGGAACTGAAGAAGTTCCTCGCAAAGATCGAAAAGGTAAAATTAGAATGTCATTTATTGATATTACTATGATAAAAAATGCCGAGAATAAAGATTAATCCTTTTTGTGCATAACTCTGTGAGTTGCTGAAGGAACAACTGACATTTTACCATCAAACTTAGCATTATAGGAGATTGGGCAAATACTATTCAAAGCAACAGCAAGAGCTGCGACTTCAGAGTGTGGCTGGTTTCCCACCGCCACATTGTAGTCTGCTGACTCAAACACCCAAGGAGGAACCTTTTCAGCTCCCACAATGAAAAGTATATCCTGTTCGCTAGATTTTATGTCATCTAATATCTCATCTAAAGGTAAACCAAACATAGTCAAATGCACGATTAATGAACTAGAAGATTTTACTACTTTCTTCGGATTTTCTGTTGGTATAATTCTGAAATTACCACCAAATTTATTTACTACATCTTCAACAGAATTTATAACTCTACTATCTGGATTTGACAGAAAAATTTTAGAAGCCCCAAATGCTCTAGCTGTCAATGCTACATGGGTGGTAATCCTCTTATCTCTTTCAGGTCTGTGTCCTATGCGTAAAACTTCATAATTGTTCATGACTATTCTTCAATGGGTGAAGAAGATTCGTCAACCCTGCCACGAATACTATCGTGAACTAATAAGCCAACAAATTGCAATATGATACCGCTCAAAATATAAGTTACATTTTCCGAGTTAAAATTGTCTTTAACAAAGATATCATCTACAATTTCTATGATACCTGCAAATATAAGTCCCATACTTGCTACAGTAAATATAAATCTGACGATGTTAATATTGAAAACACCATCTCTGAGATAAGTGTCCGTAGTTCTGGCCACTTCAATAATTACGAGAGCAAACAAAGATAATAGCAAAATGCCGTCTAAGGACAGAAAGGCAAGAACCATTCCTAAAATTCCTCCTCCTGAATTGGCAGCTTCCTGCATTTGGTCAAGACCTTGCGTAAGGCCTACAATCATCATTAAAGCTGCAATTAACCAAGCATACGAATAAAGAGGAACCCTTTCGCTTGTAACTGTTAATAAATCTGTGTAGAACTTCTTGATAGCTTCTTCCCATCCGGCAACTTTTACAAGTAAATATCCTCCTAAAATCACCCATATAGCACCTGAAGCTATTTCTGAAGAACCCAAAAGGCTTGCCAATCCCCAAGCCAAAGCAATAAGGGCCATTGGAAGTATAAATTGACGTTGAATTTTAGGATCTTCCATCTTGTGAACAATGGTGTAGAGTGTGTCTTCGATTGGTCTAGATTGTTGAACAACAACCATTCGTGTTGAATCAATTCTAAGTCTTGACCTAATAATTGGTTCTAGCTCTCTATCTTCAGCTCCGTCACTAACAAGTATTGCTCTAGTTGCCCCTGTTTTAGATATTACTTGATCTAACGTATTAGCTATTTTCATATCTGACTTTGTACCTACTCTTACATCTCCGCAAATGGTAACAACTTCAACTTTTTTACCCTTTTCTAAAAGTTGATCATATGTTTTAATGGCTGCAAGCATAGTGTTAGTGTCACTTTCTTCAGGGTCAGAAAGACCTAATTCTAAAGAGGCTCTTATATTCGCTTCACGACCAATAACGGGACTACGAATACCGGTTTTTCTACCCAAATCATTGTCCCTGTCGATTGCAATAACAAGCAAACTCATTGGATAACATTGTTAAATCAGTATATTAATGTTGCTTCGAGACGATTCTTTAAATATTAGCATTTGTGCGTCAATTCAACTGAGGATTTAAATGGCAGAATTCAAAACCGTTATAGCAGACCCAAAAGAGAAGAAAGCTTATCAAAAAGTATTGGCTGAAGACAAGTCTAATGCATTGGTGGGAAAATCTGTAGGCGAAGAAATTGATGGAATTTTCTTAGACTTACCAGGATATCGTCTAAAAATAACTGGAGGCTCAGATAACTCTGGTGTTCCTCTCAGAGGTGATATAGACGGAAATCAAAGAAGAAAACTTCTATTGACCGAATCTGTCGGATTCCATCCGGTAAAAGACGGACAAAGGCGTAGAAAGCTAATACGTGGAAGAAATCTGAACAGTGAAGTTTCACAGATAAATCTTAAGGTTATTGAATATGGTCCTAAATCAATAGAGGAGTTGTTACAGCCAGAGGAGGCTTAAACTTGAGCAACGCCCCCCAAGCCGAAATAAATATCGGAATGGTTGGGCATGTAGATCACGGAAAGACAACTCTTACACAGGCATTAACTGGAAAATGGACTGACCAACACAGCGAAGAATTAAAGCGAGGAATCTCAATAAAATTAGGATATGCTGATGCTGAATTCTATAAAGTAATCGATAAAAAAAATACTACGTTCACTTCAGAACCTAACTTAAAAAATTTCAAGGGGGCGAAACATGAGCGTCTAAGAACTGTAAGCTTTGTAGATGCACCTGGTCACGAAACATTAATGGCTGTAATGCTTAGTGGTGCTGCAATTATGGATGCCGCAATTTTAATCATTGCTGCAAATGAAAAATGCCCTCAACCTCAAACTCGCGAACACTTATCTGCACTTGAAATAATGGGGTTCGAAAAATTTATTGTAGTCCAAAGTAAAATTGATATCTGCTCAAAGGAAAGAGCTCTCGAATCATACAAAGAGATAAAAGAATTTCTTAAGGGTTCACTACTTGAAGATGCGCCCATTATTCCAGTATCTGCACACCATAACAAAAATATTGATTTATTAATCGAAGTTATTGAAAACTTATTTCCAACGCCTGAAAAAAATATAAAAGACGACTTCCAAATGGATATTGCTAGATCCTTTGACATAAACAAGCCCGGGACAATACCTAAAAATATTAAAGGGGGAATTCTAGGTGGAACTGTTAAAAAAGGAAAAATTAAAATCGGAGATTCTATCGAAATAAGACCTGGAAGAACTACCAAGAAAGGCCTTGAACCGATCAAAACCAAAGTGACTACACTCCATAGTGGAATCTCAAGAAAAGAAATACAACCTGGTGGTCTAGTTGCGATAGGAACTGGCCTTGACCCTTCAATCACAAAATCAGACTCTTTACTGGGTAATGTAATTGGAAAACCAGAAACTTTACCTCCTGTTTGGGAACGATTTAATGTAAAAACAACGTTGCTAAAGAGAGTCGTTGGAACTAAGAACGTTAAAGATATGGATGAATTAAAAACAAAAGAACCACTGATGATTACAGTTGGAACAAGAACAACAGTCGGAGTTCCAATAACAGTCAGGGAAGATATTGTTGATATGAAATTGACAATACCGGTATGCGCACCAATCGGTCAAAGAATAGCTCTTAGTAGAAGAGTTGATGGTAAATGGCATCTTATTGGATACGGTATTATTGAAGAATGAAGGAAGTATTACCAGACACAAATATTATTCTATGGACATTTAGTGGAGGAACAGATTTCAGGGAGGCTATTGCTACTGCGGCACCGAATTTTGATATCAAAATTCCTACATGTGTAATCGATGAACTTAAAAAATTAGATACTAAAAAAAGTAAAGCTGCACTATCATTTACTTCTAATATGGAAAAAGTTGATATAGGAAAAGGATATGTTGATGACTTGCTGATAAAATCCGCAAGAAATGGGAAACTAATAGCAACTAATGATAAGGAACTTTTATTAAAACTCAAGAAAGAAAAAATTAATGCTCTGCGGATAAGAGAAAAAAATAAACTTGTAATGACGGAGACTGAGTAATGACTGACTTTAGTTTCCCAGAAAAACCAAATTATAATTTCACCAAAGGGCAAACGTTAGAACGTAAAAAACTACTAAAAAATAAAGTTGAACACATTAAATTTAAAGACTTGAAAAATACAAATGAACTCATAGAAGCTTACAGTAAAAGCAGCTTTCAAGCAAGGAAGATAGGTGAGGGGGCAAAGCTTTACAAAAAAGAGCTAAACAGAGGAACCACTATTATTTGGTCACTCGCTGGAAGTATATTTAGTGCAGGTCTTCGAGAATTAGTAATTGATTCTGTACGCAAAAATTTAGTTGATTGCTTAGTTTGTACGGGTGCTTTGTTTGAACAGGACATGCTAGAAGCACTTGGATATAATCACTACGTACAAACAGAAGAAATTGAAGACAAGACATTACAAAATTTATTAATTGATAGAATATATGATCACTTGTTAGATGAAATAGAACTTCAACATGTTGATGAGACGTATAAAAAAATTGCAAAACAAATGGATAGCGGGAATTATTCGAGCCGTGAATTTATGGAGTATTGCGGAAAATGGCTATCAAACGTGAAAGATGCAAATGATAGCGTTATACTTGCGGCTTACGAAATGAATGTACCCATTTTTATTCCTGCAATAAATGATTGCTCAATTGGGATTGGATTAGCAATGAATCAATCTGAGGTGAAAAATGGTATAAGTATTGACTCGATAAAGGACCTAAGAGAAATTGCAAAGATGAAAGACCTCTGCGGCGACTCTGGAATAGTTATTGTTGGAGGTGGAGTACCTAAAAATTACTCTCAGGATTCTGTCGTCATGGCTGAAATGCTAGGTTACAAAGTTAAAAAGCACCGATTTGGAATACAAATAAGTACTGCAGACCCAAGAGATGGGGGATTATCCGGCTCAACGCTCAAAGAAGCCATATCATGGGGTAAAAACGACGAAGATATGGATGAAGTGATGATTTGGGGAGAAGCTTCAGTATACTTCCCATTACTGATTTCTTATATAAGTAATTTAAAGCGAAACAATAAAAAAGAGTTAAATAAACACATCAATACGAACTTACCGGAGGAAAATTAAAAATGGGAAAAGGATATCGTCAGCAACTGCCAGATAGGGATCCACAAGAAACTGAAGAATGGATTGAATCGATTGCTGCAATTATTGATCTTAAAGGAGAAGAAAGGGCTAGATATTTATTACAAACTTTAATTAGAGAAGCTAGAACAAGAAACATCTCAATACCTCTATTAACTACAAGTCCCTATGTCAATACTATTCCACCTGAAGCTGAACCTGAATATCCTGGTGATGAAGCTATTGAAAAGAAAATACGACGCATAATAAGATGGAATGCCGCAATGATGGTTTCCAAAGCAAATAAAAATTTTGCCGGTCTAGGCGGACATATTTCAACATATGCATCTGCTGCAAGTCTTTATGAAGTTGGTTTTAACCATTTTTTCAAGGGAAAAGAAAAAGGTTTTGGAGATTTCATTTATTATCAAGGACATTCTTCTCCTGGAATTTACTCACGAGCATTTTTAGAAGGAAGATTAACAAGCAATCAATTAGATCACTTTCGAAGAGAAGCATTTACAGATGGATTGTCAAGTTATCCACACCCAAGACTTATGCCAGATTTTTGGGAATTTCCTACAGTTTCAATGGGACTGGGACCGACAAATGCAATTTACCATGCCCGGTTCCTAAGATATTTGAAAGAAAGAGGAATAGCAGACACTACGAATAGTCGTGTTTGGGCTTTCTTGGGTGATGGAGAGTGTGATGAACCTGAAACTTTACATGCACTACATTTGGCACATAGAGAGAAATTAGACAATTTGACTTTCGTTATTAACTGTAATTTGCAGAGATTAGATGGGCCTGTCAGAGGAAACGGAAAAATTGTTCAAGAATTAGAAGCAATTTTTAGAGGCTCTGGATGGAACGTTCTAAAGGTTTTATGGGGACGAGATTGGGATGAACTCTTGCAAAAAGATGACATGGGTTATTTGCTAAGAAAAATGGAAAATACGGTGGACGGAGATTTCCAAAACTTAGCAGCATCTGCAGGAAGCTACATACGTGAAAATTTCTTTGGACCGGAAAAGGAATTGAACAAACTGGTTGAGCATTTGGATGATAAAGCACTTACGAAATTGAGGCGAGGTGGTCACGATTCCATTAAATTATTCTCGGCTTACAACGAAGCAACTAATCATAAAGGACAACCCTCTGT
>Ga0066378_10000393_pt1 | contig 18858 bp, 10 predicted proteins | sample Knorr_S23_td_DCM_FD_70947 | JGI IMG/M metagenome (GOLD analysis project Ga0066378, IMG submission 70947) | Marine microbial communities from Southern Atlantic Ocean transect - Knorr_S23_td_DCM_ad_71m_LV_A | ecosystem: Environmental > Aquatic > Marine > Oceanic | place: Southern Atlantic ocean...
TCTCAAACGACCAGGGGATACGTTTTTTACTCCCGCCTCGATCGCTCAGCTGCAGCAGCTAGTTTCGACCCTGGAGGAAGACGAGCTGGTGAGTCATGTTGTTTCGGTGTTCAGCTCGGAAATGCTCGTCTGTGACCCACTGCCCAGACCCCTCGTACCTCCGGCCGATACCTCCGGCGTCGATTGGTCCAACGTTGAAGAGGAAGTGCTTACTCATCCAATCTCGGGTGGGAATCTGATTACGGCCGACAGTAAATCCATGATGATGGTTATCCAGCTAGGTAATCAGGATCTATTAGTGAGTGATTATCAACCAACCGTGGATCACTTACAACAAGTGCTAAGACGATGGCGTGCCGACTCCGGAATCGAGGCATACCTGACAGGACTCCCGCCTGTGCGAGTTGAGATTTTTCGATCGATTAAGACGGACACCTTTAACTTAATGCTTGCTGGCGCGTGCGTCGCCGTTTGCATCGCCTTGTTAGCGTTTCGTCATTGGGCGTTGGCATTTATGGCAGTCGCCGGGGCCGGTATCGGAAGCTTCTGGGCATTGGGGCTCCTGAGTCTGACTGGAGTGAAGATAAATCTCATCACCACGATTCTGCCAGTACTGGTTGTCGTGATTGGGTTAACTGATGCCGTCCATCTCGTCTTTGATATTCGCGAGTCGCGTGTTCGTGGCATTAAACCGGAACGGGCTGCGTGGTTGGCAGTCCGACGCTTGGGTGTCGCTTGTGCATTTACATCCATTACCACAGCAATTGGATTTGGGTCGCTGAGCGTTAGTAGTATCGAAGTGATTAGTCAGTTCGGTATTACCTGTGCGGTCGGTACATTAATTACTTTCCTGGCGGTTGTTGTGGTTGTTCCCTGGTTGGCATCAACCGGAATTGTCGGAGGAGCTTATCAAGGGCGAGTGAGTCGCGACTCACTCTGCCTCAAGAAGTTTTCAGTTTCCTATGCTGACTTTATCTTGAAGTATCGTTTCGTCGTGCTGGGGTTGTTTGCCGCATTTCTGATTTGGATGACATTGACCACGCTTCAGCTTCATCCGGATAGCCATATCGCAGAGTCTATTCCGAAAGGGAGCGAGGCTGAAATCGCGTTGCGAGAAGTCGACCAACAGTTTGGCGGTATGTTGAGTGCGATCGTCCTCGTCGAATGGGATCCGCGGTCAGAAACGACACCGGAAACGACTCTGCCAGACGGTCGTGAGTTGGATCCAATGGCGGTGCTTCGTGAAGTTGAAGCTGACATTAACGGGGACGACGATATTATGAACCCGCTCTCTATTCTGAATTTCAGGGAAGTCGTAGACCAAAGCCCGTTGATTTCGTTGCCGCAAGCCATCGCAGACCAGTGGGTGCGACCGGACCTTGGCCGAGCGATTGTCGTCGCGCGTCTAGCCGATCAGGGGATGTATTACCACCGTCAAGTGATTCAGCGATTTCGTGATCGCTTAGCGGTTATCGAATCCAGACATTCAGGTGTCAAGTTATCTGTGTCCGGCTCTGCCGTGGTTGCCTCGCGAAATCTATCCACCATGATCAACGATTTAGTGAAGTCACTGGTGATTGCTGCTGCCGTGATTATTGTGGTTCTGACTGCTATGTTCCGTTCGGTCAAAATGGGCCTTGTCAGTTTGCTACCGAATTGTTTGCCGCTTCTATTCACGGCGACCTACCTGGTTTGGACAGGCGAACCATTGCGACTGACGAGTGTACTACTGTTCACGGTTAGTCTGGGAATTGCTGTGGATGATACGATTCACTTTCTGGTCCGTTTTCGACGGGAATTGGCTGAAGGGCAGAACGTCGATGACGCGATACGGAATTCCATCACTTCTGTGGGAGCCGCATTGGTGGTTAGTACTTTAGTGTTGATAGCCGGATTTTCGGCTAGTGCGATCAGCGTGATGCCCCATAGTCAGCTGTTTTCTAAACTCGCCTGTATTTCTGTAGCAGTCGCCTTCATCGGCGATATGGTTTTGTTACCAGCGATTCTTCGTGTGGCTTACAGAGATAAACAGAAACCGTCTTCAGATTAGGGCATCTTTCGCGTCAGGTATTGCTGTGATACATTGACAGCATCAACGAATTTAACCGTTTAACGAGCGAATCAAAGCTCGAACAGTTTATGAATTTTCAGGAGAGAATAAGCCATGCTTACAGTTGGCGATAAGTTTCCAGAGTACAACGTAAAGTGCAATGTCGGTTCTGATCCCGAGAGCCTTAAAGGTCTGTCTAACGCAGATTACGATGGTAAATGGGTTTGCTATTTCTTCTATCCGAAGGACTTTACTTTCATTTGCCCGACTGAAATTGCTGAGTTTAATACACAGCTGTCAGAGTTTAACGATCGAGATTGTGAAGTGGTTGGTGGTAGCACCGACAATGAATACTGTCACCTGGCATGGTGTCAATCTCACGACGATCTGAAAGACCTTGCCTACCCACTGATTGGAGCTCAACGACTAGCTCACGATCTTGGTATCGTCGATCCAAACGCGGACGTTTGCCTGCGAGCGACCTTCCTGGTTGATCCCAATGGAGTCATCCAATGGTCCAGTGCTAATGCTCTGAGTGTTGGCCGTAATGTGAGCGAAATTCTGCGAGTACTGGATGCAATTCAATCGGATGAATTGTGCCCATGTAACTGGAAGAAAGGCGATCCTACTCTATAAGAGCCTCGGATCACGTTTCACAGTGACACAAAAAAATCCTGCCTGGCAATTCAGCAAGGCAGGATTTTTTATCGTATTTGGAGATTGGTGTTACTCAGGCGAGGCCGTTGTGGCCCGAAAAGAAACTGGCTTCGTTTCAGTTTCTTTTGGATTCAGCTCAATGGCTTTACTGAAGTCTTTCACAGCTTCATCCTGCTGCCCATGAGCCTTGAAGGCCAGTCCTCGGTTGTAATAAACCTCAGCCCATTTTGGTTTTAACTCGATCGCGATCGTGTAATCTGCGATCGCCTTTTTGTTTTTACCCTGACTGGCAAAAATGTCGGCTCGACTCATATAAGCTCGAGCGTGGTCCGGATTTGCACGGATAGTCTCGGTGAAGTCGGTGACCGCTTTGTCAAATTCCTGAATGTTGTTGTAGATGATAGCGCGATTGAAATAGGCATTGGCGTTATCCGGGTTAATGCGTATAGCCTCCGAGAGATCTGTTAGAGTCTTTTCGATCGCTCCGTGATTGGCAAAGGCGACGGCACGATTGTTGTATGCTTCTACGAAGTCCGGATTGATACGAATGGCCTCGCTAAAATTGGTGATCGCAATTTCAACACTACCTTGATTCGCATAAGCAACGCCCAGTCGATTGAAGGCTTCTGCATGGTTGTTGTCCAGTCGAATGACTGTTCCAAAGTCGGCAGTTTCATTAGCCGTGTCCCCTAGCTCTCCATGAGCGATTCCACGTAGGTAATAGGCTTCAACATTGTTAGGGTCGAGCCGGATCGCATGGCCAAAGCAGGCAATGGCGGTGTCAAAATCACCTTTGTCAAAGAAGCTGTTTCCTTTTTCGATTTCAAGCTGAATACGTTTGTCCACTTTTTGAGACTTGGCAAATCGATTTAGCTCTTGCTGAGCTGATTTCGAGAGCGAGGTGGTGCCGGCTTCATCCAACTCCTGTTCGACGACCTGCTTTTCCAATGTTCTAAATAACGGTGCCGTCGTAAGGACATCTTCGAAGGGCATTGTCGGTGTGCCGACACAGCCGGTAACGACAAGACTACCAAAAGTAAGCAGTGAACAAAGCGTTTGTTTTTTCATAATTGGATTTACCAATGACAGGTTGCTTGCTCGCACACGGCGAGGTGTTTTAAGTCAGGGTTTGGTTAATATGTCCACGTAGGAACAAACGAACCTAACACCCGCTATATGCGTTTTTCGGCCAGAATAACCCTCATCTTTAGAAAAACCTCTATAACTGGAATAACCGTTAAGATTCAACATGGCTACAATCGAGTGGATTAACCCCCCAAATCTGACTTAGGTTCAGTAACCCCCTGTATTTACAGTGTTTTTATGACCTCTTTGCGGATTTTCAAAGGGGGGGTGAACCTGATAGATTGAAGACTCATTGCCACATCAACTCGAAATGCCATATCTATATATAGAAACACGTAGATAGGCAAATATAGATAGAAGTTCCTGGGAGTAAGAATCGCTATGGATAACATTAACGCGTTGCGAAGTCAGATGACCGATCCGGTAAAGGATATTAAGTTGAATCTGTCATCCGTGCTGACTCAGAGCCAAACTTTGAGTGCCGAAGAAACCTGGGCTGTAGCTCTCTGTTCGGCTTACTTCATTCAGGATGAAAAACTCGTGGCCGCGATTGATGCGGATGCCGGGGAAGCATTGAGTGTGGAAGCCAGAGAAGATGCCAAAGCAGCGGCGGCAATTATGGCGATGAATACGGTTTATTATCGTTTTCGTCATATGGTCGGAAAAGAAAGTTACTCACAAATGCGAGCCGGTTTACGAATGAACCGGATGACGAGTCCTGCGACCAACACGGCATTGTTTGAATTGTGCTCGATGGCCTGTGCCGTGCTGGAAGGATGTGAGCTATGCGTTCAATCCCATGAAGCGAAACTAACCGCAGAGTTGAGTGAAAACCATGTTCATGAAGCCGTTCGGATTGCTGCTGTGATCAAAGGGGCGTCTGTTGCTCTAAGCTAAAGACAACTCTGGCACTCGGCCCCAGACCTTCACCACTCTTTATTTGGAATCAGAAAAGCATGGCGTTCTTTGAATCTCTTCCATACGGAATCTCAGATTATACAACCGACGCTATTCCGGAAGACGAGCGGCTGTGGGTCCCTCAGGCGGAAAATGTTTGGTTTCGACCGTTGCACCTCAACCGTACCGCAGGGCAATGGGTGAATCTACTTAAAGTACGAAAATCCGGTGTACTTAGTCGACATCGCCATCCGGCACCCGTCCATGGTTATGTTATCAAAGGAAGCTGGCGTTATCTGGAACATGATTGGGTGGCGAACGAGGGTAGCTATGTCTATGAACCACCTGGAGACGTTCATACGCTGGTTTGTGATGAAGGGGTTGAAGAAATGATTACCCTGTTTCATATCAGCGGAGCATTAATCTATCTGGATGAAGACCATCAAACTGTTGGCTACGATGACGTTCACAAAAAAATTGAAATGTGTATGGAACACTTTGAGCGTGTTGGTTTGGGAGCAGACTTTGTCGAACGATTTATTCGATAGAGAACCTCACCTAGAGAGCCCGCTAATCTTCAGCTTTCTACATGATGCTGTAGCCGCCATCGACAGGTAGTGTGACTCCGGTAATGAACTCAGCCTGTTTCGAGGCGAGAAAGAGTGCCGGGCCGGCGACATCTGCAGGTTTCCCCCAGCGGTTCATAGGAGTTCGGTCGGTAATCTGACGGCTTCGTTGTTCGTCTTCATACAAGGGTCTGGTTAATTCGGTTTGGATCCATCCTGGAGCGAGTGCATTGACGCGAATTTTATCCGGAGCCCAGGCGATCGCTAGACTTTTGGTGAATTGCATGATCCCTCCCTTACTGGCGCTGTAGGCAGGTACAAATCCACTTCCAAAAAAACTCAACATTGATGCCGTGTTAATGACACACCCGTAGCTGTGTTGCAGTAATGACTTGGCTGCATAACACATTCGCATTGTTCCATTGAGATTAACATCAATGGCTGACTGAAAGCCTTCCGGCGTGTGCTCTTGGTTGTCACGAAGGATCACTCCGGCGCAATTGATAAGCACATCGAGTTCCTCCAGATTTGCCAAGCATTGGGAGACCTGAGAATCTGACGTGACATCCAGTTGTCGACAGTCCAGCTCAGGATGCTGTTCTTGCGTTTGCTGTACTTCTTGTTCAGTCACTCCCGTCACGACAATTTGGTAACCAGCCGCCTGGAATCCAAGGGCGATTCCCAGTCCGATTCCGCTTGTTCCACCGGTGATGAGTGCTGTCTTTGTCATACGTTTCAATCAGTTAGCCTCATTTATGTAGCATTATTAATACGTCACTGGCCTTCATTGTATTACTTTGATGATTGCTGATAAATCTCAGCGGTCGATAAAATAGATAGACTATTACAATCGCGCTCCTTCCAAGGGTATAGCTATGTTGTCATTGAACTCCAATCTGCTAATTGGATTCATCGATTTTCTCGAAGAAGGCGGTTGCTGCTTTGTTATCATTTTGGCCATTGTCGGTCTTACTATTCTGTTAGTTGGTCGAATTGGTAAGAATGCAAAAAAAACATGTGACAAGTGTCAGGCCCTGAATCGTCATGATGCAGTATTTTGCCAGCGTTGTGGAATTGCATTTAACAAAAAGACAACGCCGGCCTCATTCTATCCCAATTTATTTGTAAGGATTGCCAACTGGCAAAAGTGGGAATGGGTAGATAACTCTGAAGCGATTCGTATTTCGAATTTAACCCGCGCGGATCAGGAGGTCTTTGGAGGAAAGGCCCCTCAGGTATTCAAGAATGCCCTACAGACATCCGGTAGCTCCGAGCTTCAACAGGCCGATGAAGAGGTTTTGGATTTCAGTCAACTTGCAAAAGATCCACCCGCGTCAGTCTCCACAGAAACAATACCTGAGGCAATTCTCGCCGAAGAACCTCATGCTTTGGCTGCACTAGAACCCCAACAGGTAGAACAAGAAGTAGAGCCGGAGGAGCCAACAGCGGAAGCGGAAGAATCCGTAGAAGTCGAGCCAGGTATTAAGCCTACTCAGGTAGAAGCGGAGGGCGGACAATCTGCTGTCCAATCCGATGGTCAAGTTACAGAGGACACAGCCGAACCCACTGATGATTCCTCGGCTACAGACGCCGAGCCTGTTGCTCCGGCTCCGCCGAAAGCGATTCCGGTATTCAAGCCTCATCGTCCGGCAACCGCACCGGTGCAACCTGCTGTCGCCCGGGTTGTTCCAGATACCGAACCTGCAATATCTCAAGCTCCGAAACCTGTTGGCCCGGCGACTCCTGCAGTTGAGGTGCCACCAAGCAAGCCTCCGCGCAGATTGTCCGACATTCTGCGTGGCTTCATGGATGAAAGCAACATTAAGCTTGGTGAATTCGTAGCTGGATTGTTAATCATCATTGGTTCAATTGGGCTAGTAACAGCTCTCAACATAGCCTACAAAAATATTCCTTACCTTTCGTCGGTTGTATTCCTGACCATCGTTTCGTTATTCCATATCTTTGGAATCTACTCATTAAAGAAGTGGAACCTGGCGTCTTCGAGTCGAGTCGTCTTACTCATCGGAAACCTTTTGATTCCGCTAAATGTCTTAATGACGACGATGAGAGACACGTCGTTAGCAGAGCAGGGGATCTTTTTCATTTTGGCGGTGGTGGTTGCCGGAGTGAGTTTTGGTGCGATGAGTTTTTATTCAGCTCGTCTCTTGGCACCAGAGCGACCGTGGCCATTGATTTTGGCATTAATGGGGCCATGTTTATGTCAATTGGTGATTAAGTTAGCAATGACGGGAGAGGACTTTATTCCAACACCGTTGAGTACCAATGTGTTGCTTTTGCCAGCCATTGCCTTTATCAGTTTCGCCATACTTAGCGAACATCGATACTTTCGTAAATCCGAAGACGTAACACCAGATGACGCATTTTCTCTGCTGCGAGTCCTGGGCTTGGGCGTGTTTTCTTTAGGAGCCTGTATCGCGCTCATGTTTTCCCGTCTCCATACACAGGAACAGGGAATTGAACTATCGCAGTATCTCTCTAATCCCCTCATGATTCTTTGTTTCATTGTGGTTTCCGCGGGCATGTTGATTTATCGACGGATTGAAAGCGATGATCATTTGAAACTGCAAATGGGCGGCATGTGGATGGCAGTGACTGGTTCGATGGGAATCATCCTTGCGATGCTGTTGGCCGTCCCCGATGTTAACAGCATGATCATCGCCAGTTTTGTTGGCGCTGTCTTAGCTTTGATTTTTGGTTATGTGACCCGAATTACGTTTCTCACGGCCGCCGGAACTTTATGCGTCGGCATTGGAGTTTGGAGTGTCTATCTGAGTGGCCGATATGTGGACGATTTGACGTTTGTGCAATTACGTAATGAGCTTGCCAACGGAATGACCTCGATCTTGTTTACGGTGACTGCTGTCATTGCAGGGGTTTTACACTTCTTCTTTGAGAAAATTGAGAACCGTGAACGTCCGGAGTTTAGTAAAGCGGGTTACCTAGGTGTATTGTTGTTAGCGGGAGTGGGATTGGCCAGTGCGTTCGCTTCTCATATTCCGTTTCTGGAAGCGACCAATTCAGATCTGACTTTGGTGGTCTTCGCAGTTTACACAATCGCAAGTCTGGTGGCTTCCTTGTTTACGTCCAGGAAATTGGTGCATCGGGTTGCTACAGGGCTGGTTGCTGTTACTTCGTTGAAATTTGCCAACACCGACTTGATCCTGAATTTAGGATGGTTGCCTGAAGAGAATCTTCTGGGACGTTTGGTTGTGTTTAGCTGGACGTTTTTAGGAGCTTATGTAGTTACACTGATTGCTCAGTGGAGTTTGCGGAAGTCTCGACTGGAGAGATTTGCTAGTGAAGGAGAATTGCCTTCAGAGTTTGAGTGGCAATGGTCACTGACAATGACGACGCTTGCCTACTTTGTGGTGGCAACACTCAATGTCTTTTACATCTATCTAGGGCAGGGCATTTATGCCGCTGCCGTCACACAAGGTGTATTATTGACTGGTGTCGCAGTATTGCTTGGCCTCCGGCACAAAACCGACTGGACCTGGATGTTTTTTCAAATTCAGTTGATCTTTACCATCGCCGCTGCCACGACTTTGCTGCAGACACATGCCGTGGAGTCCTTCCAATTCTGGGGTTGGGAGCACTTGCAATTACAAATGATGGTGCTGGCAGTTGGGATGGTAGGTTGGACGGCATTCAGAAAGGTCTGCCAGCAATCGAGCCACCTAAACGGTATCGTCGTGACAGACTTGATGTATGTGGACTTCTTACTACATGCGTTGGCCACGATGGCAGTTTATTTCATCTGGGTTTTCTCGCTTGTTCAACCCCTTCAAGGCATTTATCCGGATTCAGCATTCCTCGATGGATTCAGGCAGTTTTACGGCGGGTTGTCTGTGGAAGATTCAGCGATTGGAACGTCGGATTGGATTCTGTGGGCTCTAAACTTACTGGCTTGGATTTGTGTGCTTCCGGACAGGCAACGTCGTATTTCTAGCTTCTGTGGATTATTGACATTAAGCGCGTTGCCGATTTTAGCCAGCACCTATCTCGCTGAAAGTGCGGCTTCCGCAAACATGAGTTTGATTCACTATCTCAAATGGGGATATGGGATTTTCGGTGTCGTCGTGACTGCCTTGGTTTGTACCGATCGTTTTTGGTGGCGAGCTTTACAAGAAAATTATCCGCGTCTGATGAAGAATCAGGATGAGAAATCGGAAGGTGAGCATGCCGAATACACCTGGATGGCCTTGCGAATCGTTTCTTTTATCGCTGCCTCCTTACCCGTGGTCATCTTAACCGCCGCCCATTTTGCTTATACGTCTTCCGTTTCAGGCATTGGGACGGAATTGAATGAGATTGTACTTTTACAGCCGGCGAGCCAGTCACTCCGTATGGCGATGGTGAATTTTGCGGGACCGTTCTTCCTACTAGTTGTCGCAGCCTGGATCTGTGCCGTCCGCTCTTTACGACCCTTGTACCTGATCGCTGCCTTACCAATGTGGGTATTGGGTTGGATGTTCTTCTCATTGATTCCAATTTGGGCAGACGGTCTGGATCTGACATTTGCTGAAGGGTTCGGGAGTGTTAAATGGGGATTAATTGGCATCGGATTGTATGGGCTGGCTTGGTCTGCAGCGGGACTCAAAGCCCATGGCAGAAGACGTCAACAGCTATTTCAAACGTCGTCCGCATCAAACTTTGTTTACTTCATCACGGCATGCGGTGTTTGTTTATATGCCCTGGTAGTCAATCTGGACGCTTTGGTAGTGATTGGAGAAATTCAGTCTGTTGATGAATGGATAGGATGGAGATCCGCATTTGCAAATCCGTCCGCCTTTGTCTGTGTATTGTTATTGCCAACGGTCTGCTGGATGTTTAATCGCGTTAGTCAAGGGGACCGTGGAGTGTCCTTTGTACTAATCGGTACAGTTGCTTTGAATGCAACCATCGCTCACTTAGCAGTACCTGACGTATCTTTGCCGGGGACAAGCGTCCTGTTCTTCCAAGCGATTGGCTGGATTGTCGCCTTATTTGCATGTGTCGTCGGTTTTGCCACTTGCCTCAAACTTGGAAAGTTTAAAGCCGATTCTGAGGAATCTCACTGGCTGACAGTGCGCCAGGTTCAGGGGCGTTGGGTTGGCTGGGTTTCGGCTTTAGCCAGTGCGATTTATGTTGCTTTCGCGATTTTCTGGAGCATGCCAGATAGTGGAAGTATCAACGTCAGTGTCACTTACGACGATGGAATGATGCTTAGCCTGATGACGGTGGTGGTTTTGTTGAGTATTACGATGAGCCAATTGGTTCAAAATGGCACAACGATAACCATGAGTTTATTGCTGACGCTTCCTCTCGTTGTACTGGCGAGCCTGAAACTGAGCAGTCTCACAATGGATGATCCCGAGTTCCTAAATCTAGGTCTCCTCGCCAACGTTCCAGAGATTCTAGACCAGAAAAGTGTGTCGTTAGGACGATTGTTCATTGCGGGATTTGTAGGCTATGTGCTCACAACCTCATTCATCCAGTCTCAATGTCAGCGTTGGCTTGGCTTTTCTGCGCATAAGGAGCAAATCACACTCACAGCCTTACGTGGTTTGATGACACTGTGCGTCTCGTTGCTTGTTATTCATTCGCTCGCCGCCTATTGGGCATTACCAGATAACCCGAATCTAGATTGGTTCGATTTTGATTTGGAGTGGGGGATCGTGCTATTGACGCTCCTTGGGCTTTGGGTAAGTAGTCAGGTTTCGCGGTTTGATCGACTCGTTCCGTTACTTTACTTCTTTGGATTTTCCATCGCTACAACCTGCCTGATCTATCAATTTGCTGATACTGAAAGGAACTGGTTGCTAGCTGATAGGCAGATTTATCAATTTGCGTTTTGGATGATACTGGCAGGCTTTCATTCCATCTGGGGATTGATCTATCGCTATAGTTCCCATGCAACAGCAGCCTTGGAAAAACTCCGAATCCCCGGAGCAAATGAGTTGCTCTGTCGTAATCATCATGGAATAGCAAGGCTCCAGTTTTACCTGGGAGTCATCGTTTCGGTGATTGCATTGCTGAGTACTTTTTATCTGAAGGCGACGGATGATGATGTAGGGATTTATCGTTATCTGGCAGCAGGGGCGCCATTACTGGTCCTAATCGGATTTGCTGCCCTACGTGATACTCCGTTTGCCAATTTCCGCGAACATCTAATTCTCAATTTGCCGTTAGTTTCAATCGTTATTCTTCTATGGGCAGGCATCAGCGAGGAAGTAACAACGATGGCGAATTGGTACCATCGCGTAGCGCGGGTCTATATAACTTTCGCTTTGATGGCGACGGTGGGTTATTTTGTTTATCTCTGGACAAACCTCGGCAAGTGGCGGTCGTTCATCGAGCAATGGCTCGCTAACATTGCGGGGATCTCAGTCCTCACACTGGCTCTGTCATTGGTATTGGAATTTATGATTTACAGGGAAGGGTATGCCAATGTAAACAGTATTGTGACACCATTCGAATTGATTGGAATTAGCGTCGGACTGGTATGTAGTGTGCTTACGTTGGCATATGTAGGTCTCCGACCTGTCTTCGTGAAAGACTTAGGGTTGTTGCAGACGGGGAATCCGTTCCATGCTTTGGCTTCGATGGTGCTGATCGCAATCCTGTTCGGACATCTTGAATTAGCCAAACCATCTGACAGTGTTCGATTTGGCCAGATGCTTGGTTGGCTTGGATTATTGATAGTCTCGTTATCGGCGTTGGTTAATTTTGTGAGAACACAAGTCGTTGGCAAGTTGGAAACGATGCGACAGTGGTCAAGTCTTTCCAGCATCGGTGGAATTTGGATTACCTGGGTGAGTTATCTAACCGGTTTAGTAGTGGCAGGTTGTCTCTACTTCTTAGGCCAAGATCCCATCAACGCCTGGTTCTCGTCCTATGCCTTACATTGGTGCTTGATTAGTCTGGTCCTCCTGTTGTATGTCTTCTTTAGTTCCATCCACCAGGATGCATTGACCACCGGATTAACTTCCATCTTATTCACTCTATGGTCTGTTTTGACTATTTTCATGCTGCAGGGTGCCATGGATGAAACAGCCAATGTCTTTGCAAGAATGAGGGAGATTTCAGCGGAGAGCTATGTTCACATCCGCATGCTACTTGCATCCTTTTCAGTCCTCGCTGTTTTGTATTTACTCAGTAACCGAGTAAGCCGTGTCTTCACTGGATTACCGGAACAGGAAGATCCTCTGATAGGTCGTTTCGCTCGCTGGCTTACAAACCTCAGTGTGACGGGATTGTTGGGCGTTTCTGTGGTGGCCATGTTGAGTTCCATTAATGAAGGTGTCACTCAGTGGATCGGAATAGAATTTGAATGGGCTGTCTTGTTACTACCTCTGATTAGCCTCTACTGCTGTGCTCGCTATGTCAGTTCAGAACGTTCCTCTACATTGAGCATCTATGCCTATGGTAGTACTCTGGCGGCTACGTTATTAACCGTTTGTTTTGAATCGGCCGAGAGTCCTAATACTCAGAAGTTCGTATTCTTCATTTGTTTGACACTCGCAATCTATCTGGCCTTGTGGGGTGCGATTTATCGCTGGCAAGATACGGTGTCTGGTGGCTTGGCTAGAATCGGTATCACCGATGCCGCCCGTTGGATGACTTCAAGTCGTCATATCATTGCTGGTCTGCAGAGTAGTCTTGGGTTGATATTGTTAGCCTTTACATTCTTCAGCACATTCTATCTGTCGAATAATGCTAACGAAGGCGTTAGTGCATATCGATTCCTGTCAGCCTTGATACCTATATTGGTTATTGTGGGACTCGAAGTCCTTCGTGAAACACCTCTGGCTGGGGTTCGCAGACACCTGGTGCTGAATGCACCATTTGTTGCTGGCATTGTCTTGTTATGGGCGAATCTTCCGAACGGGTTGTTCGAAGCGAACGTTTGGTATCAACGTATTGACCGGGTCTTTATGATGACGGCTGTTCTTGCCGTCGCTTTTGTCTTTAAGCTGGCTAGGCTTCCTGGTGATAACGAATGGTTCGAGCCATTGCGGCGTATTCGCATCAATACAACGGCCGTTGCTTTATTGACGCTGTTTGTAACTTTAGTGATCGAAGTCTATCTGGGATTACGACGTCAGGCAGGTGTTGAATTTATGCCAACTGCTTTTGAAGTGATCGGCATCGGGTTGGGAATTGTTGCAATTGCAGCCACATTAATTGTTGTCGGTCTAAATCCGGAATTGAGTCCAATCCAACAGACAACGGTGCGAATCCAACAGGGTTATGTCTACGTTGCGGAGATTCTGCTGTTAGTCCTGTTCGGACATGTGTATTTAAGCAAGCCGGATTGGTTCGGTGTGTTAGGGGATTACTGGCCTTTCGTCCTGCTCGTGATCGCCTTTATGGGCGTGTTTATTTCTGAGGTCTTCCGGAAGCGGGAATCACATGTATTATCTGAACCGATTCACAACACTGCTTTCTTATTGCCGGCAATTCCGATATTAACTTTATGGTTATTTCCGTCAGACGGAGGCGCTTTATTCGCAGATTACTCATGGCTATTCTTTGGAGCAGCTCTCCTCAACGTCCTGATGGCCTGTCTGCGGAAATCGTTTATTCATTCGGTCGTGGCGGCCATTGCCGGAAATGCCAGCCTCTGGTTGTACTTCACTTCGAATGACACTCTGACGTTTGCGGATGACCCACAACTATGGGTGATCCCGCCTGCGATATCGCTATTGATTGTGGCTCAGATATTTAAGGAAAAGCTTGCCCGTAGGCAGATCTCAGCGATTCGGTATATGTGTTTGACTTTGGTTTATCTCACGGCAAGTTTTGAAATGGTCATTGATTGGGCAGGAGCTGAAGGTCATATCGGCCAAATGCTTATACTGGGCGTGTTATCCTTGATCGGAGTTGGCGTTGGCGCACTGTTCAGGATGTCACAGTTTATTTATCTAGGACTCATCTTCTTGGTGATGACGCTTTTATCGTTGGTATTTGCTGCTCTGAATGCGATCAAGGGTGACAATAACCTCATCATGATCTTTAGTCTGGTCATTCTCCTAGGGATCCTAATATTGGTTGTGATCCACCTCTGGAAAAATCATGAAGAGAGGATTAAAGGCTGGATTGAAAAACTGGATTCGTGGGACTAATGCTCACTAATTGTCCAGAGCGGGTACCTCGAGCTATTGGGTTGCTTTGGGGGCAATGTTTTCAAGATCGTTGATAATCCCACTGCACTATTGGTGCCGTTCTTGCAGCCGTTTTTGTAGTAAGCGGTTAATGATTCTGCATAACGCCATGTTCCTCCGGCGTGAGGTGGTGAGAATTCTGATCTGGGTAAAAACCCAAAGAGAGATTGCCTACTATCCTGCCTCAAGCGTCTTAATCATAATGAACGAATTAATAGGAAGATGACAAGAACTACAGTTAAATTGGAATGTAAGTCATGGCAATAAATGGATTAATTCCCGCGGTCCATACCCCTTTAGATGTATCTGGGGAACTAAATCTAGATGCAGTTGAACTACAGGCGCAGCGTTGCGTCGATACAGGTTGCAAAGGAGTCTACGTAGCAGGCACAACAGGTGAATGCCATAGTCTGTCACCGGATGAACGCCTGGCACTCTTTCAGCGATGGGGCGACGTTGTCCAAGGGACAGAATTGTCACTGATCTGTCATGTAGGTGATAACTCCATGCCGGTAGCCAAGGCCCTGGCGGCCAAGAGTCTTGAGGCTGGGGCTGACGCAATTGCTTCAATGGCTCCGTGCTTTTTTCGCCCAGCCAGTATGGATTTGTTGATTCCATATCTCCAGGAGATTTGTTCCGCTGCTCCTGAGTTACCGTTTTATTTCTATGACATTCCAGTGATGACGCACGTGGAATTGTCGATGATTGAATTACTGGAACGGGCTAAGACCGAGCTTCCCAGTTTAGCTGGCCTTAAGTTCACCAACGGAAACCTTATGGATTTGCAATCGTTGTTGCGTGTTGACCCAGACCGCTACAACATCCTTTTTGGCTTTGATGAGATGTTATCCGCAGCATGGTTGTACGGGGTCCGTGGCGCAGTCGGATCTACTTACAACCACTTTGCCAAACTATACAACGCCATTGCTGACTCGGTTGAATCAGGCGACACAGCTAAGACACAGGAACTTCAAAACCTGAGTGTAAATATCATCCGCGCGTTTCAAAAACCTGGGTTTGCCGCAGCATCCAAAGAGGCGATGGCATTTTTAGGTGTGGATTGTGGAACGGTACGTTTACCGCTTAGACCTTTGACCGATTCGCAACGAACGGAATTGCAACAATCATTGGAATCGCTAGGTGCGATGGACTGGGCCTAACCCACTTCAAAAAGTAATTTTATGACACTCTATTATTCTGCCGGTTCAGCCACCCATGAGATTAGCGACTCTGAAATGCAAACGGCGTTGAACGGAGTCTTTGATCAACTGGGCAATCGCACCAACGTCTTAGCTTTACCTCCGGACTTCACTCGCTATAACAGCCGTGCTGGCCAGCTGACCTGTATGGCGTACGAGTACTTTCGGGAACGAATGAAGGATATTATGCCTGCGTTGGGGACGCATGTTCCCATGCCAGCCTGGCAACTCGACAAGATGTTTCCGGGAGTACCACATGATTTGATTCGTCCTCATCGTTGGCGCGAAGATGTGGTGACCATTGGTGAAGTCCCGAGTGAATTTGTTTCTGAGGTAACCGAGGGAATCTGGCAGCAATCCTGGCCCGCCCAGTTAAATAAATTGGTTTGGGAAGGTGGACATGATCTAATCCTGTCGATTGGCCAGGTGGTGCCTCATGAAGTGATTGGTATGGCCAATTACAACAAAAATATCTTTGTCGGAACCGGTGGCTCGGAAGGGATTAATGAGAGTCACTTTATCGGAGCTGCTTATGGCATGGAGCGAATGATGGGGCGGGCCAATACTCCCCTTCGGAAGATTCTCAATTATGCTCAGGATGAGTTTTGTCAGGACCTTCCGCTGCTTTATGTACTCACTGTAATCGGAGCTCGTGAAGACGGGTCATTGGTAACCCGGGGACTGTTTATAGGCGATGATCACGAGTGTTTTGAAAAGGCTTGTGATTTATCCGTTCAGGTCAATTTCACGAAGCTCGACAAAGCGTTGGACAAAGTAGTGGTTTATCTCGATCCCGAGGAGTTTCACAGTACCTGGCTTGGTAACAAATCCATTTATCGAACTCGGATGGCCATTGCTGATGAAGGTGAGTTAATCGTGCTGGCGCCAAAAGTGGGAATCTTTGGTGAAGATCCACAGATTGATGCTCTCATCCGAAAGTATGGATATCGTACGACACCGGAAATCATGAAGTTTATGGAGGAGAATGAAGACCTCCGAGCAAATCTGTCTGCTGCGGCTCACTTGATACATGGTTCCCCGGAAGGGCGTTTCAAAGTGACCTACTGCCCGGGTGAGCTAACACAGGAAGAAGTGGAATCCGTCGGTTACGAATATGGTGATTTAGATTCGATGCTTCAGCGGTATCCGGTTGAGTCATTGCGAGACGGTTGGAATGAAACATCAGACGGTGAACGATTTTACTATATTTCCAACCCAGCTCTCGGTTTATGGGCACATCAAGACCGGCTGTAATCAAGTTTTTCCAGTGTTATACTAAAAACGTTCCAATGTGTTGAACCACTGTCTTATAGAGATCAATTCCATGCTTCGATTAGTCAGCGTTACCACCCTCGTGTTACTCTCGTCCACCTTGTTGGCACAGCCAGGAACATCAAAATCGACTCTTCTGTCTGATTCGCTTGATCACTGGGTGACTGGAGCAGGTGAAGCTGTTACCCGAGGTTGGAAAGTCGAAGAAGATAATACGTTACTTTGCGAAGGTGGGGGCTCAGGATTGCTACTCTCCAAACGCCAGTACCGCGATTTCGTTCTGACTTGGGAGTGGAAGTTGAGCGAGAAAGGCAATAGTGGCATTAAGTACCGAGTTCGTCAGTACGATAATTCGTGGTTGGGTTGTGAATACCAAATGCTCGATGATGAAAACTACGGAACGGATTTATTCTCACTAAATGCAACGGCTTCCTTATATGCAATTTGGGAACCATCAGGGAATAAAGTACTTCATCCTGGCGGAGAGTGGAATCAGAGTCAGATTATCGTGCGGGGAAATCGCGTACGTCATTATCTCAACGGCGAGTTAATGGTGGACGGCCGAATTGGTTCACGCGACTGGAAACAACGCGTGGCTGAAAGTAAATTCAAAAACCGTGAAGGGTTCGGTATGAACCGTGACGGATTAATCATGTTGACCGAACACGGTAATCCCACTTGGTTTCGAAATGTGGTGATTACAGAACTTGGCCCGCTAACTTCCGTGCGGCCCATTCGTGGGAAGCAATCTAACTAGATGGCGGCATTACCTGTTTATACGATCTCGATTGGAGATCCGGCCGGTGTTGGTCCGGAAGTTACGATCAAAGCGTGTCGGGATTCCAGTCTTCATGCTTTAGGGCGATGGGTGATTGTGGGCGAGGCCTGGCAGGTTCAGGAGTTGGCAAACCAATATGGCCTGACAATCGATCAGGTTATTCAGTCTCTGGATGAATTGGAAGAAAACTCCAAAGTCGCCGTCTTGGATGCCGGACGGATTGCCAAACAGGATGTCACGGTAGGAGAAGTTAACGCCGCCTGTGGTCATGCTTCAATTCAATACGTGAAGATGGCTGCTGAGCTTTGTATTGCCGGTAAGAGCCGGGCTATGGTGACCGGCCCTATTAGTAAAGAGGCCGTCGCGGCTTCGGGGATTGAGGGTTTCTGCGGTCACACCGAGTACATCACGGAGTTGTGTGGATTAGAAACGTGCCGCATGATGCTGTGGAACGAAACCGTTTGTGTTATCCACGTGACAACCCACTGTAGTCTGTTCGATGCCGTAACTAAAATCGACCAGCAACGGATTCTGGAGACCATTCAAATTGGGAATCAGGCTATGCGCGATCTGGGATTCGAAAATCCACAGCTTTGCATTTGCGGCTTAAATCCTCATGCCGGTGAAAACGGGATGTTTGGAACTGAAGAGATCGATCTAATCATACCGGCCGTTGAACAGGCACAGGCAGAAGGTATTCAAATCACCGGACCATATCCGGCAGACACTCTCTTTATGCAGGCTGTTCGTGGTAAATGTGATATGGTGATAGCAATGTATCATGATCAGGGGCACGTGCCCATGAAGCTCTATGACTTTGAGCATACTGTCAACGTTACACTTGGATTGCCGATTGTCCGCTGCAGTGTCGATCACGGAACAGCGTTTGACATTGCAGGGCAGGGAGTTGCCGATCCCGTCGATATGCAGACGGCAATGAAATTGGCAGTCGACCTGACGAGCTAATCGTTAGTAGCTAAATACCATCGTATCGCCACCCAATTTGCCGAACAGCTTTGACTTATCAGTTACAAAGGCAGCTTCGATAATATCGTCTGAAGTGATCTCCAGATCTTTCATGCAAACCGGGCAGACATGCAGTTCAGCACCGCGGCTCTTCAGTGTTTGAAGTTGTTGAATCATAGGAGCATGTCCCTGATACTTGTAGGCCGCATCAAAACTGGTG
>Ga0066378_10000395_pt1 | contig 18843 bp, 13 predicted proteins | sample Knorr_S23_td_DCM_FD_70947 | JGI IMG/M metagenome (GOLD analysis project Ga0066378, IMG submission 70947) | Marine microbial communities from Southern Atlantic Ocean transect - Knorr_S23_td_DCM_ad_71m_LV_A | ecosystem: Environmental > Aquatic > Marine > Oceanic | place: Southern Atlantic ocean...
TGGGGTAATCGCCCGGAATCAGATCAAAAGTAGCCAAAGTTTGGCCGCCGCTGGACGCGGTCAACTGAACGACTGGCGACGCCATGGGAACCTCCTTGCCGCGTCGTGCCCACCACGCGGGAAAATTAACATAGCGGGAAAAAAGTGGAATGTCGAGCGGGAACGGGATGGGTTTGGCATTGATTTGAAATTGAATCTGGGTATGCTGTGTCCCCCCATTTAGCACCCCATGCGGCAAATCCCAACCATTGCCCTAAACGCTTTCATGGAACTCGTGCGTCAGCCGGTGTTCCTGTTGTTGTTTACGATCTCGCCATTGATCATGATTATCCTGGCGGCGGTGCCGTATTTTGGTTTTGGCGGCACGGACATGGGTCCGGTGAATTTCGATATCAAAATGGTCAAGGACGGTGCCTTGACGGTGATGTTTGTGTCCGGCCTGTTTGCCGCGGTGATCTGCGCTTCCTCTTCATTGAGCCAGGAAGTCTCCACCGGCACAGCTCTGGCCGTGTTGGCTAAGCCGGTTGGGCGGATGCATTTCATTATCGGCAAATACCTCGGCATTGTCGCAGGCCTTACGGCTGGTACGTATCTAAACATGATCGTTCTATTATTGGCCAGTCGACAGGCCTACGATGCGTATGGAAATCCGGATATTGTGGGGGTAGTGACTTTTGGTATCTTCGTTGTGCTAGCTTTTATAGTGGCCGGTTTGCTGAACTATTTTCTACACAAACCTTTTGTCCCATGGGCAATGGGACTTTTGGCTGTTGCCATGACGTTGGGGTTTTTTACGGTATGTCTCCAGGATAAGGATCGGGCTTGGTGGCTGGTGGATTCAGGGGCGGATATTACAGCTGAGTTTTCTGACATTTGGATTTTCACCGAAGGAGCAGGGATTGATTCCAGTGGTGTTCCTATTCCTTCGGAGGAAAAGGCAGGATTTGCTAAAGATGTGGATTGGTCGCTCATGCGACTGGCTTTGCTATTATTGTTTGCTTTGTGGGTGCTGGCAGCAATCGCGTTGATGTGCTCCACGCGGTTGAGCTGGATGCCGACAATGATGATATGTTCGGGATTATTTATTCTCGGGTTAATGTCCGATTACTTGCTGGGCAATGCCTCTCAGGGCGGTGGATTGTTGAGGGCGGGTGAGCACATGATCTGGAATCCGCCGGGAAATGTGGCGGGCGATTATGTGGCTTTTCGGATGAAGCCGCGGGGAGTACCGCGTTTGGCTGATCAGGAATATACGGTGCGCGTGGATGTTACGGGAAACAATCCAGATCTGAGTGAATTTGACCGAGGCACGGGGGTGCTGGTGTTGGGGAGTGAGCAGAATTCGGAGGTGGAAATTAAGTATGCGCGGTTGAAACAGCTGGTGGATTATGAACTGAAGGAGCGCTGGAATTTGCCGTTGGAGGAGGAAATGATTCGAGTTGGGCGAAGCCTGTTACCGGAACAATTTCCCGGGGAATCGGTAGAACGTGCCCTGTTGCCGGAAATTATTGAGGCCGTGAATGAACAGGAACCGGTGTTGGACCGGGATGAAACAAAGCAGGAAACGCTGCTGGAATTTCGCCGTCTGGAAGATCAGATCAAAACCCCAGTGGTGCCGGGGCATTTGGCGTTTTGGGTGGAGCTGGAAGACGGGCGTCTGTCCAAATGGGATTCCTCCTCGAGCCGTGATGTGCGCATTACGCAAGGCTCGGTATGGGCAAAATTCCTTTACGTTTTGGTGCCTAACTGGCAGCTTTTCTGGCTCTCCGATTCCATGAGCCCACAGGCGGAGGAGTTGGGGGAGAGCCGGTTTAAAACCCAATACACCGAGGGCAAAGTGCCGGGTCGATATCTGGCCACGGCGGGTTTGTATGTGGTGCTGTATGTGGTGCTAGCTTTGGCGTTAGCCATTTGGATGTTTGAGAATCGAGAATTAAGCGGAGACGGTAATGGATAATATCGACAAGCGCGGAGGATTTTGGAATTTGCTCATCACGCTGCTGGCGGCAGTGGGCTCGGTAGTGCTGGCGGTGGTGACCCATTCGGTGACCAGCTACGGCATTGCAGCGTTCATGGTGCTGGGATTTGTCGTGGCCCTTGTGAGCCTGATTCACATGGCGCTGCGTGAGCGGGAGCAACAGGAAGCCCGCGAACTGGAGGAGATTCAGGCGGGCGCCACCAACGAAGCCTTGTTTGAAGAAGGGGAAGTGCTGCCCGCCAAGCGGTCACGTGAGCAGTTTGAAAAATGGGGCATGCCCGTGGTGGCGTTGGTGATGCTGGCCCTTCAGATTTTTGGCATCTATTACATTATCACCAACCGCTTGAACGTGGCCTATGACACGCTTGATAGCTGGATGGTGGAAGGCAAATACATCGCACTCTTTGGTGCGGCCCTGATGGGGTTGGTGTTGTTCCTGCGGGGTCAATTTGCCTCCAACCTTTCGCGCATGGAGAAACAGCGTTTCCTGCAGGCCGGCTCTGACTACGTGTTGTTCGGCGCATATCTGAATTTCCTGTTTGCGGCCGTGGTGGCGGTCGCGTTCAAGGATGCCGCGGTGGATGTCTATGTGGGTACGGGGTTGGTAATTTTGCTGGGGATTGCGGCCGTGGAGAATCTGCTGAGCATGATTTTCGAAATCTATCGGCCGCGCGTGGCAGGGCGCGAATCCCGACTGCTTTATCAAAGCCGCCTGATCGGCTTGATTGCCAAACCAGAGAATCTCTTTACTACCGCTGGGCAAATTCTGGATTACCAGTTTGGATTTAAAGTTTCCGAAACATGGGGTTATCAATTTCTCCGGGAACGACTGGGAGTGGTCGTGGGGTTGCAGATCATTCTGCTGTGGCTTTCCACTACCATCGTGGTGATCGAGCCTTCGGTGCGGGGTAAGCTGGTGGATGGCGCCCGCCAGCAATCGGAATTGCTCGACCCCGGAATCCATTTAAAGCTTCCGTGGCCGTTTGCCTCAGTGGAACGCTTTTATCCGGACCAAGTACACACCTTCTATGTGGGGCTGGAGCCGCTGGGGGAAGACGAGCGGCCTGCGGATCATCCGGGCTTATGGCTTGAGCCAACTGGCAAGGATTATGATTCTAAGAAAAAGACCGGGGAACTCTTCTTCCTGACAGGCAGCGGCGATGACAAAGTGGAGGCCAACCTGATGGTCGCCAGCGTACCTGTGCAGTATCGCATTCGCAGCACGGAACAAGACGGGAAAAAATGGTTGGAGAATGGTTGGATGCTTTATTCCAACCCGGAGCAGCTTTTGCGTAATGTGGCCAACCGGGAGGTGACCGAATATTTTCTGACCCATGATTTCGAGAACCTCATGCTTAAGGGCAGAGAACAGGCTCAAGCCGAATTGCGTGACAACATTCAGGAACAGGCTGAGATCATGGGAGTGGATATTTTATTCGTGGGCTTGGCCGATTTGCGGCCGCCGGCGGAATCTCCCGAGAACGTCGTGGAACGTGGCGAACCGGAGCCCGGGCAGGAGGGGCCGAATTTAAACAACATGCCGGTCGCCGCGGCATTTGAGAATCCGGTGTCCGCCCAAGTGGCCGGTCAGCTGGAGATTTACAACGCGACTAAGGAGAGTCAAAGACTGGTCGCGGAAAAAGCGCGTGAAGTTGAGGTGCTGCAATACGATGCCAACACCACCTCGACCCTGCGGGTCAAGGAAGCCGAGGCGCGGGCAGGGCGGTTGCGCGGAGCAGAACAACCATTTCGTCAGGCACCGAAAATTTATCCACTTTGGTCGTACCTCACCACATTTGAACGGGCCGTGGAAAACGCGCGCAAATTTGTGGTGGCCACCGAACATCACGAACTGGAAGTGGACCTCGATTTGCACGAGGCCATCCGGCGTGGCATGACCGATATTAAAGTGCCGCCTAAAAAATAGACCCTCGATTTACTACCATGAAAAAAGCCGTCAACATTATCATCTTCGGGCTGTTGCTGCTCATTTTTGGCTCTTATATGTTCACCTATCAGGTGCGCCAGGATGAGATCGCCTTTGTGAACACACTGGGCAAGGACAGTGATCCCATTGAGAAACCGGGCCTGCGCACCAAATGGCCGTGGCCCATTCAAAGCGTCTACAAATTCGACAAGCGGGTTCATGTCAAAACCACGCGGTACGATCAGGTGATGACCAGTGCCGGCGAAAACGAGGGCAGCGCCAGTGTGATGATGCAGTTTTATTTCGGGTGGAAGATCGATGATCCAAGCCTGTTTATGAAAGGCACGAAGGGATCGGACTCCGAGGCACGACTGCGCGATGCAGAAAAGCAGCTGCTGGAGATCGTGGATACCGAGAAGAACAATCAGGTGAACCAGGTGGCCATGGGCTTTGGCAGCTTTGTGAATGATGGCGCGGCAGCAGCAAAAGTTGATTTTGACGGGCTGGAAGCCAGCATCCTTAAGGCGGCTAAGGATAAGGCCGAGAAGTTGGGTGTGGCCATTGAGTTTGTTGGAATTCGTAAGGTGGGCGTCCCGCAAAGCAACTTGGATGTGGTGCTCAACGCGATGGTGACCCAATGGACCAATGCCGCGGGAACTACGGTGCATCTTGCTCAGCAGGAAGCTGAAGCGATCCGCAAAAAAGCTCAAAGCGACAAGGAAAACGCCGTGCAAAAAGCCCAGCTGGAAGCCGATGCCATGTTGGCCAAGGCACAGGCTGATGCCTTGCAGCAATTTAAGGCATTGGAACAGGACCCGGAATTGGCGGCATTCCTGATGCAGTTGGAGGCCTTGGAGAAATCCGTGAAGAAGCAAACCACATTGATTTTGGATGACACCATGGGGCCGTTCGGCCTGTTACGCGGCTTGAAAACGCCAGCGATGAACCCTGATTCCGGCGATGGGGCTGAGGAAAAAGAATAAACAGCGTCTTTCGGAATTGTTATGAGCGAAAAACCCATTCAGCCCAAGAACACCCCGGAAGTGGATCTTGGAAATGAGGCCGGCTCCCGAGCCATGGAGCAGGCTTTGCGTAGCAGCTTCACCATTCTGAAGTTGGTGATCGCTGTGTTGGCAGTGTATCTGGTTTTTTCTAACACCTTTTCCGTGGATGAAAACACCGAGGGTGCCATAGTATTGCGCTTTGGTCAGGCGCAAACCGAAGATCGCGATAAGGTTTTCGAAGCCGGTATTCGGTTTGCGTGGCCGTATCCCATTGATGAAAAAGTGGAGATTGCCCGCGAGAAGCCGGTGAAGAGCGATAGCGCTTGGTACGCAGCCATGGGTGCGGTGCAAATTGGGGACAATCCAAATCAACGGCCGGTGGATGCTTCGCGGGACGGATATGCTCTGACACAGGACGGAAAAATCATCCATCTGCAGGCGGAGATGATTTATCGGGTGGCTGATCCCAGCCAGTTTGCATTTGGGTATGCAGACGCAGTGGCGGTGTTGCAATTGGTGTTGGACAACAGTGTGACCTACGCTGCTTCGCAAAAAGATCTGAGGGAGATTCAAAATAATCCCACCGTGTTCGCCTCTTCCGTTCAGCAACGGGCGAATGATCTGGTTGATCAATACGATCTTGGCGTGGAAGTCGTGCGGGTGACGGTGGGAGGCGATGATGTCGAGCTGCCATTCCTCACGCGCAATGCCTATAACGCTTTTTCCAGTGCGGAATCCCAGGCCCGCGAAGCGCGTAGTGCGGCGGCCGGGGAAGCCAAGAACATCCGGGATGCCATCAACACCGAGGCCGGTGAAATCGCCACGATTCGCAATCAGGCCAATAATCAGGCGCAGGCGCTATCCGCCTCGGTTGGCTCATTGGCGCAGCGGTTCACGGATATCATCGAGAAATATCCCACGCAGCAAACGCGTCGTCGGTACATGGAGCAGATGTATTACGAGGCCATGGAGCGGATTGCGGAAAATGAAGACATTAAAATTTACCTCGTTTCCAAGGGCGGCAAACTAAATCCGGCCAAGCTGCGCCTGCTGATTAATCAGCCACCGCCGGAGGTGGAGGAAGAGAAGGGAGGAAACTAGGCCATGCAGACCGATTCAGCAGCTGCTCATTCCGCGCCCGAAGAAAATCAGGACGCCGCCACCACGGTGAAGTTCATCTTCGCCGGCATCGTGTTTATCATCAACGGCTTCCTGGCCGATTGGATTTTGGGTGCCGAATCGCGGGTGGGTGATTTCAGTGCAATGATTGGAGCGATCATATTGGGGGTTCGCATTTTCCGCACCACGGTTCGAGATTTACAACAGGGCTTATTGACGACCAACGAGCTGGTTTCCATCGCGGTGCTGGCCACGTTTGCTCATGGCGATTATCACGCGGCCGGTTTGGTGGCTTTCTTCATGTTACTGGCGGAGATGATTGAGTCCCGCACGGCATCAGGCGCGCAGGAAGCCATTCGCCGCCTGCTCGAGCGTGCGCCGACGAAGGCTAGTCGAATTTTTGGGGACGGTAAGGAAGAGGAAGTTTCGGCTAATGATTTGCAGGTGGGAGACCGTATTCGAGTGCGACCCGGCGATAATGTGCCAGCAGACGGTGATATCCTGACCGGTAGCGGTTCGATCAATCAGGCTAATATCACGGGCGAGTCCTTGCCGGTGGATAAGAAGCCGGGCGATGCGGTGTTCCAAGGCACGATCAATATTGATGGCGTGTTGGAGGTGAAGGTCACCAAAGTGGGAGTGGAAACGGAGTTTGGCCGCGTGCGCGAATTGATCCTACAGGCGGCTCAATCTAAGACGCGTTTTGAGAAAATCGTGGATCAGTACATGGGCTTTTACACGCCACTGGTACTGGTTATTGGTGCGTTGGTTTGGGCGTTTACCCAGGATTTGAACCGGGTGATTTCAGTGTTCATTGTGTCCAGTCCGGTGGCCTTTATTTTGGCAACTCCCACGGCGATGGTGGCCGCAGTGGCGACAGCGTCACGATTGGGCATCATGATCAAACAGGTGAGTGACATCGAATTGGCCGCTCGCATCAATGCATTTATTTTTGATAAAACAGGCACCATCACCACGGGCACACTGAAGGTGAGTCGGTTGTCGCCGGTGGAAGGCGTGAAGCCGGCCGAACTGTTGTTGTTGACCGCCTCGGCAGAACAGTATTCCAACCATCCCACGGCCAAGGCAATCATGGCGCTGGCGCAGGAAGCGGGGGTAGATTTAGTTGAGCCTAAGGATTTTGGTGAAACCGCTGGTAAAGGCGTAAGTGCCGAGGTGGATGGCGCCAAGGTGTTGGTGGGCCGACAGGTTTGGCTCGAGGAGAACGAGGTTGCCGGGGATATCGCTGGGTCGGTGGATTTGGATGAGGCGCAGGGATACAGCTTGGTGCATGTCTCGCGTGATGGCCAGTTCATTGGCTGGGTTGGGATGACGGATGAAATTCGCGCGGAAGCTTCGGAATCGCTGAACGAACTGCGTATTGAGGGTGTGAAACGCCTAGCGATTGTCTCGGGTGACCGCGCCCCGGTGGCCGAACGTGTGGCGGCGGAGGTAGGCTGCGAAAATGTACAGGCCGATTGTTTTCCGGCTGAGAAAGTGAAGTACGTTGAGGATTTAAGAGCCCGCGGCTACAAAGTGGCGTTTGTGGGAGATGGGGTGAATGATGCGCCGGCATTGAAAGCTGGCGATATTGGAATCGCCATGGGCGCAGCGGGTAGCGACGTGGCCATCCAAAGTGCCACCATTGCTTTGATGAATAGCGACCTGCGGCGGCTGCCGTTCCTGATGCACCTGTCGCGCATGACGCGTTCGGTGATCAACCAGAATTTCATTTTTGGCGTGCTGTTCGTGATTGTAGGGCTGGTGTTGGCGGCGCTGAATATTATTACGCCGGTGCTGGCGGCAATGTTGAATGTATTGGGGTCGCTCTTCGTGGTGTTTAACAGCGCCCGATTGGTGCGTGAAGGCGAGGAGTTCGAGGCATTTGAGGATTCGGATGACGAATCGAAACCAGAGGGGGCCTCTGAGGAAGAATCCGGCGAAGTAGCCGCGGCGACTGCCTAGAAAGGAATAAGATGGAAACGGCAACACAAGCTTCTGAGGAGACAGAGACGGGAGTGACCCAGTCCGATGATGTGGTGGTGGTGCGGTCGTTGGAAAAAGTGTTCCGCGATTTTTGGGGCCGCCCCAAGGCCAAGGCGATCAATGACGTTAGCTTTGAAGTGCGCAAGGGCGAGGTGTTCGGGTTGCTGGGACCCAACGGTTCCGGTAAATCCACCACCATTAAGGTGTTGCTGGGACTGTTGAATCCGTCGCGTGGCGTGGCCCGTATCTTTGGCCGTTCGCCGCGGGATGTAAAAACCAAGGAACGCATTGGGTATCTGCCCGAGGAATCGTATCTCTACCGGTATTTGAACTCTGCGGAAACACTGGATTTTTTCGGCGGCCTCTTTGCCTTGGATGGAGAAGAGAAAAAACGCCGCTCGGAGCAGTTGCTGGAGATGGTGGGATTAAAGGGCGTGCAGATGCGGACGGTCGGCGAATTTTCCAAAGGCATGCAGCGCCGGATTGGGTTGGCACAGGCACTCATCAATGATCCTGATTTGGTGATTCTAGATGAGCCTACCGCGGGAATGGATCCGGTGGGTTGTCGGGAAATCAAAGATTTAATCTTGAACCTCAAAGGCCGAGGCAAGACGGTGATCTTATCGAGCCACTTGCTGGCGGATGTGGAGGATGTATGCGACCGCGCCGTGATATACTATGGCGGCAAGGTTCAGCAATACGGCACATTGGAGGAGTTGTTGACCGAGCGAGATTCGGTGCAATTCACCGTGCCGACCCTCAGCGAGACGGCCCAGAAGGAGGTGTTGGAGGTGATGGGGCGCCACGTGGATAGGGAGTCCATTCGCGTGGATAATCCCACCCAGAATTTGGAGAGCCTTTTTCTTAACGTCGTGGAGGAAGCGCGGGCTTCGGATGAAACCTCTGGCGCCACTTCCGGCAGTGAAGTGGCCGAGTTTCTTCGGGCGGATGAGCCCGTGCCCACTCAGGCTGAGAAAATGCTAGAGCGTTTGGCTGACAAGGAAGCCGCCCAGCCGGCCGCACAGGAGAAGGCTGAGGCGGCCGAGCCCGAAACGCCCAAGGTGGACGAGGCCAAGTTGGATTCCCTATCCGAGGCTGAAACTGAGCCGGAGACCAAGAAACCTGAGCCCAAAGCCGAAGCGAAGAAAAACCTCGATGAAGTGGATGACAAACTTTCTGGTTTGTTGGGGGACTAACCACACGGGAAATAACTTGGCATGAGCCGCAGCAAACTAATGGCCATTGTCTTCCTTACCTGGAAGGCGGCGCTGCGTTATCGGTTCTTTTGGGTGATGCTCGTGATGCTCGCGTTCACGATTGGAGGAATTCCGCTGCTGGTAAAAGATGATGGGTCGGCCGAGGGCATGACGCAAATCCTCATCACCTACACCCTTTCCATGATCACCGCCATTCTGGGAGCCGCCACTCTGTGGGTGTCGGCTGGATCCTTGGCGACAGAGATCGAAAATTACCAACTGCAAATGGTGGTGACCAAGCCAATACCGCGCTGGCAAATTTGGCTGGGTAAATGGCTGGGGGTGATGAGCATGAATTTCATCCTCCTGCTTTTTGCCGGTGGAGTCGTATACGGAATGGTGGAATATAGGGCAAAAAAATTGACACGGGATGCCTTGGAGCAGTTGGAGGATCGGGATGACCAAGAAATCTACGGTATTGCTGCGAGTTCTCAAATAATGCCGTATGAGATTGATCCGGAAACGGATCGTCCAAAATTAGACGACAATGAGCAGCCTATTTTAAGGGATATACAAGAAGTTCGCGAAGACGTGGCTGGTATTGAAGAAAAGCGTTTGCGGAATACAGTTTTAATTGCTCGTGCCAGCATTCCTATTTCCGATGAAATTCGGGTGGGAAATAATGAAAAACTAGAGGGCTGGATTGAAAGTTTGAAGCAGCAGTATTTGACCGTCAGACTCAGGCAGGTTCTGCGAATGAAGAATGAAGCAGAGCAGCAGCGAGGGAAGAAGGCGGGGGAATTATCCCAGGAATTGGATAGTTATGAGATACGTCAGGCCGAGATCCAAATCGAAGAGGAGATTCGGAATTACTCTCAGGTCATTATCCCGGATGGCCGGGTGCAGTTGACGTTTCGTAAGCCGAAAGGATGGAAGCCCGCGGATGATGAAAGAATGATTCTGCGGGTTTATTTCGAGGATCCCAAGGTAAGTTTCAAAAATGACAACCGATATGGGCTGCAACTGTTTTGTGGGCCGACTGATCAGCCTGATGTGGTGCGGACTCCGGATGGACTCACGCTCGATGCCCGCACACGTCACGAATTCCAGATTCCAACATCACTAGAATCCAATCGCGAGGAAGGCGATCGGCAGAGTATCTTCGATGAAAATGGATTGGTTTCGGTGGCCCTGATGAACCGGGATCAGGGTGAGCCGGATCGGAACTATCGCGCCCAGCTTAAAGTGCCGTTTTTGGATAACCGTGGCCGGCCGGGAGGCGAAGGGGTCGAGTTGATGTATCATGAGGGAGGGTTTGCCAAGAATTACCTGCGTGCATTGGGGATTGTTTTCGCGTGGCTTGGGGCCTTGGCCGCACTGGGATTGTTCGCCGCCAGCTTTATGTCATTCGCCATGTCCGCCTTTGCCTGTTTGGGGGTATTGATTATTTCGTTTTGCGTGGGTCTGATGCAGGATGTGGTGGAGGATGGAACGGTGATGCAAACCTACACCGAGGGACAACGGGATTCTTCGTATGTGGATTCCTATGCAGTCCCGGCTTTTAAAGTGATGATTTCCATGATCAAGCCGGTGAAAGATTACTCGCCGATTGAGAAGTTGACTGAAGGTCGCAGCATTACCTGGGGTGAATTGATGCGTGCCTATGGTTACATTTGGGGGGTATCCGGATTAACGCTGGGAGTGCTGGGTAGTTTTATTTTGTCACGCAGGCAACTGGCCATTACGAGCACCAACGGAGGTGGATCATGAGCGAGCAACGGGCGGCCACAATGGATACTCCTCCCAAGATTGTGTTAATCACAGTGATCGTTGTCTGCTTGGTAGGATTGTTCATTGCCCAGTCCAGATTGAACAATCAACGAGGGGAACTAAGCCCCACCTATTTGGAACCGTTGCAGGATGCTCCGCCGATGCTTGCGTTGACTACCCAGGCCCTCGGTGGGTTTCGCGGGCTGATTTCATCCTATCTCTGGCTGCGGGCTAATGAAATGCAGTTGCAGAAAAAATATCAGGAGCAAATGCAACTTTCCGAATGGGTTGCGCAATTGCAGCCACATGTTTCAACGGTCTGGCGAAATCGTGCCTGGAACATGGCGTACAATATTTCTGTGACCTATCCTGATGCGGAAACGCGGTGGAAATATGTATCGGAAGGCGTATCGCTCCTGCGTGATCATGGGATCAAGTATAACCCTCATGAGCCGCTGATCTATCACGAGCTAGGCTGGATTTTTCAGCACAAGATCGGTCACAACATGGACGACCATCACCGTTTTTACAAACTGCGCTGGTTGCAGGCGATGTCCAATGTGCTCTGGGAAAATGAGCTGGCGGCCAATAACGCACGAGGCGTGCCGAACTTCGATGAGTTAATTAACCCGACGAATCCTGAAATAGCTGCTCGTGTTCAGCGTTTACGGGAATTTTATAAACTCGATCCGCGCGAAATGAAGGTGGTGAATGAAAAATACGGGCGCGTAGAAAAAGAGGATGGCTCGGTGGTTTACGCGCTGGATTGGCGCAAGCCGGAGACCCATTCCCTCTATTGGGCAGTCGTGGGCCTGAAACGTTGTCGCCACAATCCTTCCAAGGAAAATGACCTCCGAAAACTGGAACGCCTTGTGTACCAATCCATGATGTACAGCTTTGATCGTGGCAAATTGAACACGCCCTCAGGGCGAGAGATTCCGCCGGACCAGTATTTTAATAATCGGTTGACCGTGGTGCCGAATTTGGATCTCACCCAGAAAACGAACGAGGCGTATATAGAGATGACCGCGTTGGCTCAAAAAGAGCGAGACGCCAATACCAGCGGAACATACGAAATGGCCCATATGAATTTTTTGCGTCGGGTGGTGGAGTGGAATTATTACTATAATCGAGAAGCCGACGCCGTGGCGTGGTTGAAAAAGGCGCTGGATATGTACCCGGAAAAGATGAAGTTTTTTACCGGCTACAATCGGGAAACGGACACCTATGACTTAGATAAATTTGTGCTCAACCGGCTTGAGGATGGTACTAATCGTGGTGGCATTGACAAGACCCTGGCCATCCTGATTGGTCTGATGATTCGGCATTACACCCATCTGGCGCTGGGAGAGGAAGAGCAGGCAGTTAAATATTTTGAAATGGCTGAAGATCTGCACCAACGGTTTACAGATCGTTTTGCTACGGCGGCGGAAAATCGGGTGAGTCTACCTCCGTTTGAAGCCGTTAGGCATAGCCGCTTGCGGGCTTTCTTGCTGGAAGAAGATCCAGTTCTTGTTGCTCGATTGCGGACGGTGTTGGGTTTGAAGGAAGACGAGCTTCCTGAGGAACCCACAGTGGAGGGGCCTCAACCAAACCCGAACGAATAAAATCCTCTTGCCGGTTTGGTTTTGAAGGTTAGTTTCTGAGCGTGCGCCTTTTTCTTTTCAGCTTGCTCCTGGCCATTGCGCTTGGTTGCGGAAAGCCGCCTTCCAATATCGAATCCGGTGTACGTGATCAGGTGTTGCACTTGGGAAATGGCGCGGAGCCACAGTCTTTAGATCCACATCTTGCCACCAGTGTGGGTGCGCATCACATCATGTCCTCACTACTCGAGGGTTTGATGACGGAGAACCCCAAAACACTTGAGCCCGAGCCTGGGGTGGCGGAGAGTTGGGTGATTTCTGAGGACAGAAAGACTTATACCTTTACCCTCCGCAAAGATGCCAAGTGGTCCAATGGAGACCAAGTAAAAGCGGGTGACTTTGTTTATAGCTATCGGCGTATTCTCAACCAAGAACTCGCGGCACAATACGGTTACATGGTGCAGGCACTTAAAAACGGCAAGCTTTTTAATACCGGAAAGAAATGCTCAAGTGGTCTATGGTTGCTCACTAAGGATGGCCCTCCCAAGGTGGTTGCGCATCCGGAGGCCTGGGAGGCTCTCGATGAAGCTGGGCGTGACAAGGTGCTGGCTGCTTTACAACCAGAGGATGAGGATGCCACCGGCGTGTGTATTTTGTGCGAGCAACCCACAAAACTGCAGCCGTTGGATTGGGAAGATTGGGATCGCTGTGAAGTCGGGGCGAGAGCCATTGACGATCGTACTCTGGAATTGAAGTTGGAAAACCCCACGCCATATTTCCTTGAGTTATTAAACCATTACACTTTTTGGCCGGTACATCCACCTACGATTGAGAGTTTTGGCGCTCGCACAAAGCGTGGCACGGGTTGGGCATTGCCCGGCAAATATGTAGGCAATGGTCCATTCACGCTTAATGAATGGCAAATTAATGCCCGGCTAGTCGTTAAGAAAAATCTGAGCTATTGGGATCAAGATACGGTGAAGCTCAACGAAATTCGCTTTTATCCGATCGAAAGCGTGGATACCGAGGAGCGGGCTTTTCGCTCAAGGTTTATTCACAATACGCAAACTGTTCCACCTTATCGTATTGATTGGCATAAGACGAATAACCGGGAGTCGTTGCACATAGATACCTACTTGGGAGTTTACTTTTATCGTTTTAATACAGAACGCAAGCCGTTGAATGATGTACGCGTGCGGCGCGCACTGGCTTTGTCTATTGACAGAGAGGCATTGGTGAAGCACGTGTTAAGGGCAGGGCAACAACCAGCTTATAATTTCACCCCTCCGGGAACTGGTGGATTTACTGCCGGAGCGCAGTTCAAGGCTGACTTAAATGAAGCCAAGCGATTGATTGCTGAGTATCTAAAGGACACAGGGCAGTCGGCTGTCCCTGAATTTGAGTTGCGCTACAACACAAGTGAAAGCCACAAGAAAGTTGCCGAGGCAATTCAGGCCATGTGGAAAACGGCGTTGGGCATTAATGTGGTTTTGGATAACCAAGAGTGGAAGGTATTTCTAAAGGCTGTGGAAACTCAGGATTATATGGTTACTAGAGCTGGATGGATAGGTGATTATAACGATCCGAACACTTTTATGGATATGTGGGTGACCGATGGGGGTCACAATAATACAGGGTGGTCAAATACCCGTTATGATAAGCTTATCGAGTTGGCCGCAAAAGAAGGGGATAAGAGTAAACGAAAAGAATACTTTCATGAGGCGGAGAAAATACTGGCCACGGAAATGCCCATGTTGCCGATATATTTTTATGTAAGTTCCAGTCTGCGTTCCAGAGATGTTAAGGGTTGGTATCCAAATGTATTGGATCATCACCCTTACAAGCATGTGTACCTTGAGAGTGATTGATCCACATGATTCGCTTCATCTTCTCACGCTTACTGCAGGCAATTCCAGTTTTATTCATCATCGCCTCAATTACCTTTTTCATGGTGCGTTTGGCTCCCGGAGGCCCTTTTACAGAGGAAAAAACCATTCCGGTTGAGATACGGAAAAAACTAGAGGAACACTACGGTCTCGATCGTCCGCTTTGGGAGCAGTACCTCCTGTATTTTGGATTTATATCAAAGGAAGTAGACAAGGGGCGGGTTAAGTTCGAAGAGGGTGAAACCCAAAAGAGCCACCTTCATGAAGAATCCAAAACTACCCTCGCGGTAGGTATTGATGGAGCGATCAAAGTCACCGAAGGAGCCGGGCATTGGCATGCCCGTATTGTGACTGAGAAGAATCGCACCTCTAGTTTGGTTGAAGTGGAAATCTTTCGTCGTGAGCGGTCGGGCCTCCTGTTTGGGGAACTGGGTCCATCATTTAAATATATTGGCTGGGAGGTTGATGAATTGATCCGACGTTCATTCCCTGTCTCAATGCAGTTGGGCTTGTGTGCTCTGGCCATTGCGTTGTGCCTCGGCCTGCCTGCTGGGGTGATTGCAGCCCTAAAGAAAAATTCTTTAATGGATTATATTCCAATGTCCACGGCTATGCTCGGCATATGTTTGCCAACTTTTGTAATGGGGCCGCTATTGATTTTGATTTTCTCCTCGGGACTTGGATGGTTTAGTCCAATCGGTTGGTATACTTGGGGAGATATGGTTCTGCCTTCGCTTACTTTGGGTCTATACTATGCTGCTTATGTCGCTCGTCTTACTCGTGGTGGAATGCTCGATGTGCTTAATCAAGACTTCATCAAGACTGCTCGTGCCAAGGGGGCCAGTGAATCGCGCGTTATTCTCAAACATAGTTTGCGTGGTGGATTGTTGCCGGTGATATCTTTCCTCGGGCCTGCGTTTGCTGGTCTAATTAGTGGTTCATTTGTAATTGAGACTATCTTTGCTATTCCTGGCCTCGGAAAGTTTTTCGTCACCGCGGCTTTTAACCGAGACTACACAATGGTAATCGGCACGGTGCTCTTTTACGCCATGCTGATTCTCGTGATGAACCTATTGGTAGACATCGTTCAGGCATGGCTTAATCCCCGTACTCGCGTTGAATCATGATCACTGCAGAGGTAAATGTTCAACATACGGAGGGCGCATCGCTCTGGTCGGATGCTTGGCGTCGACTTGCCCAAAATCGGATGGCAGTGTTCGCCACATTTATTTTTGCGGTAATTCTCCTCTTGTGCCTGATGGGCCCAACCCTCTTCGGGCAGCACTCCAGTGAAGCGAATGATCTCTCCAAGGCATTTAACAAACCAAGTACTACTCACTGGTTTGGAACGGATGATTTAGGTCGTGATGTTTTCGTCCGAACTCTTGAAGGCGGGCGAATATCGTTGGCGGTTGGTTTTCTTGCCACGGCCGTTAGTCTTGTGATCGGTGTGGTGTACGGATCGATCGCGGGTTATGCAGGTGGACGTATAGATTCTTTCATGATGAGAATTGTAGATATTCTCTATTCGTTGCCGTTTACCATCTTCGTAATTTTATTGATGGTGATGTTTGGTCGGAATTTCATTCTTCTCTTCGTTGCGATTGGCTTTGTGGAATGGCTTACAATGGCACGGATTGTTCGGGCGCAGATTATGGCACTTAAAGAAACAGAGTTTGTTGAGGCTGCTCGTGCTCTTGGATACGGAGACATTCGTATCATATTTGGCCACTTGTTTCCGAACATCCTCGGGCCGGTGATTATTTACGCGAGTCTCACGGTGCCTGCGGTAATGCTTCTAGAGGCGGTTTTGAGTTTTCTTGGTTTGGGGGTGCAGCCACCAATGAGTTCGTGGGGCCTGTTGATTAAGGATGGCGCAGAGAAGATAGACGTTTATCCGTGGCTACTCATTTTCCCTGCACTGTTTTTCTCTGCCACCTTGTTCAGCTTGAACTTTATTGGCGACGGGTTGCGCGATGCGCTGGACCCAAAATCCTCGAAGGACTGACATGGCACTGCTTGAGATCGACAACCTGAAGACCTGGTTTCACACGCGCAACGGCGTGGTGAAAGCGGTGGACGACATTTCGTTCACGGTGGAGAAGGGTGAGATTCTCGGGATTGTCGGTGAATCCGGTTCCGGCAAATCGGTAACCGTCCACACACTGATGGGTCTCGTGCCGCAACCGCCTGGGCGCATTGAGGGCGGCACGGCGACGTTTGATGAAACGGATCTACTTGGGGCCAGTCCGGAGGCGCAACGCGCCCTGCGCGGCAAACGCATCGCGATGATCTTTCAGGATCCGATGACCTCGCTCAATCCCTACCTCCGCATTTCGGAGCAGTTGATTGAGCCGCTGTTGATTCACGGCTTGGCGGATCGGGGAACGGCCCTTAACAAGGCGGTAGCCATGCTGGAAAAGGTCGGCATCCGTGATGCTGCCGAGCGGGTGCATTCGTATCCGCACGAATTTTCCGGCGGCATGCGCCAGCGCGTGATGATTGCCATGGCGTTGATCACCGATCCTGAGGTGCTCATTGCCGACGAACCCACCACTGCGCTTGATGTCACCGTGCAGGCACAGATTCTGCGGTTGCTCAAGGAACTGCAGGCGGACCTTGGCGTGTCGGTGATTTTCATCACGCACGATTTGGGGGTGATTGCCGAGTTGGCCGATCGCGTGGTGGTGATGTATCGCGGCCACATTGTGGAGCAGGGCGATGTGCTTTCCATTTTTGATCAGCCGCAACATCCCTATACCAAGGGCCTGCTCGCCTGCCGGCCGCGTTTGGAATCCAAGTTCAAAGTGCTGCCGACAGTTTCCGATTACCTCGATGAAACGGAGGTGGACGGCCAGGTGGAGCTCAGCGAAAAGCCGGATGCCGCCGCGCACATTGAATCCCTGCAGCAGGTGGCCGATCCGGAGATTGATGAAAACGATCTGCTCCTTGAGGTAAGCGGGCTGCAGGTGCATTTTCCAGAACGCGCCGGGTTCTTTTCCGCGCCGAAAGGGGTGGTGAAGGCGGTGGACGGCATCAGCTTCACCGTGCCGCGCGGCAGCACGCTCGGGTTGGTGGGCGAATCGGGCTGTGGTAAAACGACCACCGGCCGTGCTATTCTGAATCTCGTGGCGCCCACTGAGGGCAGTGTGCAATTTGACGGCCGAGAAATTGCCGGCTTCGACGCGGCAGCCATGCTGCCGTTGCGCAAGCGGATGCAAATCATCTTTCAGGATCCATATTCCTCGCTCAATCCGCGCCTCACCATCGAGCAGGCACTGACGGAACCGATGGCGGTGCACGGTATTGGCCAGCATCACGCCGAACGCCGTGACCGCGCGGCGGCGTTGCTGGATGAGGTGGGGCTGGACGCGCGATTCCTGCGCCGCTATCCGCATGAATTTTCGGGTGGTCAACGCCAGCGGATCTGCGTGGCGCGCGCGCTGTCGCTGGAGCCGGAATTTATCGTGTGCGACGAAGCCGTCAGCGCGATGGATGTCTCCGTGCAGGCGCAGGTGCTGAATCTGCTCAAGGAACTGCAACTCCGCCGCAACCTCACCTACATTTTCATCAGCCACGACTTGAGCGTGGTGAAATTCATGGCTGATACCATGGCCGTGATGGAAGGCGGGCGGATTATTGAACAAGGCCGCGCCGAGGAGATATACGCGAATCCTACCGAGGCCTATACCCGCGGCCTGATTGATGCCATCCCGCGCGACAGCGTAAGCTTCATCCGCGAGCGAGTGGAATAAGAGCTATTCGCCCTCGCTGTCTTCTTTATTTTCCGCAGGCGCTTTCGGAGTGACGGAGGGGGTGTTGGTGGCCGTGTCGGAAGGCTCCTCGGTGGGCGTGACGGGTGCGGAAGGGGTTGGCGCCGGAGCCTGCTGAATCGGGGAGGGTACCGGTTGAGCTGGGGCGGCATTGGTATTGGTGGTCGGCGCTCCTCCTTGGCCGAGTTGATCGCTGAGATCATTCGGGCGCATGAAAGGGAGGGATAGGAAGAGGCAGAGCACGAGGAACAAAACGGCGTTCCACTTGGTTAGCTTGGTCAGCACATTGCCGGCACCAGCACCGAAGAGCGCGTCAGTGGTGCCGCCGCCAAAGGCGGTGCCGAGGCCGGCCTCTTTCTTGGGAAGCTGCACCAGCACCAGCAGGATGAGGAACAGGCAGTTGAGAAAGAGTACGACAGTGAGAAATTTACTCAGGATATCCATGATTTTTTCCTAGTTACGCGTGTTGTTGATGATATCAGAAAAGCTGCGGGCTTCAAGGCTGGCACCGCCAACAAGGGCCCCGTCCACGTCCGGTTGGCCGAGCAATTCCTCGGCATTGGCGGGTTTGACGCTGCCGCCGTACTGAATGCGGACGGCCTTGGCGACTTCTTCACCGTG
>Ga0066378_10000396_pt1 | contig 18775 bp, 20 predicted proteins | sample Knorr_S23_td_DCM_FD_70947 | JGI IMG/M metagenome (GOLD analysis project Ga0066378, IMG submission 70947) | Marine microbial communities from Southern Atlantic Ocean transect - Knorr_S23_td_DCM_ad_71m_LV_A | ecosystem: Environmental > Aquatic > Marine > Oceanic | place: Southern Atlantic ocean...
ACATAGCCCCAGCCATCGTCATACAACCTTAACATCTGTCCTGCTTCTCAACTTACTGGCCTGGATAAAGAGGACAATGTGGTAATGATTCGATAACGAGTAACCAAATAGATCTATTAAGCAGATCCTTGAGAGACGAATGATTCGACACTGAAGTCCCACCTTTTTATGTCCATCGTCACGACCTATTCTCTGATCATTACGAAGCGGCCATGCTCGGCGGACACACCGGGAGCCAACGTGTTAAATCCCACCCTCAGGGTTGAATAGATGCGATCGCGGATACGTCATAATCGGAATATAGTTCATGTATCGGTGCCGCGTTGAGTCACATTCGACTCCATGTGTTGTAGGCTGTCGACGAACCAGCTGATGGCTATCAACCCCGCTGTCAAGATCCTGTTTACAAGTGCGTAAGGTCCCACCGCCAAAATCACTCGATATGTTGCAGATGGCGGTATGTATTTAGTCCTTCGGCCGCATACCGCAGATGTGTTGCGGCGAACAGTGCTCGACTACCCACTCATAAATCCTGGTACGTATCTTAAGTCTCCCATGGAGGACATTCATCGAGCATAGCGGCGGTTTCGACCTAACGCCGTACTCACATTCTTGGACCTTTTTTCAGCTAACATCCAAATCAAAGACTCGAGTGGCTGGACCATTTCTTTCCACTTATAGGTCTTTCATCATGTCCACCCGTTTGAACCCTTGCTTCATGGATGTCCCATCAACATCCACCTCTGTTCATCAGAAATCGAGGCGTCTCGGGGTCCTAATCTTAATAGGTGTCCTCGAGTCCTATTGATCGTGTAAGATTCTGCGCTTTTTCTCGGCCGCACTTTAGCTCATGAATCTAAAAGAACAGATCAACTCAGCGGTTGCCCAGAGCTTTGAAGAGCTAGGGGTTTCTGCGAGTCCCCCCATCGTGAAACAGGCTCAGAAAAGAGAGTTCGGGCACTATCAAGTCAATGGTGTCATGGGTGCCGCAAAAAGCGCAAAACTGAACCCCCGAGAGCTGGCAACTAGAGTTACTGATAAGCTGAACCTGCCTATCGCTAATAAGCTCGAAGTCGCCGGTCCAGGATTCGTCAACATACACCTAGCCCCCTCCGCTATTGAGCAACAGCTGATGCAACTCGGAGATGACGTTCCAGTCCCCTCGCCAGAACCTCGTCACTTCGCTGTCGACTACTCAGCACCCAATTTGATGAAAGAGATGCACATCGGTCATCTCAGAACCAATGCCATTGGCGACGCAATTGTGCGTGTGCTAGAAGCCGTCGGACACCAAGTCACACGGGTCAACCACGTCGGCGACTGGGGTGCGCAATTTGGCAGTCTTCTCGCTTACCTGGACCAGTTGGACAACACAGAAATTTCCACTGAGCTAAAGGATCTAGAAGTCTTCTATCAGTCAGCGAGTAAGCTCTTTAAGACAGATCATGAATTCGCCGAACGTGCCAGAGGCTACGTCGTTCGGCTACAGGGAGGTGATGCGCAATGCGTCGCACTGTGGCGCCAATTCATCGAAGAGTCGATCAAACATTGTCAGGACGTATACGGGCGTCTCAACATCTCACTGGCGAGAGCAGACATACATGCAGAAAGCGCCTACAACAATGACCTGCCAGTCGTGGTTGCGGAACTTGAACAGCAGGGACTCCTCGAAGAATCCGATGGCGCAATGTGTGTGTTTCTTGAGGAATTCACCGGTAAAGACGGCAAGCCCCTACCCGCGATCGTCAGGAAATCCGATGGCGGATATCCATATATGGCTACGGATCTCGCAGCCGTTAGATATCGCGCCGGAAAACTTCGCGCGGACACGGTTCTCTACGTGGTTGGTGCGCCTCAGCAACTTCACTTGAAGCAGGTTTTTGCCGTTGCTAGAGCTGCAGGCTACTTGACCAATCAGGAGTTCAGACACCTCCCGTTTGGCAGCATTCTGAAAAATGACGGGAAACCTTTCAAGACGAGAGATGGCGCCGAGGTCAAATTGATCGACGTGATCAATGAAGCAGTAACCAGGGCCTATCAACTCGTGAGGGAGAAAAATCCTTCATTGACTGACGAAGAACATCGATCGATCGCGGAGATCGTCGGTGTCGGAGCCATGAAGTACGCTGAACTCTCTAAGAATCGAGGGACAGATTACATTTTCGACTGGGATATTTTATTGTCCTTTGAAGGAAATACCGCACCTTACCTGCAATACGCCTATACTAGGATACAGAGTGTCCTCAAAAAGGCGGGCGTCGAACCGATTGATCTGCGCGGACAAATTACACTTGCAGAGCCTGATGAACTCGACCTCGGGGTCAAGTTGCTGCAATTTTCTGAAGCCATCGAAGACGCGCTTGAAGACTACCAAATGAACGTCCTATGCAACTACCTTTTCGAGCTCTCGGGCCAATTCATGAGCTTTTACGAGCACTGTCCCATACTGAAACAGTCTGATCCTGAGATCCAACATAGTAGGCTCAGGCTAGCGTCAATCACGGCCAATGTGCTGCAGCTAGGACTCGGATGCCTTGGGATCAAAACCGTGGACCGCATGTAACCGGACTAAACGTGTCTAAACCACATATTGACATCGTCGTCGCCAGGGCCAGAAACGGCGTTATCGGAAAATCTAACGATATTCCATGGAACGTAAAAGGAGAGCAACTTCTATTCAAAGAGATTACACAAGGCGGAACCTTAATCATGGGACGCAAGACCTTCGAGTCTATTGGCAGGCCGCTCCCGGGAAGACTCAACATCGTTGTCACACGCCAAGATCTAAGCTTCGAGGGTTGTAAATCCAGTCGCTCACTGGATCAAGCGATTTCCATCGCTTCTCAACATAACCGCCCTATTTTTGTCATCGGCGGAGGTGCCATCTACGAACAAGCCTTGCCGGTCACCAACGGCATCTACATTTCGACGCTGGACATTGAAATTGATGGAGACACCTACTTCCCCCAGTTCCCCGACGACGATTTTGTGCTCGAATACGAACACTACATCGAAAGCAACATCAACTACACGCACCAGTACTTCACCCGACGATGATCTGGTGGGACACGATCTCGCAGTGGCATAGTGAGAACCCACGACAGACTGTTTAAGTCGCTACGCGGGCCAGAAGCGCACGATCATTGTCATCTTTCGATCTGTCAGCTTTGGATCGTCCAGTCGTGCCATTTCTCCGTGAACCCATCCGAAGCTCACGCACATTCAGGAAACAGCACCAGGACTGGATAAAATTTTCGAATCTGTCAGAGCTTGACGGGAGATACACTGAAACCGTTTGAATGGGCGGATCCTAAAGCTCATGTAAATAGAGCTATACTGTCTTTATGTGTATTAGAACTCTTACTGTTGCGTGGATACCCACACTCTCGACATTGCTGATTGCATTGTCCTGTCATGCAGATTTTGAATCAGCATCATCAGCCTACCAACGGCAGGAATTTGACGCCGCTTTCCAGGAATTTCTTGTGCTCGCGAATCGTGGAGATGCCCGTTCACAGACCGTGATCGCGATGATGTACAAATACGGGGAATCTGTCCCCAAGGACCCGCTAAAGGCTGCAAATTGGTACGAAAAAGCAGCCAAAGGCGGGTATTCTCCGGCGCAATACCATCTTGGAACCCTATATTTAGAAGGTCGCGGGGTCACACAGGATCAAGATGAAGCCATACGCTGGCTGACACTGGCGTCTGAGGCCGGATTCGAGCGAGCTAACGACGCACTTTTTGCCCTCAATGTAACCGTTGATACACCCTCGGCAGTCACTGATCCAACAATTCCCTGGTCACAGGAATGGGATCTGAGTATTCCATCAGATGTATCTAGTGTTGCAGCCTCAACGCTACAACAAACGACACCAGCCAAACCGATAGAGAGATCATCTGCTATCCAAACAATTTCGAGCGACGTTAACCAGAACGGTTTTCGCGTCCAGCTTGGCGCTTTCTCGCACGTGCGGACCGCGGAGCGGCTGCTGGCTGACTTTCGATATGCTGAGCCGGATCTTTTCAATCGTTCAGTCATGATTGTCCCACCCGCACCTGGAGATCGGCAGATCTACAGACTCCAAACTGCAGGAATGGACTCGCGAAATGACGCGGACTCGTTTTGTGCGACGCTGAAAGCTCGCCACCCTCGAGCCGCTTGCATTGTGGTCCCGCCACGATAGACCCCAAATGGGACCGTTGCCTCAGGAAATCCAGCATCGACTGCATCATCTCGGTATTGAGGAGAGACACCTCATCGGATACCAGCTGCCGTTTCAACCAGAACAGTCTGTCATTGTTGCAGGACGAGACATATACGAACGACCACTTCGAATGAGCGCAGACACCTACAGCTCGTGGCTTGAGCTCGAAGCGGCTGCTGCACAGTCAAACATCATAATCCAGGTCGTTAGTGCCTTTCGTTCGTTCAACTATCAATGCCAGATCATCCAGCGCAAGCGAGAGGCTGGTGAAAGCATCGACGACATTCTGCGCGTTTCCGCCATACCTGGCTTCAGTGAACACCATAGCGGTCGTGCCTTGGATTTGACGACACCAGGACATCTACCATTGGAAGAGATTTTCGAGGAAAGTCGTGCATTCGCATGGTTAACGCAACACGCCCAGTCGTTTGGTTTCGCCATGACTTACCCCAGAGGAAATCGTTACCACGTCGCCTACGAACCATGGCACTGGTGTTGGCATCCGGCGACTTAAGTCTTTTCCACTAGATCGACAGGATACTCGGTCTTACGGCGAGCCCTTCCCAATTTTTCTGGACTATAACGCAGCATAACTAAACTCGAAAACTATAACTAAAGCGATAATGGGACCCTCCCAAGAAACCGTTGCCGCTATATTGAGCGCTAGTATCCAGAGGGCTATATCTGGTGCAACCATCAGATCGCCAATACTTGGAGCTTAGGCGTTGCAAAGCCAATACCGGCAACCACTGGGTGTTCTGGACCTGGTTGTAATCCGACTCAGTAGTTACTGATTATTCCGAACTGATCACAAGTGTTGAGTAGATCCTAGCTTGATCGTCAGTTGGTGGGAGTCCAAGCCACATCCTAGCTGACCAATGCCCCCAAGCCCGATCACGTAACCGCTAGTCTCGGTATGCATCGTGGATTCTCCGAAGATCATCACCGACAGGACGGCTGTTCCTCTTCCAATCCCCAGAATGACCCTGACAGGGGATCGCGTCATTCAGAACCCGTTCGGCACCTGCTTTCACCGTCGCCGATGAGGGGATGTACCGAAGTGTCAGTCCGCAACGCCGTCGATCGGTCGTGTTAGGTTCAGAGCCATGAACCAACGTGCTGGTATGTAATGAGATTTCACCGGCTCGCAGCAGGTTATCGACTGGTTCACCCATTCGCTCAGCGTCTGGAATTTCCTGCTGCAATGCAACTGCACCCTTGGCTGGCTGCCAGTCCACTTTACCGAGTCGATGACTGCCCGGGATGAATCGCATGGGCCCCATGTCTTCGGATACATCATCAATTGCAAGCCACACGGTCACTGTGTCTGTGGGGCGTACCGGCCAGTAGGTCGCATCCTGGTGCCACGGGACTCGACGCTCATCTCCAGGCAATTTGCAAAAGTAATGTGTCGTCCAGCACACGAAGTCTGGACCGAGCAGATCCTTCACATAATCGAGAATCTTAGGGTGCATCGCGAGGTCCCAGATACCCTGACACCGGTTGTGGTAGCCCATGATGGCGTAAGCATTTCGCCCATCGTTCATGTTCTGCATCGATTCAAGGAGATCTGTGAAATAACGACGAGAAGCGAAGGCTTCGTCTGCGTCGAGGGCAGGTAACGGCGTGAGAAAACCATCTCGATTAAAGTCATTGATCTGTGCCGCACTAAGCGTACGTGCGTTGGTTGCATCTGATTCCGTAAAACCAATCATGACTTATTAAACTAAATGAGATCCTCGCAGAATCTTACCGTAGCTACAAAACAACATCACCAGGGTATCAGGGTCTGACGTTCCAATCGTCAACGACCCAATTGTCTTCGTTCTGATTGTGTCGCAGTATCCCAACCGCGCCCGTCGACAATTTTAGTTCAAAACGAGCGAGGAATCCCCCAAAGTCGCCGGTCAGATGCGGGGCAAAACGCGCAATCCCATTACTGGTTACCACCAGCACCACCCGCTGCTCCAAGGAAATCAATTCGTCAGCAAATCGCTGCCAGTTTGAGATCACATCCATGGGGTTTACCTTCCATCCAAGAGGCACTTCCGCTCGTTCATTCCAGGCATCGATCGCCGCCTGCCCTACCCGTGCTACGACTTCAACTTCTGGACGGTTTTCATCGGGACCGTAGTCGATCTCATCAAACGTGGAACGAGGTTCGCACTCAAGAGATAGGTTGCAGCGCGTCAACGCGATCGTGGCCATCGTCCGAGAGCGTTGAAGTGTGGAAGTGAATACTCGATCAGGCTGCCAGTCGTTCTCCAAGAGGTAGTCACCAAGTCGTTCTGCCTGGCGTTTCCCACTATCGACCAGAGGCAGATCTGTGCGTGCACCGACTCTGGTGGGTGTGTCATTGGGACCAAACGTATTCCCATGTCGGGCGACAATTAACGTTGTCACGCCAACAACCATTCAGCACGCTGTATGTCATCAGAACTATCAACACCCGACATCGCGGGTCGACCACGATAGTCCACTTCCACACAACGAATCCGGTATCCATTTTCAAGGAGACGCAACTGTTCCAACCCTTCGTGTTGCTCGTAAAGTCCTTGGGGCAAAGCAACAAACGCGTTAAGCGCATCCCGTGTAAAGCCATACAAACCGACATGGCGACGAACCGGCGATAACGCATCATCACCGTTATGCGATCGCAGACTCGCCTCGTCCCGCATGGCAGGTAGAATCTGCTTGCTGAACCAGAGCGCATCTCCATTATCAGACAACAAAACTGTTGTTCCGGAAAATGGCGTCGTTTGCTTTTGCTCCCGCATCAGATCCAATTCGTGCCAGCGCAGTCTGACGACCGGTGTAGCCACATCAGCACCACTTGCGATCAGACCAAGCACCAGATCGACCACAAAGTCTGGGGGTGTCAGCGGCGCATCTCCCTGTAGATTGACCACATAGTCGAACGCGTCTGACATCAATAGATGTGCTTCACGCGCTCGATCAGTCCCTGTTGGACAGTCTTTGCTGGTCATTACGCTATCGACCGGTAGCGTTGCACAATGTTTTTGGATACGGTCATCATCGGTAGCCACGACGACACCGACCTGATGATTCTCTTGCGCGGACATCACCGCATCCGCAGCATGACACGCAATATCAACCACTCTCGACAGCATCGTTTGCCCGGCAATCTCAACTAGAGGTTTACCCGGCAGACGTGTCGAACCCCATCGAGCAGGAATCACAATCAAGGTGTCGGTTGTCATCACCCCTCCTTCACGTCGCCATTAACAAACCAACAGTGGTCTCAGGGGAGCCGACCGGAAAATTCCTGCACAAGGCGACTCCATTCCATCCTCAGCCACGGCGTATAGTCGTCGGGGCTCGCTATCAACGCCTGGCTTAGCCCTTCGCTAGAGATCCATTGCACCTCAGATATTTCGTTGGAATTCGGTACCACCGAGGCCACATCCACACGTCCGAGCCATACAGAACAAAGCTCATGTTCTGACCCCACATTGTCAAACTGCGCGTGATAAGTGAACTTGTACGCAAACTCTACAGCAGTACTCACACCCAGTTCCTGCGCCATTCGGCGATGAACCGCCTCTAATAGTTCCTCACCGACACGAGGATGAGAACAGCAGGCATTGGACCAAAAGCCAGGCCAGAGTAGCTTTTCTTGGCTACGCCGCTGTAGCAACACATCACCATCATCAGAAAACAGAAACACCGAGAAGGCTCGATGCAACACACCATTACCTTTATGGCAAGCCAGTTTGCTCCGAGATCCTATCACTCGATCTAGCTCATCGACGAGAATCAGCGGTTCCTCGTCAGACGACACGATCGGCATCGCGTCGGTCACACAGTCACCTGAAGTGCCTGGTAACCAGCACGCGTCAGGGCACCCGCAACGTTGGCACTGCCCTCGTCATTGTCACAGAGACAAGCCACAGAACCTCCCCCACCCGCACCTGTAAGCTTCGCGCCCAAAGAACCTGCATCCCTCGCAAGCTGGACCATTCGATCCAATTCGGGACTGGAGACAGAAATCGCGTTCAGTAGACCATGGTTGATCGTCATCATGTCCCCTAAGGTGCGGTAATCCCCATCAGTTATCGCCGCAAGACCTGTGTTGGCGACCATTTCGAAGTTGTCGAACAGTTGCTCATACAAATTATGATTGCGGCGCCACCGCTCGCGCACGCCTGCGACCATGTCTACGGTGAGGCTAGGCTCTCCTGAAATGCCAATGACGAGCCTCATCGGTGTCTCAAAATGAATAGGGTCAACCGTTGGATGTTCCCCCGACCGATACAACAGAGGGCGACCAAACGTAGCGATGGTGTTATCGATGCCTGAGGGCGTCCCATGAGCTGCCTTCTCGCAACGGAATGCCATGGCATTCACCTCAGCATCGCTAAGCCCCAAACGGAAATGTTGGTCAACCCCACGGATCACAGCGACCGCAATGGCCGCCGATCCACCTAGACCCATGGCCGCGGGAATGTTCGGCTTTACATGTACCAGGAATCTCTCGCCACCGACCCCTAACTCGTCAAACACCCCAGAGATGGCAGACCACCAGATCGAATTGGCATGTTCCAACTGTCCATCAACATCCCAAGCAGGCACGTGAATCTCAGGTGGCGAATCAGAATCCATGACTTCGGCAATCACAGCATCCGGGATGGGTACCGCGATCGCAGGCCGTCCGTAGACGACGGCGTGCTCTCCTAACAGAATGACTTTCCCAAACGAGCGGACAACCGTCTTGCCGGCGGAGTTTGACTCCCCATTCAAGTGTTTCCGCGTCTGTCGGTCCAAAGATACCGGATCTTCTTCAAGCTCTGCCAAAATTGCATGAGCCGTCTCAATCTTGATGTCGTCTTTCTCTATCAGTCGGGATACCACTTTCTCAAAACGCGACTGCGGCACGCCTGCAGACAAGGCAACACTTCGTGCATGCAACGACATATGGCCTTTTTGAATACCAACGGTGGACAAAGCTCGTATTGCGGAGAAATTCTGTGCCAGACCGGCACTTGCCATAACTTCTGCAAGTTCCCTGGCATTGGGCGTACCGAGCATCCGATGGGCGATATTGGCGGATGGGTTCGCACGTAGCGAACCACCTTGCGTACCCACCTTCAACGGTATCTCGATCTCCCCGTGCAGGTCACCACTTTGCGTCACCTGCCAGTGTGTCAAGGCGGTATATCGACCTTCTCGGCTTGCATAGGCGTGGGCAGCAGCCTCAATGGCACGCCAGTCATTACCCGTCGCAATCGCAACAGGGTCAATCCCATTCATGATCCCTTTGTTGTGTGTTGCCGCTCGATAGGGGTCGATGTTGGCGAATTGTGACGCCAGAACGATGCCATCGCGGACTTCCTCGCCGGAATAACCCTTCCCTGATAACTGATCCGTAGCGACGGTCACAGAGGCTCGGACGACCGCTCGATCTGTCAGATTCGACAGGATGCGAAGGAAGACACGTCCACCAGTCAGCGCTTCGATATCAGGTGCAATTTCCTCGCACATGGTGTTGATCATGTTGGCACCCATCGCATCACAGGTATCAACCAACAAATGCACGACCAGCATTTGAGGATTATCGGAGGTGCGTGGGAAGCGTCGCACTTCGATGTCGTGTGCACCGCCACCTCGAGCGATCATGTTCGGATGTAACGCGTTAAGTTTTGCCAGTAACTCCGCCTTGTGCGCCAAAACCTGTCGTTCACCAGCTTCCATATCTGATGGATTAACCACCTGGACCTGCCCAATCAGCAGAGACTCATCGGCCCTGGCAGTCATACCACCCCCAGTAGAAAACGTCTTGGCAGCAGACGACAGCGCGGCGACAATCGAAGGTTCTTCCACCACAAGAGGGATCAGATAGTCACGTTTATTGATCACAAAGTTAAGACCAACACCCAATGGCAACCCCATTACACCAACAACGTTCTCAATCATCTTGTCGGCTAGTTCCGGCACCAGCAAATGGTCACCAGATAGCAATTCCTGAACATCATCGTCATGAAGCCATTCATGTTGCCGGATGACCTCCAGGCGATCTTCTACAGAAAGCTTGTAGAACCCCGGGAATCTCGCCCTGCTCATTCTGACTCCTGTATGAATCTATCTGCGGACACGAGGTCGGTACGGTACCCCGCGTTTTCCAGTTTTTCGTTCAATGCCCTGAGTTCACCCACTTCCCGTACCACCACCATACCAAAGTCACCTCCACCCGCACCTGAGGGCTTATAGATTCCACCTGACCGCAGAACGAAGTCGCGTAATTCTACGTGAATGTCGGTATAGAATCCTGTTCGACTTCCGTCACTAAGCGCTTTGAGACATATGTCCATCTCCGCAAGTCCGCCAATGAACTCATCAGCGCCGAGACCTCGTCGGCTCATTGACATCGATATTCTGCCAAGTGGATGCATCAACTCGTCGTAGAGTGCCGGCTCACTTTCCTTGAACCGCAGCATCCGATCCAGGTAGCTAACGGTTCCTGCTCCCTGACCGGTCCAAACAAATCCAAACACAAAACCATGCGGTAGACTCGAAACTTCAGGTTCAGCAACGGTCCGATACCGTATCAGGTCATCCATCAGCGCCACTGCGATATCGGCACCACTCCCAAAACCACCCTGGAATCGGCGATGGCATGCCACGGCAAGCCGCACATATTCCGAATCGGCCCACTCCGTCGGCTTCGGAAACAGCGTTTTGAGCAGCGCGGCGGTCAACGCAGCGCTACCACCAACACCTAGCTTTGTCGGCTCACCATCGATTGATTGGAAAAAAGCGCGTGTATCCAGACACAACCCATCTTCGGGTACAGAAACCGGCAGGCCTTGGCGGTGGAGCTCGTCTTCAACAGCCTTCGCAAGCGGGATTTCCTGCATCGGCAAAGCCACTTCCACATCTGATCGTATGATCCACCGATCACTAGATGCCGAAGACACGATGGCACGCTGGGGCACGGGCATCACTAGCGCCGGGGCGCCTTCTAAAACGGCATATTCGCCGGTCAGGAACAACTTTCCGGGTGCAGACGTGTTCATCCGTTGGACAAAGAGAGATTCAACGTGAATATGACCAGTGTACCCGTGGCTCACCACCTATACCGGACTCGATGACGTTTCGTACACCCGGTAACTGCGCAAGTTCTCTGTTGCAGGCAGCAACATCATCCTGATGGCAAATGACTTTGACCTGCGGACCTGCATCGATGGTATAGAAAACCCGTCTTCCTGCCTCACGCCAGCCTTCCACCGCCTTCACGACAGCCATCGTGCCAGAGTTCCAATAAATGATCGGCGGTCTCGCAGCCATAATGGCGGCATGCATCTTCATACAGCTCCGAATGCTCACCGTCGCAAGACCGTCAAAGTCGGCTTCTACAATTGATCGATGTGCTTCGATCAAATCGGCAGGATGTTGTTGAACCCATTCGGCATAATACGGCGATGTTTCCGCGGTCCGTTGCATCGCCTGCGTCGAGCCCACCGACTTTGCTGCAGTATCTGTGACGGCAATCAGAACCGTTAGTGGCCAATGCGTCATATCAACGTCAATCGGAACCGCTGCGCCGTCACCGTCTGCTGAGATCGCCACAAAGCCACCATACACCGACCTTGCGGCAGAGCCGGATCCAAGTCGGGCTAGGCGTGAAACATCCGACGATTCGAGGCCTATGTCGCATAGACGATTGATTCCAATCGCGAGCGCTGCGAACCCCGATGCTGAAGATGCCAAACCGGCGCCAGTAGGAAAGCTATTGGTCGAGATCACATGTACCGGTCCTATGCCGACATACATCGTCCGGACTCGGTCTATAAAGGATTGAATTCGATCAACGCCAGCCCCGACAGACTCTCCATTCAGCCAAATCTCATCATTGGGTCCAGCTCCCTGTTTCATAATAGTCGTCGTCTTCAAGGCGTCCAGGCTGATTGAGACCGAACCCGTGGCAGGACGGTTGGCAGCTTCATCTGCCTTCCCCCAATACTTGACCAGCGCGACATTGGCATTCGCTTCAATATGCAATGCATCAATCACGAGGGAGCACCTCGCACATCCGCTTGGATTCTTGACTTTGAACGGCAGACATTGGGGGCCAGAGTCCCGCGTAAGAACAGTACGCTCATTGTACGGGAGCAACCTCGCATTCGAAATCAAAGCACAGCGATGTCTTCAGTTGGCTGTGGCGGTCCCGTACACTCGTATTCTTTTTGACACTGATCGAGGATAGTCTTGCCACCATCTATTCCATCCGCATCGTCAGATTTCGTCGATCGGATTGAAGCGTATCGATCCCGAATCGAAGATTTCATCGCGCGTCAGCTACCTGACACCGAAGCCCCTTTCCATCAGGCATTGAGATACGCAGCTCTCGGTGAGGGCAAGCGCGTACGTCCGTTGTTGACGTATGCCACTGGTGAAGCGCTAGGTATTAAAAGTGACATCCTTGACTATCCGGCAGCCGCGCTCGAGATCATGCATACGTATTCACTCGTCCACGACGACCTGCCAGCGATGGATGACGACAACCTGCGTCGAGGGCGCCCTACCGTTCACGTTGTCTGGGACGAGGCGACCGCCATTCTTGTGGGTGATGCGCTACAGACTCTTGCGTTCGAGGTCCTGACACGCGCGCCAGTGGATCCATTGATCATTCGGGATTGGATATCGATCCTTGCTGTCGGTGCCGGTCAGGGTGGCATGGTCGGTGGGCAGATCCTCGATATGGCAGGTGAACAGCGAACGCTCAACGAGCAGGAACTGCGTCAAATGCACGAGGGAAAGACGGGGAAACTCATCAGCGCTGGCATTCTCATGGCTGCGCGGGCCGGCAATGCCTCAGAATCTGTGACGGCGTGCCTCGCGGAGTATGGGAAACATATCGGTCTGGCATTCCAGATTCGAGATGACATTCTAGATGTCACTCAATCAACAGATATGCTGGGTAAACCCCAGGGTTCAGATGCTGGCAATCGGAAATCAACTTTTGTGACCCTCCTAGGTTTGGACGAATCGAAGCAACAATTGAAGGCACACCATCAATCGGCCATCCAATCGATTGGTCGCATCTCTCAACCCCCACCGGACGGCCTTGTTTATTTGGCGTCCTACGTAGTCCAGCGCGACATTTAGACGACGGGTCAATCGATCTCTGGCGACCTCAAGCCCGAGGTGCCGTGATCAGAGTTTGGGTCATAAATCACTTCACCGGATCGTGTGAAGGGGACCGCATGTGCCCACGCGCCCCCCGTTGACCGCTGAATGACTTCACCGCTGTATTGCGCAAGGTAAGCACGTCTCGGGGCATCTGTCGTGTTAGCTGAACTACGGTGTAACGTGGTGCTCGAGAATACGACAATGCTACCCGCAGGTACCTCGATCAGTTCACCAGGGTCGCTGCCTTCGTAACCGACAAGATCGTTAGTTTCCGGCTCTGCTCTGTGTGGTAACACGTGGTTGCGAGTGTTCGCACGGTCATGAGGGAGAACAAAGATGGTGCCATTGGCTTCACTCATATCGTCGAGCGCACACCAACATGTCAGATACGGTCGATGTCGTGTCTCAGGATCCGAGAATTTCACATAGCCGCCATCCTGATGCCACGCGAACTTCATGCCCTGCTCTGCACCTTTCACTACCCACTGCTCCACAAACAGATAAGAATCGTCCCCTAGAAATGCACGGGTGATGTCGGCCATCAACTGGCCGAACAGAAACGATGGTAAGCGGCGACTCTCTCGATAACGCCCGCTGATGAAGTAGCGTTTGCCACGGTGTGTGATCCCGTATGTTTCTCGACCTCGTGCCTTCATGCTCCCATCTACGTAACCCACGAAATATGAACATTCTTCGCGCAGCATCATAAGCGTTGGCTCGTCCAACGCTTGCCGCAGAATTGTGTATCCCTGTTCCTCAAAGGCCTGCTGATGTTGTGCCGTAATTTGCATTGGTGCCTCCGAGATAGACGCTAACACGCCCGGGTTCAAGCTGCTAATCAAACCGTGACAAAGGAACGTCTCTGACGGAAGCCGGTCTATGCTGACGCGGATGTACTTTGTGCACTCCCTCTAACCCGCCCTCTGGTTATCACCTTTACCACTGTTAAACTGGTTGCCGCACATCGCCCAGATACCAAAGGATTGATGACCGTGAATCAAAGCCCCTCTTCAAATATTCACCAGACCCAGGAAGCAATCGATCGTCCTCTTGTTTCCTCGCATTCCAGTTCATCGAAGACATTCTGATGTCTGTACGAAAACGCGCTTCTGCCATCGTGATCCATGAGCAGAAGATTCTGACTATTCTGATGCGCGACCCCCACTCGGGCGATGAGTTTCATACGGTTCCCGGCGGCGGTATTGAGAATGGCGAAGACCCTGCAGACACCGCGGTAAGGGAAACACTGGAGGAAAGCGGCTTTCACATCGCTGTCGATGTGGCGACAAAGCTCGTAACCCGATATCCCTTCGTATGGAACGGTAGCACCTATGATTGCGAAACCTGGTGGTACCGCGGTGCGCTGAGCCGAGATACGCCCGACCCTGTGGATGATGAAGCCTACATTCTCTCTGCCCACTGGTATCCTGTTGACACCGTCGACACGTTGTTCTCGCATCACCCGGTTGTTCTTTCGAGTATTCAGCAAATGGTCCGAGACGTATAATCGGTCACAACTATATCGGCGATCAGTACTTTGAACATTAAGGAAAACATGCAGCGGGTGATCCTCGCCGAGGCCGAGGCGATCCGAGCCATTAACGTCACCGATCAGTTCGAAGACGCGGTGAATCTACTCCAAGAATGTCACGGCAAAGTGGTGGCGACGGGTATTGGGAAAGCGGGCTTTATGGCTCGAAAGTTTGCGGCGACACTCTCTTCAACAGGTACACCCGCCGTCTTCATTCACCCGGCAGAAGCAGGACATGGTGATCTTGGTATGCTGAATCCTGAAGATTGTATCGTCGCATTTTCCACAAGTGGTAAGTCAACTGAAGTCATAAACATGCTGCAAATCGCAAGGCAACTGTCCGTCACCCAGGTGATCGGCGTCACCTCACACACGGATTCGTTACTACGTGATCTCTCAACGGTCATTTTGGACATGGGGCCGGATATTGAAGAACCCTGCCCATTGAATCTGACTCCCACTGCCACCACTGCAGTCATGCACGCGATCAGCGATGCGATTGCGCTGACCCTCTTAGAGCTAAAGGGATTTACACACGAGGACTATGGTATGCGACACCACAGCGGATACCTCGGTAGTATCACTCGCGGCCAAGGTGAACAGAACACGTGAATCCCGCGGCTGTTGCCAATCGTTTCAGTGAGGCTGCGCGCGTTGATATCAATCATCTCGGCGTATCAGGCAAGATCCGCGTTCGCGGTATGATTGCCAACCATGATCGACCGTCCCTCGAGTATGCAGAGGCGACCCAACGTAAATTCGCTCAGATCGGCATTCACTATGAACTGTTGCAAGTGGAACGACTGGCGCTCGAAACAGCTATCATCGAAGCGAATGTTGATCCCGAGATCCACGGGATATTCATATATTTTCCCGTGTTCCATAATGAACAGGACAGCTACCTGCGTAACCTTGTGGACTATCGTAAGGACATCGAAGCGGGCAGCATCTACTGGACGCGCAAACTCTATAACAACGATCGGCTCGTAGACGGAGACCCGTCGAGGAAAGCGCTGTTACCCTGCACGCCACTCGCCATCGTGAAGCTTCTGGGCGAGACCGGCGTCTATGCTAAAGACAACCAACCGCTGACAGGACGAACGGTCACAATCTTCAACCGCAGTGAAGTCATAGGCAGACCACTCGCGATTATGTTGTCCAATGACGGTGCAAAGGTCTACTCTTTTGATGTGAACGGGCCCATGTTGTTTGTCGACGCGCGCCCTGAAGAGATCAATATTAGTCGCACTCAGGCGCTGGAAGGATCGGACATCGTTGTAACGGGTGTCCCAAGCGCTGACTTCGACAAGATCACAGCCGGAGAAATCCGCCCTGACTGTGTGTGTCTAAATTTTTCAAGCTACAGCAACTTTGATGAGGACATTACTGATCGCAACCGTATCTACGTTCCCAGAGTTGGTCCTATGACAGTCGCCATGTGTATAAGAAACACGCTGCGCCTTTACCGGAATTTCCATCATGAGTCATGATGGCTTAGCTCCTCATTCACTTGGACCTGATATCAGCCTGGATCGCTACCTTGCTCGTCTGGCTAGCGATGAAGCCGCTCCCGGTGGCGGTGCTGCTGCAGGTGTGACTGGCGCACAAGCAACTTCCTTGATGTCAATGGTTTGTGCCCTCAGTGGGACCTCCGAAGACATCCAGAAAATCTCGACAATCGCCGAAGATGCGCGATCAAGATTCCTTTCGCTGGTAAACGCCGACATCACGAACTTTCTTTCCCTAATGCAGCTCTACCAGAAACCCCCGGGGTCCACGCCTGTGGATCAACGAAAACATCAGATTCAGGAGGCCTTGTTTGCCGCAGCAACGCCACCGCGCGAGATGATCAGGCTATCAGTGAATCTCGTCGAACCCCTTCAATCTCTTCACGTGAACGGCAACACGAATCTCGTCACAGATACTGGAATCGCCACCCAATTGCTGATTGCGACAATAAGTGCGTCGCAATTGAACGTTCAAATCAATCTGAAGTCCATCAAAGATGAGTCCAATCGCAAGACCCTTTCTGACGCAATTAAGGGCGCACAAGCTGCCATTACCCAACTGCAGAATCTTGTCACGACCATCAATCACAACCTGTAAACCAGATTCGCGAGATTTTCGCGTCTCCATCAGGGCACAGCGCCTCCGTCATTTGTTACTTTTTATAGTGTTCTGCCTACTCACAGCAGCATGTTCAACCCATGGCCCAGATCCATCTGTGCCATCTGAAGATACTCATGAGTCGACAAACAGGGCTTCCGCTAAGCAGTTGTTGCCAGCATTCGAGAACCGTATTGCGGAAACGCTCTTTCGAAAACTCGATGACGAACTCAATCATCGTGTGAAACTTAACCGAAACAGCGAACAGGTTATCTCGACGCACTGGCTCAACATAAAGAGAAGCGTAGATCCCGATCTGCTCTCCTATGAAAACGCTCTCATATGGCGACATTTGCAGAGCTTGGACACTACATTGGCCAAAGGTCCGGACAGTAGTTTGGATAACGATCAGTCACCATCAGATGACATATTCGACGACCTGACATCGATGCTACCAGAAGAAACAGCATCGCCGAGGGGCTATGAGCTGACCCCCACGTCCAATGTCGCAAAGCAACTGTATTTGAGCGCGTTGAACGATGGACTCATATCGATGTTACCGCGTGCCAGACAGATACTAACGACGAAGATCAATACACTGCCACCACTTTCCATTGCCCTGCAGACCCCTGACGCCATCGGCGACCACTACGACGTGGTGTCGGCAACAGCCTTTTTTGATCTCACCTCGGCACCGCGGAGAGACCTCACGCAAGCTCCCAGTGAGATTGTGTTTCACGGTGTCCCTGGAGCTCATCTGATGGGACATCAAATGCGCTGGCGTGGTATCCAGGATACCGAGGACACACGCCCCCATCGCAGGGGCTGGTCGCTCTATATTACCGACCACATGATGCGAAATGGTCAGCCAACACAATCCGTCAACGGTTATCTTCGATTCTTGAGACGCCAGGTCCTCCTCGCGATGATCGACCACGGTTACCTCTACCAATCATGGTCTGTCAGTGACGCGAACCGTTTCCTTGAGTCACAGGGCGTTGACCCAGACGAAGCTAAGTACCTTATCGCAGCCACGCGCGAACATCCTGGTCGTTACCTGGACACGATGAGAGGTTACCGCGACATTATGCGTCTCGAACGCATGGTGCAAAAGGAATATGGGGATCGGTTCGAGATGACTGATTTCATGCACTCGCTCGTCAGCTATGGCCCTCTGTCCATGAGTACGGTGGAATGGCTTCTGGAAGAATCCTTCCCAACCCTCCCACCAAAGGAAAACAAATGAACAAGCCTTGGTTCGATTCCCGTCAGTCACGTCAGACTCCCTACCTCTGGCTCATTTTATGTCTAATATTGTCCATCTCCTCACTCACAGGCCGTGTGGCGTAAGTCGCTGGATATTGCCTCTGAAAAAATGAACGCAGCGCAGTTGAAATTGCAGTCGGTGTGACAATTAGCACGGCGTTGAAGGCCGTCTGCATTGGCGATGTCGATGGTCAAGGCATTCACCATCGACATTGACCTACGCGCGTCGTGACATTAAACGAACGTATGGGTTAGGACACTGCCTGTGCAGGGGCGTTCTTGCCCAAGAGGTGAAAGGGGTCGTTGACATCAGATCCGAACTCACGATCGCTGGGCCCGACGTAGAAGAAATTTGATCACACCGGACGCCATCTGAAGTGCCGTGCATTGCCATGTCGATATTTTGTCATCACGGCTTCAACAATTCTCAACTCAAACAGTAACGACTTGGAGGACGGGCGGAAGTTGCACTCTGCTTCAATCCGCTCCCGAAGCCATAGATCGGTCAGTTGTT
>Ga0066378_10000402_pt1 | contig 18691 bp, 17 predicted proteins | sample Knorr_S23_td_DCM_FD_70947 | JGI IMG/M metagenome (GOLD analysis project Ga0066378, IMG submission 70947) | Marine microbial communities from Southern Atlantic Ocean transect - Knorr_S23_td_DCM_ad_71m_LV_A | ecosystem: Environmental > Aquatic > Marine > Oceanic | place: Southern Atlantic ocean...
ACCTTTTGGTGCCTTTCCAAACAATGCAATTGTAGGGGGATCTTCAGGTATTGCTGTGGGCGCAGCTTTACACGCACATTTAAAACAAAATAAATCTATTTGTGTTGCAAATTTAGGCGATGGAAGTACTGGCTGTGGATTAGTATGGGAATCGATGAATTTTGCTGCCATGGGACAATACAAAAACCTGTGGCCCAAACCATTTAATAATAATCCACCAATGTTATTTTGTTTTATGAATAATTTTTATGCTATGGGGGGTCAAACATTGGGAGAAACAATGTCTTGGGACCGCCTTTCAAGGATAGCTAGTGGAGTGAATCCTGAGCAGTTGCACGCTGAAACTGTCAATGGTTCTGACCCTTTATCAGTTGCTGATGCAGTTATCAGAAAAAGAAAGATATTGTTAGAAGGAAATGGTCCTGCATTATTAGATATTGAATGCTATCGATTTTCTGGACATTCAACAACTGATACAAATGCTTATAGATCTAGAGAAGAGATCAAACATTGGAAATCTTTTGATCCCATTGAGCTCTATTCTCAAAAATTACTTGATGCTGATATTATAAATAAAAAGAATTTAGATAATATAATTGAAAAAGTACAAAATCAAATAGAGTTATTAACAAGTAAAGTTGTAGATAGAGAATTAACACCAAGTATTGATATAGCAAAAAAACCTACAATTATTGGAGATTTTACTTTTAATAAAGAAGTAAACAGAATTTCTAAAACTGCAGACGATTTGTTAATGGATATTAATCAAGTTAATCAGATAAAAAATATGAAAAAAAAGTCTCGATATGGAAAAACTAGTGATGGTTGTTTATTATCTGGAATGAGAGGAATTACCCTTAGAGATAGCCTGGCTGAAGCCATAATTTATCATTTGTCCAATGACAAATCACTTATTGCTTATGGAGAAGAATGTCGTGATTGGGGAGGAGCGTTTGGTGTCTACAGGGGATTTGCTGATATTATTCCAATGAATAGGTTATTTAATGCACCCATTTCAGAAGCAGCTATAGTTTCCACCGCAATTGGTTACGCTATCTCTGGTGGTAGAGCAATTATTGAACTTATGTATTCAGATTTTATTGGCCGAGCTGGAGATGAAATATTTAACCAATTAGCAAAATGGCAAGCAATGTCTGCAGGAGAATTAAGGTTACCTATTGTTTTAAGAGCTTCTATTGGATCTAAGTATGGAGCTCAACACTCACAGGATTGGTCATCATTACTTACACATATTCCAGGACTATCAATTGTATATCCAGCAACTCCATATGATGCAAAAGGTTTAATAGCAACCTCATTAAAATCTAATGATCCAACTATTTTTTTTGAAAGCCAACGTTTATACGACAAAGTAGAGGTTTTTAATGAAAAAGGTGTTCCAGAAGAGTATTATACTATACCTATAGGCAAAGCAGTTAAAAGAAAAAAAGGTAGAGATATAACTATTTTAACAATAGGGGCCTCGTTATATCCAGCCTTGGATGCAAGTGAAGAGTTGATAAACTACAAAATTGATGCTGAAGTTATTGATGCAAGATCACTTGTTCCATTTGATTATGATATGTTGATAAGTTCTGTAAATTTGACTGGACGCTTACTTATTGTTTCTGAAGCAGTTGAAAGAGGAAGTTTTTCAAATACTATTGCTACAAATATATCAAGGTTTGCCTTTAATAATCTTAAGGCACCCGCTATAGTAATTGGGGCACCCAATTGGATAGCCCCTGGCGCCGACATGGAGAAAACATATTCACCACAATCAGATGATATTTTAGATTCAGTTTTTAGAGATTTTTTTCCAGAAAAAAGAGTGAATAAAAAAGGTCTCCGAAAAGATTGGAATTTTTTAGAATTGGCCAAAAAGGGATTTTAACCAAAAAGGATAAATCAAATGACAGATATAATAATACCAAATTTAGGTAACGAAATATCAGAGGCTGAAATAACAGAGTGGCTAGTGGGTGCTGGTGAAGAAGTAGAAGAGGGTGATGTTGTACTCTTAATATCGACTACTAAAACTGCGTTAGAAATTGAAGCTCCGGTTAGTGGAAAAATTTCTCAAATCAATTTTAGTGAAGGAGATTTAGTTCAGGTAGGAGATGTTGTTGGTCAAATAGAATAATTTTTATCAAAAAATTATCTACCAATATATTTTGGTATTAATGTTCCTGGATTTTCACTGTTCTTGTATGCTGCCTCAACTAAAGCCATGGTATTCCATGAATCCTTTACTGAAGCAATGAGTTCACTTTCTTCACCATTTATATATCGCTGCAATTGAGACATTCTGTTTCCAAAACTTTCAATAAACCAAGATCCTCTTAAAGGAATATTAACCCATTCTTTTCCTAAGTTTATTTCTAATATATCAGGTTCTCCTTTTGGATAATTAAGATTTACCCCAAGTTGAACATACGCTGCACCTTTGGTCCCACAAATTCGGAATTCACAAGCTTGATATTTTCTACCAAAATTATGATTATGATTTATGGTTAGAGCACATCTTATATCACTTCCATAATCTAATATAGCTGTAGTTCTGGTATTTGAAGTTTTTTCCCCAGGGAAGCCAAGTGTTTTTGCTTTTACACCATTTGGGTCACCTAGTATGGATCTTATAAAATCGAAATAGTGAATTGAGTGCAAAAGGATTTCAACTCTTGGTAAATTTTCTAAAAACTTCCATAATGACCAGGGAGTATCTAACGCTAGCCAAGCATCAAAATCTACAATTTTACCTAATAAACCTGAGTTGATAGCATCTTTTAAAGCTATCATCATCGGAGCAAATCTAAGTTGAAAATTTAGTGCAGCCTTTAGTGATCTAGCATTACAAATTTCTAAAATTTTAGTGGCTTCATCAAGATTGCTACCCATAGGTTTTTGAATTAAAACACCGGCATTTTCTGGTAATATTTCTAGAATGCTTGCATGAGCCTTGGGTGGAGTAGCTAAATCAAATATTACATTTTGCTGGTCAGACGCTTCTTCTGCAGTATTGAAAACACTGACATTAAATTTACTTGCTAATTTTTTTGCTTTTTTAATATCTGGATCATAAATACCCTGAACTTTAAAACCTGCTTGTTTATAGGCTGGTAAATGCGCATCATTTACAATAGACCCAGCTCCAAAAATGACAATCGGACTACGCTTTTTTGGTTTTCTCCATTCTTGATTAAGATTGATCATGTTAAGCTTAAATTTTCAATATATTAATCAATTTAAATTATTCTAAACTTAATTTATAAAATTTTCTCTACTTCATCTCTGGTTGGCATAGAGGGAGCTGTTCCAGCTCTTGTAACTGAAATACCTGCAGTTGCACAACCAAAATTAATTGATTCTAAGGTACTTCTGCCCTCAGATAAAGCAGCAGCAAAACCTCCATTAAATGCATCACCTGCTCCAGTTGTTTCTAAAACTTGTCCAACTTTATAGCTTTGTATTAGTCCATGTTCATGCAAATAAGCACCTTTCTCTCCCAGTGTAATTATAGGAGTTTCAACTCCCATTTCTTTAAATTTTTCACACGCTATTTTTGCATCATCTAATGTTGAAACTTTTACTCCAGTAAGAGTTTCTGTTTCTGTTTCATTAGGAGTTATAAAATCACATAATGTTAAAAATCCATCAGGTAATTTTGTAGCTGGAGCAGGGTTTAAAATAGTTTTTACTTTTGCAGATTTAGCTATTTCTAAACCTTTTTTAGCAGCTGCTAATGGTTGTTCAAGTTGAGTTATGAAAACATCTGCATTAGCAATTAGATCTTTTCTTTTTTCTAGATCTATTGGGCTTATGTTTGCAGCTGCACCAGGTGAAATAATTATTGCATTATCTCCTGAATTCTCCTCAATAAAAATAAAAGCCGCCCCTGTATAACTACTAACATCTTCTTCAATATAAGGAGTCACACCTGATGATTTCCATGTGTCGATTGCCATTTGACCAAAGTCATCCTTCCCTAAACGGCTTATCATAGAAACTTTGACACCCAATCTGCCAGCTGCTACAGCTTGGTTAGAGCCCTTACCTCCAGGTCCAAGGGAAAATGAATTCCCTAAAACTGTCTCACCCATAACAGGCATTCTATCAGCACGATAAGCTGTATCCGCTACAAAAACGCCTAGTATTACTACATGACTCATTTATTAATTTTCCTCCGGACCAATTACCCCTTTTCGGAAAGCAAAGCATCCATAAAAACGACGCTCACCAGTTTGTATAACAGCGTATGCTTTTTTAGCTCTTTCATAAAATGCATAACGTTCAATTGATATCATTGGGTTTGGTCCACCTGCTCTATTTACTTCTGATTGCACCTCACTCATAACTGGAAGAATTGAATTAGGCTCTCCTACTACTTCCATTCTACCAGCAGCATCATCAACAAAAGTATCTAAAGGGTAAACTGATAAAATAGCTTTCACAACTTCAGCAGCAGGTGCGTCTATTCTTAAAAGATCACCCAACACGGTTTCTCTTGCAATACTATCAGATGGGAAATTGGTATCAGCAATAATTAAATCATCACCATGTCCCATTGCTCTTAGGGTATAAAGAACATCAGCATTCAAAAGACTATTTATCCCTTTTAACATATTAAATTATCCTTCCAAATTTAAATTTATTTATACTAGTATATACGTAACTTATTTTCATAATTAAAAATATGAATTGAATTTTGATCAGTGGTTAGTTTAACTTCTTGCCCAGGACTGTAGTTTTCTCTTTCTCTAATGACGCAGGTTAAATCTTGATCGTTTGCACGAAGCAAAAGGTGTGTTTCAGAACCAGTTGGTTCAACAACTGCAATTTTCGCAGGAATTCCATTGTTAGAAGGAAATAGATATTCTGGTCTTATGCCAATGATTATTTTTTGGCCATTTTCTAATTCTTTAACATTTGGTAAATTAATTTTTGTACCAGCAACTTGTAACTTATAACTATTATTTTTTATTTCCACAGTCCCTTCAATCATATTCATGGCAGGTGATCCAATAAAACTTGCTACGAAAGTATTAGCGGGTTTGTCATAAACTTCCAAAGGACTTCCGGTTTGTTCGATATAACCATCTTTCATGACTACAATTTTATCTGCCATTGTCATAGCTTCTATCTGATCATGGGTAACATAAATTGTAGTAGAGTTCAGTCTCTGTTGTAATTCTCTAATTTCTGCACGCATCTGTACACGCAATTTTGCATCTAGATTAGATAGTGGTTCGTCAAATAAAAAAACTTGAGGGTCACGTACAATAGCACGCCCCATAGCTACTCGTTGTCTTTGACCACCAGATAAAGCACGTGGATATCTTTTAAGATAGGGGGTCAAACCTAATATTTCTGCGGCTTGATTTACTCTATTAGAAATATCATTTTTACTTAAACCTTTCATTTTAAGAGAAAAAGCCATGTTATCATTTACAGTTTTGTGAGGATAAAGAGCATAATTTTGAAATACCATTGCTATGTCTCTTTGAGAAGGTGGTAGATTATTTACTATACTTTTACCAATCATTATGTCTCCTGAGGAAATCCCTTCTAAACCAGCAATCATCCTCAAGAGAGTTGATTTACCACACCCAGAAGGTCCTACTAGAACAACAAACTCACCATCTTCAATATCTACATCTAACCCATGGATTACTTCTGTATTACCATAGGATTTAAAAAGGTTGCGTATTTTTACTTCTGCCATAATAAATTCTCCTAGTAAAAAATAACCTAACTAATCAATACTGTCTATATATGAAAATTCTATTTATCGATAAGCTTGACAAAACAGATCTACACTGAAATTATTTTACTATTAAGGTATCATCAGGAAATTAAATATTCCTTTTATTTTCTGATTTAACATAATTTGGGAGAAAAACTGTATGAAAGTAGAACTTTATAATCACATAGTTCGAAACGGATTAACAAGAAGAACTATGCTTAAAGGTGCTGCCAGTACCGCTGCCTTAGCAGCTATGGGAGGTGCCGTACCAGCACTAGCAGATGGCCATTCTGCATTACGTGCTGCTATTATGAAAATTCCTGGCGTCGGAATGGGATCCCCAGGTGATGCTGAGTGGCAAAAAGTTGGAGAAATGTGTCTAGGTCCTGTTAAAGATCGTGTTAAACCAGGTGAATTTAAAGGAGTAGAACTCACTTTTATGGGTTTAAATAACCAAAACCTACATAATTTTTTATTTAGGGGATTTTTAAAACCATGGGAAGCTTATACAGGTGCTAAGATTAACTGGATAGATTTAGCACAAGCTGATTATAATCCTAGATTACAGCAGTCAATAGCTACTAAAACTGTTGATTTTGATATTATTGAAATGGGGGCACCGTTTGAAGGCGATACAGCTGGACAGGGGCTCTTGAATGAAATGCCAGATTGGGTAAAAGACCAGATTGATTATGATGATTTGGTTGGTTACTTACAACCTCCTGTAGGAACGTGGGATGGTAAAGCCTATCGAATCAACATTGATGGTGATTGTCATACATTTTGTTATAGAACTGATTATTTCGGGTCTGGATCAATAACAGGAAGAGCAAATCCTCCTAAAACCTGGCAAGAAGTAAATCAAATATCAAAAGATGTTGTAGGAAAAACTGATCCTTTAACTGGGCTTCCGGCACATGGGTTTTTAGATCCATTAAAGGGTTGGGGCGGTTTTGGTATGTACTTTCTTACTGATAGAGCTGGTCCATATGTAAAACACCCAGATGATCCAGCATTCTTATTTGATATAGATACTATGAAGCCAAGGATCAACAACCCTGGTTGGGTTCAAGCAATACAAGATGTCATGGATCTTATAAAAATTGACGGAGCTTACCCTGCAGATCAAATTAACGCAGATCCAGGTACTACTGGTTTCCAACAGTTTTTAGCAGGAACTGGTTCTATGCTTACTTGGTGGGGTGATATTGGGTCTAATGCTAGAACTAATGATTCATCTGTAATTGGCGACGTTGTAGGTTTTAGCATGATACCTGGATCTGATAAGGTCTATAACTCTAAAAAAGGTGCCTGGGAAAATAACTATAATGAAGCTCCAAACAATGCTTACCTTGGCTGGGGTGTTTATGTAACTAACCGGGTTGAAGGTGATAGCAAAAAGCGTAAAGCTGCGTGGTCTGCTGCTGCACATATTGGAGGAAAAGATATTTCATTATGGACATCAGCCTATCCGTCTGGTTTTCAGCCATACAGAAATTCACACTTTGTTTATGATGAGTGGGAAGCTGCCGGATATGACCGAGCATTTATAGAAGATTATCTTGGATCAAATCTTGATACATATAATCATCCAAATTCTCTAAATGAACCTAGAATACCTGGAATTTTTCAGTACTATTCTGTTGCTGAGGATGAATTAGCAAAGGGCTTTGCTGGTCAATATAGTTCAGCTCAGGAAACTGCAGATGCTATTGCTGCAGCATGGGAAAAAATTACAGACTCAATTGGTCGAGAAAGTCAAATTAAGCTTTATAAAGCTTCAATGGGTCTCTAAATTTGATCAATATAACTAGTTGGATCGGTATGGAAACATACCGGTCCTTATTTTTTTTATAAGGAAAAGTCATCTTTGAGCTCATCAGAAGGTAATTACCTCCACATTGTTATGCCAGACCAAATATCTCTTGGGAGAAGAAATTTTGGTCGTTTTATTATTTGGGGCTCAGCGATATTCCTGATATTGACTGTTTTATTACAATCCCTTGATCAAACAAATTTTTTAACTTTTGGTTTTGAAAATTGGCGCCCTACACTATATGCGTATTTACTTTGGGCATTTTGTTTATGTCTAGGGCAGGTAATATTATATGGTGAACAAGGTAAAAGACGACTATTTATTTTACCCGCAGTTCTTTTTGTAATTTCTGTTGTTATTTTTCCCTTGATATTCGCACTAGGTATAGCTTTTTCAAGTTGGAATCTTTCCTCTCCTGATGGGAGGCAGTTCAATGGACTTGCTAATGTTTATCAAATGTGGGCTGATCCATTCTATTGGAATGCCTTAAAAAATATGATCTATTATACTCTTGCAATTCTAGTAGAGTATGTCATTGCTTTTGGTTTAGCACTTCTTTTAAACACTCAAATCAAAGCTCGTAAATTTTTTCGTGTAGCTTTTTTAATGCCTTTAATGCTGTCCCCAGTTGCAGTTAGTTGGATGATAGGAAAATCAATGCTTGAGGCGAGGTTTGGCCCTATTTCTCGTCTTGCTAGAGAGTTAGGTTGGGAAAACCCCTCCTTTTTTGGAAGCCATGAAATGGCACGCTCGGTTATTATGATGATGGATGCATGGACTTTTATACCTTTAATGATGATTATGATTTTAGCAGGTTTACAGGCTATTCCAAAAGAGATGCATGAAGCAGCAGACGTTGATGGAGCTCCACCTTGGAAAAAATTTTGGGAAATTACTTTTCCTTTAATGTTACCTGTTTCAATAACTGCAATTTTAATTAGGATTATTTTTAAGCTGAAATTAGCAGACATTATAATCAATGTTACTTCAGGAGGCCCTGGAGGAGCTACTGATAGTGTGACTAGTTTTATATTTAGAGAATACAGAGATCGTTCGAATGTAGGTTATGGAACATTTTTAGCTATTTTTTATTTAATCATAATAGTAATTTTAATGACAATTTTGATCAAAATCGCTGATAAATGGATGAAACCCAGGTATTAAAGCATGAAAAAACAGATTTTCCATGATACCGCTAAAGATTTATCTTTTAAACCAAATTGGATGTTTAATAGATTAATAATATATGGGATATTAATTATATGGGCTTTTATTTGTTTATTCCCAATATATTGGACGATAACTACAACATTTAAAGCAGCTCCAGACGTTATGAAAGGTAATATTGTCCCTTGGTGGGATTTTACACCTAAGTGGTTAGGTCTCAAATCCTTGGGATTATCACCAAATACTATATTTGTTGAAAATACTGTTCGTGAAGAATTTTTAAAAAGATTTTGGAATTCAACAATTATTGCTTTTAGTTCATCCACAATTGCAGTGGCTTTAGGGAGTTGTACTGCTTATGGTTTAAGTAGGTTTAGTTATCGGTTTGGGTTCATGCGAAACTCAGATATTTCTTTTTTCTTTTTATCTCAATTAATTTTACCTCCCGTTGTCTTAGCTTTACCTTTTTTGGTTTTATATAAAGAGTTAGCTCTTTTAGATACTAGAATAGGATTAATTGCTCTTTATACTTTAACTGTGTTACCAATAGTTATATGGATAATGCGTGACCAATTTGGATCAATACCTGTTGAATTAGAGGAAGCAGCTCTTGTAGATGGCCTTTCATTATGGAAGGCTTTTATTACAATTATTTTGCCAATTGCTCTACCTGGTATAATAGCTGCTTTTATAATTTCACTAGTATTAACTTGGAATGAGTATTTTTTTGCGGCTTTACTAACCTCTTCACATGCCAAAACTTTACCTGTTATGGTTGCTAGCCAAACTGGTTCTCAAGGTATTGCTTGGTGGTCAATGGCTGCTTTATCATTTGCTGCTATCTTGCCACTGGTTATAATTGGAATAATTTTAGAAAAATTTATAATAAAAGGGATGGCTGCTGGTGCTGTCAAATAAATTAGTGCTTTAATAAAGAGAATTATCTATTCAAATCTATTTTGCCATCTATATTATCTAAAACCTCTCCTAACAATTTCGTAAGTTGGATTAAATCATTTAAATCGCAAATCTCAAGTGAAGAATGAGAATATCGCAGAGGAAACCCTACATCTATACATGCAACACCCTTCCCAACTAATTGTACGTAAGATAGATCTGTAAGTGCGCCATTATGAGCGCTTTTTTGAAGAGGAATTTTATTTTGAAGTGCAGTTTTTTCAAAAAGTTTAACAAGGGCAGGGTGTGGGATTACACCATTTAAAGTACCTCTACCATGAAATGAAAATAAACTAATTGCGGGTCCTTTACCTAAGCTTATATTCCCTCTATCTCTCATATCAGGTGTATCAGTTGCTAAAATTAAATCTAATTGAATAGCAATATCAGGCAATAATTGCTGGGCAAGAGGTATTACTCCCCTTAAATTAAACTCTTCTTGTACACTGAATACTAAGTTTATAGGTGGACCTTTTTTTCTAAGCGATAACTTTTCTGCAATTTCTATTGCTATGGCACAACCTGCTCTATCATCAATGCTAGTACCAGCAATTCTTTCATTGCTTAATTCCTCAACTGTTGGTTTATAAACAACAGGAGAACCAATATTTATTCCTAGTTTAATTACTTCTTCAAAAGTATCAACACCAACATCAATGTATAAATCTTTATAAGGCACAACATTATATTTTTCATCCTGTTGGGTGGCGTGGTGACTTTTATTGGCTATAATTCCAAAAATTTCACTTCCATTTTCAAGAGGGAAGATAACTGCTTGAGAAGCAAGGGCTTTCTCTGGTACTCCTCCTAATCTTTCAATTCTTATAAACCCATTTTTTTCAATTTTACGAACTACGAAACCAATTTGGTCCATATGCGTAAATAACATAATGTTAGGTCCTTCCCCTGGGAAACTTACCCATAAATTTCCCATTACGTCTTTTTTTGGAAATAATCCTAATTCTTTCAGCTTATTTGAAATATGTTTACAAACTCTTTTTTCATATCCAGATAAGCCTGGCAGCATCATTAACTCAATTAAATTATTGTAGATTTTATTTTTCATTAAGTTCTAAATTTATTTACTATATTCATAAACTCTATAGCACGTTCCGGATTAACAGGTTTCCAAGTATCACCATCCTCTTTTAAAGATGACCCAACAATACAACCATCCGCAGTTGTTAATACTTGAGTTACTGTATCATGCTTAACACCAGTATTAGCTAAAACAGGTGTATTTGGTAATGCTTTTTTTACCGATATTAAGTCATTTATTGAAGCTGCTTCTCCAGTTATTTGGCCACTTACTAAAATTGCATCAGGTAATGAAGAAAATACAACACTTCTTGCTCTGTCTGGTAAAGATCTTCTATCTTGGGAGTATGCAAATTCTGCAGAAATATTAAAAAATAAAAGCATTTCTTCACTACCCAAATTTTTTCTATATCTTAGCGCTTTTCCTGCATCTGGTGCCCAAATGCCCATATCTGAAGAATAAGTACCTGTAAAAATCTCTCGCACGAAATTAGCTTTTGTTGCAGTACCTAAGGCAATTGTTGCAATTGGATCCCAAAGCATATCTACCCCAAAAGGAATTTGAATGTCTTTTTTCAATTCACCAATAATATATGCAGCAGCAGCAGTTGATGCGGTGTCCACAGTCAGTTGATAGGGACGGTCATTTTCATTTCCAAACATTATTGCATCAAATTTAGCTGTTTGTAGTGCTTCTAAATCTTTTTTAGCCTCTTTTATTAATCCAGTAATACCAATTTCTTTATTATAAAGAGGAGAACCTGGTAACGCACCTAAATGCACCATTGCGATTATAGGTTTTTTTGTTCCAAAAAGTTTATAGAATCTATCTTCCAAAAAAGAACTCCCTTACAAGTATAATTTAACTATTTAATTCTGGTCAGGTAAAGGAAAAATGATTAGCATTCAGATATGTGAGTAATTTTTATGGTTTTAAATATGCTAAAAAATAGAAAATGGGATCGTCATAAAAAAGGTGGGTTAAATTTTACTGAACTTGGTTTTGGATCTGCCCCACTTGGTAATTTATATAGAAGTATTTTAGATGAAGAAGCTAATGCTACGTTGAATAGAGCATGGGATTTAGGGGTTAGATACTATGATACAGCTCCATTGTACGGTTTAGGCTTAAGTGAAACTAGACTTAACAAATTTTTAAGGTCAAAAAATGAAAATGATTATATTTTATCTTCTAAAGTAGGTAGATTAATGAAACCTTGTAAAGCTGAAGATCAAACGGGGATTGGTAAATGGTTTGATGTTCCTCTCCGTAAAGAGCAATACGATTATAGTTACGATGGAATTATGCGTTCTTTTGAGTTTTCCTTTGAAAGGTTAGGAGTAAGTAAAATTGATATCCTTTATGTTCATGATTTATGTATATTTACTCATGGTAGTAAGGCTGCATCTGATGAAAGAATTTCAGAATTCTTTGATAAAAAAGGTTATGAAGCGATGCTATCCTTAAGAGATCAAAATGTAATATCTGCAATTGGTGGTGGAATAAATGAGTGGGAAGTTTGTCAGTATTTGGCTGAAAGAGGCGACTTCGATTTATTTTTATTAGCAGGTAGATATACTCTTTTAGAACAAAAGGCATTAAAATCTTTTTTACCACTTTGTGAAAAAAGAGGAATTGGAATTATTACCGGTGGACCATATAACTCTGGTATTCTTGCTACTGGAGGTATTCAGGGAGCTTACTATAATTATGATATTGCTCCAAAAGAAATAATAGAAAAAGTTAATAAAATTGAATTAGTTTGCCGAGAATATGAAATTCCTCTAAAAGCAGCTGCTCTGCAATTTCCACTACTTCATTGTACACATCTTTCTGTAATACCGGGGGGACAAAGTAAAGATGAAATGGAGAATAATTATGAGTGTATGCAGTACAATATTCCAAAAGAACTTTGGTTTGATTTGAAGTCCAAAGAGTTAATGGATCCAGAAGCTCCAACAGAATAACAAAAAAAGTTTTTTACTTTTTATTTTTGATAATTAAATCCAGTATATCCTTTTCTGTAATTTTATCTCGATGTCTAATTTTACTTGAAATATGTAAAGCTGCTGCGGCTTGGCCATAATTTAAGCATGAAATAATATTATTTCCTTTTAACCTATATGAGGCCATAGCTCCTATGAAAGCGTCTCCAGCACCATGTGTCGATATCACTTTTACTTTAAAGGCTCTAATTTTTTTGTGAAGTCCATTTGAAAACTCAGCCTTTAACCCCTTAGATCCCAAAGTTATTATTTTAGTGATTTTGTATAATTTGTTTTTGAATATTGTTTTTTTGTAAAACTCTGCTTCTACTTTATTCATGATAATTATATCAGTAAGTTCTAAGAGTTCTTGGGTTATTTTTCTTGCTGGTGCAGCATTTATCCAAACTTCACAATTTTGTTCTTTAGCTTTTTTTGCAGCTATTAAATTGATTTTTTCAGGAATTTCGTTCTGTAAAAGTAAAATTCCTGTATCTTTTTTAATAATAATTTTTTTACAATCAATATTTAAGTTTGCACCTGAAACTATAGTTGCACTGTAATTTCCTTTTTTATCTACAACAGCTACACTCATCCCACTTTTTTCAGTACCTATTTGTAGTTGTTTGATATCTATAGTACTTTTTTTTAACGTATTAAGAATTTTTTTCCCAAAATTGTCCTTTCCAACTCTTCCAATAAAGTAGGTGTTAGATCCATAGCGATTTGCTGATAAAGCCTGATTCCCCCCTTTGCCTCCAAATAGGTAATTAACTTTTGAACCTTTAACTGTCTCATCTTTTTTGGGAATATTATTTGTGTTTACTAAAATGTCCCAGTGTAAAGATCCCGTAATACATATTTTTTTCATTTAAAAAGATATTCTTGGATTATATTAAAAGATTTAGAGGCATTTTGATTAGAAATAGCATCATTTAAATCAGGATTATTAGTTAATTTATCAGCAATTTTGTTTAACTTTTTAAAGGTTTTAATGTTAGTTGAAGATTCTTTTATTGGGTCTAAGCCAGAATGATCTGGAAAAGTATCAAAGTAAATGGCTCTCTTATAATTTAATTTCTTAAGTTCTACTAATAATTCAATAATTTGTATTGGGTGCACAGAACCTATCATTAATCCATTATCCCATTTTCCATATCCATCATTTAGGTGTACCCCTAAAATTTCTGAATATCGGCCAATTAAGTTAGCAGAATAAGCTGGCATTTCGTCTGCATATAATACGTGTGCAAAATCTAATACAACTCCAATATTTTTTTTTCCTACCTCTTTTATTGCCATTAGGGTTGTGGATACATCAGGCATTAATGAAAAAGAACGTGGTTCATTAGGTTTATATTCTAAAGCAATTTTTATTTTAGGATTATATGAAGTTATTTCTCTTAAAGCATCTATCGTCCAATCCCATAACTGACGATAATCCGCTTGGAAGGAATAGTCAAAACCGTCTTGCCCCATCCATAAAGTTAATAAATCACCATTAAGTTCTGATAAAACATCAATCCCTTTTTTAGTTTCTTCTATTGCTTTTCTCCTTATTTCCTTTTCTGGATTAGTAAAGGCACCTAATTTAAATTTTTCTTCAGAATAATATCTCATAGCTAAACCATTTAAATGGATATTTAATTGCTTTAGCGTTTCATTTAATTCTTGTAACTTAATATTTTCAAAGTGGTCAGGGAAATTTAAGTCAGCAGCGTTAATTCCTGCTTTTGAAGCCCTAGTAAGTAAATCAAAGGTATTTATATCATTTTTGCCAGGCCAATAATCTCTATAGCCAATTTTAAATGAATTAAGTCTAGCTGCAAATTTATCCAGAATGTTCACCTGTAAAGACAGTAATATTATTTTATCTTACCATTAGCATATTTTTTTTCAAAATATAACTTTTTTAGAATATATATTTGGTTTACTGTATTCTGAGTTTAATAATTAAAAATATAAATATAAGGTGGCTTATTTGTTTGGTGAGATAGAAGGCACAGGTTTTGAAATTATTTCTTCAGAATTTGCAAATTGTTTGACAGGTCATGGAAGAGTAGAGCGGCTATGGACAGGAGCAAGATGGTTAGAGGGACCAGTTTGGTTTCCTGCAGGCAAATATTTGTTAATTTCGGATATACCTAATAATAGAATTCTTCGATGGGATGAAAATGACGGCAGTGTTTCAGTCTTCAGACAACCTTCAAATTGTTCTAATGGGAATACTATTGATCATCAAGGTAGATTGATTACTTGTGAGCATAAAAGTAGAAGAGTGACTAGGACCGAACATGATGGTTCAATTTCAATAGTTGCTGATAGTTTTAATAATAAAAAATTAAATTCTCCTAATGATGTTGTTGTTAAATCAGATGGCTCAATTTGGTTTACTGATCCTACATATGGAATTATTAGTGATTACGAAGGAATTAAATCTATTTCTGAACAAGAAGGTTGCTTTGTTTATCGAGTAGATGAGGAGTTAAAAAATATTTCAGTTGTAGCAAGAGATTTTATTAAACCGAATGGTTTAGCTTTTAATCATGATGAGACTTCACTTTATATCTCTGATACTGGGGTATCTCATAAGAAAAATGGTCCTAAACATATAAGGAAAATGAAATTAAATGAAGATGGAAGTTCATTAGGTGAAAGTGAAGTATTTGCAGAATGCAGTGCAGGTCTTTTTGATGGATTCCGATTTGATAGTGAAGATAGATTGTGGGCATCAGCCGCAGATGGTGTTCATTGCTTTGCCAAAGATGGAAAGCTCATTGGAAAAATTCATATCCCTGAGATGGTTGCAAACGTCTGTTTTGGAGGTAGTTCTTTAAACAGACTATTTATTGCTGGAACAACTTCTATTTATTCAACCTATTTAGCAGTAAATGGAAAATCTTACCTTATTTAGAATATTTTAATCAATTTTCTTTAACTAATTCAATTTAATGTTACCATAAATTTTCAATAATTTAGTCAATCTTAAGGTTTAAATATGCTATTTGATACTCACCTACATTTAATTTATACAGATATTTTGAGATATCCATGGTTAGATAAAGTAGATTTATTAAATAAATCAAGTCGTTATGAAGACTATCACACAAAAGCTAGCCGTTTAGGAATAAGTGCATGTTTGCATATGGAGGTAGACGTTGTAGAAAATCAAATTAAAGAAGAAACGAAGATGATACATAATTTGATTGAAAATAATGATACTATTATAAGGGGTGTTATATCTTCCTGTAGACCAGAAAAAAATAATTTCCAAGATATGATTCAATATGCAGAGGCACAACGATTAATTAAGGGTTTTCGTAGGGTATTACATGTTGCACCAGATAATACTGCAAGAAGTGAACAATTTAAAAAAAATATTAAGTTATTATCTGATACAATGCTTACGTTCGATTTATGTGCTTTTCCACATCAACACCCAGAAATCATGGAACTAATTGATTTTTGTCCAAAAGTCACATTTATTCTAGATCACTGTGGAGTTCCCAATATAAAAGAAGGTGATTTTAATGTTTGGAAAAAAAGTATTGCTCAATTAGCCCAGCGTGATAATTTATTTTGCAAGATTTCCGGTATTATTGCTTATGGTGATAATAATACATGGACTTTAGATGATATAAAACCTTATTTTGAACATGTGGTAAATTCTTTCGGATTTAAAAGAATAATTTGGGGTAGTGATAGTCCAGTATGTAATCTTGGTGGTGGTATAGAAACTTGGGTTGCTGCCACTTATCTGATGACTCAAGATTGGTCTAATGAAGAAAAGAAAAACTTTTTTTGGTCTAATGCCATTAATCTTTGGGATTTAAAGTAAAAAATTTATTTGTAAAATTAATATCTGCAGAATCTATTTTTCTAAATTTAAAATATTAATTTCTTTCTGCCCAACCTGCAAAAATGCTTTCAAACATAACCACGATGTAATAAAGGAAAATACCCAGTAAAGCTAACGCGATTAGCACGGCAAACATGAGTGGATAGTCAGCACTAATTTTACCACTATCAAATAGGTGCCCTAACCCTTTACCATGTGGTTCAATTATTTCCATTAAATTTGTACCAATAAATGCTAAAGTTGCAGCTACCTTTAGAGCACCAAAAAATTCGGGTAATGTTTTAGGTAATGCTATCTTATAAAAAATTTCAAATTTCGTAGCTCCTAACGATAATAAAATATCTTTATATTCGGGTTCTAGCGTTGATAACCCAATAGAAATCGAGACCGCAATTGGAAAAAATGAAATTAGTATAACTATCAAAATAGTATTCATATCATGAAATCCAACAAACATAAGTGCAATTACAGGTACTACTGTAGCTTTAGGTATGGCATTAAATCCTACAAGTAAGGGATAAAGAGCTATCCGCATTGTTTTTGAAAATCCCATAATGACACCAAAACCAAGTCCAACTAAAATTGACAAAGATAATCCAACAACAGTTCTCCAAAGTGTATCCCATCCATAACTTAGGAATAACCAACGAAATTTCCAAAATGCTGGCCATAAATCTGAAGGAGATGCCATTTTATAATTTGGCCATCCATTAAACCAAACAATCCATTCCCAGAACAGACAAAAAATTAAAAGACTTATTAATGGAATTGTTATCTTATTATAATTCATTTTAAATCATTGATTTCTGTGCAATCTCTATTTGTTTTCTTAGTATAGCTAAAGATTTTGTAGTTTCATTTGTATATAAATCATCCAATTTTCTATCGTCACCAAGTTTGACGTCCAATTGGAATTGTAAACTTGCAGGTCTTCCTGACAGTACTAAAACTTCATCTGCTAAAAAAATTGCCTCTCGTAGGTCGTGAGTAATAAGTATGCAAGTAAAACTTTCTTGTTTCTTTAAGGTCAACATTGTTTGCCATAAATCTTCTCTTGTGAAAGCATCCAGAGCTCCAAATGGCTCATCTAATATTAATACTTCAGGTTTATGGACTAAAGACCTACAAAGGGACGCTCTTTGCCTCATTCCTCCCGATAATTCTGACGGTTTGCTTTTCTCAAATTCAGCTAATCCAACTAGTTTCAAAAGCTCTCTTGCACGTTTGATTTTTGTATCTCTTGAGATATTTTTTGATACTATTTCAAGTGGAAGGATTACATTATCTAAGATATTTCGCCATTCCAAAAGGACGGGATTTTGAAAAGCCATTCCCACTGTAGATCTTGGTGATTTTACAACTTCCTTAGAAATAAGAACTTCACCCTTTTTTGATTTTAAAAGGCCACTCACTAATCTAGTTATTGTAGATTTACCACAACCTGAGGGACCAACTATAGCTGTAAACCTACCTTTAGGTACTGAAAAAGATAAATCTTTTAAAACAGGTAGAGAACCTGCTTCTAAAGTGAATTCATGAGAAACATTTCTAAGTTCTATATGCATAATAAAGAGTTAAGGTAATAGTAGGTGAAATTATCCACCTACTAATCTGTTATTTTATCATTAAACTACCATCACTTGGTAGATATTTATCTGTGAAATATAGTGACATATTAGGAGAATTCTCAAATTTATAATTTTCAGCTAATTGAACTAAAGCCTTTTTCATTCTCTCTGGGTCAATATTTCCCATACCATTAGATGCTGTATTCGTTGTAAGAACATTTCCTTCTATGGCTAGTTTTAAACGTCTTGTTTCTAATGCCAAGTCTGCTGCAGGATTTCTTTTTATCATGCTTTTAACTGCATCTTCTGGATTTTCAATTGCAGCTTTCCAGCCCTTTGCAATAGCTCTTAAAAACCCAGTAACCAAATCTGAATTTTTTTCAGCAAAATCTGTATTTACAATAATAGAGTTTCCATAAAGTTCTAAGCCATTATTTGCCATCAACATTATAGTAATATCATCTTCAGGAACTCCTAATCTTACTAAGTTTAAAAACATTGAAAATGAAAATCCAGTAATTGCGTCAACCTTACTTTCTGCTAACATTGGTTCACGA
>Ga0066378_10000407_pt1 | contig 18629 bp, 19 predicted proteins | sample Knorr_S23_td_DCM_FD_70947 | JGI IMG/M metagenome (GOLD analysis project Ga0066378, IMG submission 70947) | Marine microbial communities from Southern Atlantic Ocean transect - Knorr_S23_td_DCM_ad_71m_LV_A | ecosystem: Environmental > Aquatic > Marine > Oceanic | place: Southern Atlantic ocean...
GTCAGCGATGAGAAGAGAGCGTTATCTGAATCGGCAAGACCAGCGATCACACCAGGAACTCCGGCGAGAACGACACCGAGAGCACCAAGGAGGGCCAGAGGAAGAACTTTTTTCTCATCAGGCTTATTGCCGGAAAATTTTGGAGCCCAAAACACGAGGCCACCCAACGTTCCGAGAGCGGCAGCCAAACAGATCAACGCGACCGCGCCTTCGACCGCTGCGGTTCCGCTCAGCTCGAGATCGACAATCTGGGTGAGCACACCGACAACAGCGCCGAGAAGGAGAAGAAGGATCGAGAGAAGCCCGAACAGTAGTGGGCTGAGAATTCGGGGCTTTGGAGCCCCCGAGCCATCAGGTTTCGCAACAAGCAACGACGTGAGCAACGTGATTGCGATGCCGAGCAATGGAAGACCAACAAAGAACGCCATCACGACAAGCGACTTCACAACATCTTGGCCTGATTCGGAGAAGTCAACCGGAAACGCCTTTTGCATGGTGACGCCGGCAAATGATGCGACCCCGACCAAGGCCGCACCGGCGAACACCAACTGGCGCATGGGGTGACGTCGGCTCATCGAAACGGGTAGCAACTCAGCAAAGACCCCTAGCGCCGGGATCGCAAAAATGTATACGACCGGAACGGTGAAGAATCTCGGAAGCCAATCGGCAAGGCCATCTGCGGCACCGAACGCAACGGCTGAATTCCGGTGGTCAACAAACAGGTAAATAGTGAGGCCGACCACTACTGGAGCAGTGATGATAAGAGCCAATGACTGAACCAACGCCGTCCATGTCAAGAACGGGACACGACGCATCGTGACCCCAGGGGCACGAGACGTAAGAATGGTCGTCGCAACGCTGATCGCTGAGGCGATGACGCCGAACATCATGAGGGCCATCGCAGCGAGGAACAAATCGACCATGTCACTATCTGCGCCCCCGATGCCCCCACCGTTGACGATCGCAACAATGGTCAACACCGCTCCTGCAAGCCACATATAAAAACCCATGAGGGCAAGACGAGCAAACGCAATAGCTCGAGCACCAACCTGCAACGGTGCGACCGCAATGCTGAGACCAAGGGTCAACGGCAGCGCCACCATCAACGCAAGACCAAAGTGATGCAATTGAGTGAGCTGATCAAGTTGTCGAGCGTTGAAGACTCCAAGATCAGCAACTGACTCAAGCGACCGCAGCACCGCAATCACCGACACCGCAATCATTCCGAGGATTCCAAACCCCGTAAACAGGCGCCCAATCTTCTTGTGGTCGGTAGAGGTCACCCAATCGACAACTGCCCCAACAGCGGTACCGATATGACCGTCAGAAAGGAGTGCTGAACCCGCTCCTGCCCCGGTTCCCGATTGTTCCAACGTCGTCATCTCAGATCTGACTCACTTCTGCTTCAGTCGCGCCCGCGGCGGAGCACACCTCTTTCGAAACTACCGTCTTCCAGACTACCTCGGTGAGGGCCTCGCAACCGAAATCTCCACTGCTACATCAACGATGTCAATTACAGCAACACGTCGATTGTCAACGCAGCAAACAACAGAGTGATGTAGGTGATCGAGAAACCAAAAAGTCGCATCGAGGCAGACTTGGAAGGATTTCTGCCGAGGCGGATCGTTCCAGCAAGAAACGCTGCCCCCAGAGCGCCCGCCGAGACGAGATATACAACGCCAAGGCTCGATGACACCAATGCGACGAGCACACTCGACGCCACCAGCGCAACCGTGTGAGCGATCATCTGCACATGGGCAGCCCGGAAAGGGACGATCGCCGGCAACATCGGCACATTCGCCGAGCGGTAATCGTCGGCATAACGAAGCGCAAGCGCCCAGAAATGTGGTGGCGTCCAAAAGAAAATGACAGCAAAGAGCACAACCGGCTCCCACGTAAGGCCATTGGTCACTGCAGCCCATCCAACAAGAACCGGAACTGCGCCGGCTGCGCCACCGATGACGATGTTTTGCCTACTCGTCCGCTTGAGCCACAACGTGTACACACCGACGTAGAACACCGTTGCAGAGAGCGCAAGGAGTGCCGATAAAAGGTTTGCCGCCGCCCACAACACCGCAACGGCAGCCGACTCGAGAACAAACGCAAAGATCAATGCCTCTTTCGGCTTAACGACGCCGGTCACGAGCGGCCGATGTCGAGTGCGTTCCATGAGAGCATCAATGTCGCGATCAACGTACATATTGATGGTGTTTGCCCCACCCGCTGCGAGAGCACCACCGATGAGCGTGAAGATCACCAACGCCGTTGACGGCCATCCGTTCTGAGCGAGCACCATCGTGGGCACGGTCGTAATGAGAAGAAGTTCAATGATTCGAGGCTTCGTTAGTGCAACGAACGCGCCGACTCGACTTCGAGGCTCACGGCTCCCGTGAACAACTCCACCGGAGGCCACGCGTGAGGGCACGAGAGGGCGACTGCCGATGGACATAAACCTCATCGTACGACCGAGCCGATGTGCTGACCAACGCCATCCGGCAGACTGTGTGGTGTGACATATTCGTTGTTCCCTATTTCGGCGTCAACCGACATCATCACTGCGCCCGACACCGATGTCACTGAACGGGTCGAACACGAGCGCGAATGGATTGTCATCGTGTGGAACGATCCGGTGAATTTGATGAGTTACGTCACCTATGTGTTGCAAAAACTTTTCGGCTACTCCACCGAGAAAGCCACCGAGCTCATGCTTGCGGTTCACCATGAAGGTCGCGCAAACGTTGCAGGTGGCAATCGAGAACAATGCGAGATGCACGTATTCCGACTCCACGAACACGGCCTCTGGGCAACTCTTGAAGAGGCTGGGTAATGGCTTTCAGGCGGAAACCACCGGTCGAGCGACTCGATAACGACTCATGGATTGTTCGTCTGCAAGCCGACGAACAAGAAGTGCTCTCCCACATCATGAACCAACTCGATGAACTCGTCGAGAACGCGCAGACAGGTAGCGAGAGTGCGCTTCTCGACAGGTTGTTTCCGCCTGCATTCACCCATCACGATGCTCAACACGAGCAACTCGATGAGGAGTATCAGCGCCTCATGCGAGATGAGCTCATCACCGCTCGGCGCACGGCGATTTCTGAGGTACTCAGCACATTTGATTCGGCCGAGGATGGCGACATCAAGATGAGCCATGGACAACTCACCGCATTTCTTCAGACGTTAAATGCCCTCCGAGTCACATTGGCAAGCGCTCTCGGCATCGTCGACGATGACTCTGCGGCAGACGCCGATGACCAATCAGATGCAAGCCCTGAACAACACCTCTATGTGTGGTCAGGCTGGATGTTGGAGTGGGTCGTCGGCGCTCTTGCGGAAACACTCCCTCGTGAGGGTGGAACGTCGTGAAGAGGGTGCTAACGTGACGGCGCCTTCAACGAGATGAGGCCAAGCCCCCATCGTCTAGCGGCCTAGGACATCACCCTTTCAAGGTGACGGCACGGGTTCGAATCCCGTTGGGGGTGCTAGATATAAATAAAACTCCTGGTCCCGTGGTGAAGTTGGAGTTCACGCCGGCCTGTCAAGCCGGAGGTCGCGGGTTCGAGTCCCGTCGGGACCGCTCGGGGCTGCCACTTGGCAGCCTCGTTGCGTATGTGGTGCGCAACCCGTTCCATATCGCACTCGGTCGAGTAGCTCAGTTGGCAGAGCGTCCGCCTGAAAAGCGGAAGGTCACCGGATCGACGCCGGTCTCGACCACCACAGGCGCCTGCGGGCGCCTGTTGTCGTTTTCGGCCTCCCATCTCTTGATGAAGTGATGGCTGGCCAACGCTGCATTTCGAACCGACTTGTGTCGACGTTCTCAACAGGGATGGTGATGGTTGACTACGTGCCGGGGTCAAAACCAAGGTCGGTGGCGGTGAGAAGCGGGCGATATTCGACACCTTCCGCCGCACAAAGTTCAGCGCACGTCGTTCCTCGATCGACGATCACACTTGCGAGCACCACCGATGCTCCAAACGCTCGAACAACCTCAACCGCCTCAAGCAAACTTGTACCTCGTGTTGTGGTGTCTTCAACGATGACAACGCGATCATCGGGAAGCAATGCGCCAGCGAGTCGGCCGGTGACTCCATGATCTTTGGCTTCTTTACGAACGCTGAAACTCCTCAGCATTCGTCCTTTCGTTACCGCAACGGCTGCAACGCCAAAGGCAACAGGGTCAGCACCCATCGTCAGACCACCGATAGCTGTGGCATCTGAGGGAAGAATGTCGAGCAACGCCTCTGCGACCAAGACGATTCCATCTGGCCGGCAGGCAGTCTGCTTGGTGTCAAGAAACCAAGAACTCTTCGCTCCACTCTTGAGAGTGAACTCGCCGCGTTTTACCGAATGGGTCAGCACGTGCTCTCGTAAAGCAGCGCCGGTCGAGGAGAGCTCGGGAAGTTGTGTCACATCTTCGAGGTTACGTGTCTTCGCCTCAACCTCTATGTTCGGGTTGTGACAACAACCGCTCTCACCCCGTATCGCATCTTTACTGAACCTCAGCAGGGCGCCACTTACGACGACCTGCTCGCCGTGGCGTTGCGCGCTGAATCGCTTGGCTTCGGTGCATTCTTTCGTTCTGACCACTACCTCAAAATGGGTTCCGTCAGTGGTGAGCCAGGCCCAAGCGACGCATGGGTGACGCTCGGTGGGCTTGCGCGAGACACGACGACGATTCGACTTGGCACACTAGTGACCGCCGCAACCTTCCGACACCCGGGGCCACTCGCTATTTCGGTGGCAAACGTCGACCAAATGTCGGGAGGACGGGTTGAACTCGGTCTTGGTGCGGGCTGGTACGAGGCTGAACACTCCGCATACGGAATTCCATTTCCGGCTCTTGGCGAGCGATTCGATCGCTTCACCGAGCAACTTGCAATCATCGATGGGATGTGGCGAACCCCCGCTGGTGAAACATATTCATACGCCGGAGATCACTGGTCACTCACCAACTCGCCGGCTCTACCCAAGCCCGTGCAATCGGGTGGTATACCGATCATCATCGGCGGCCGGGGTGCGAAAAGAACTCCAGCACTGACAGCCGCATACGCAGCTGAGTTCAATATGCCGTTCACCGACCTCTCAACGTTCGCTGCACAAACAGCAGTCGTCAAGGGAGCTTGTGAAGGGATCGGTCGATCACCCAACGACCTTGCGTGGTCAGCTGCGCTCGTCGCCTGTGTGGGGAGCACCGAAGATGAATTCACTCGTCGAGCAGAAGCAATCGGCCGAGAGCCTGACGAATTACGACAGAACGGCGCTGCCGGGTCGACAGAGCAATTCATCGACACGATCGAAAAATGGCATGAAACGGGGGCGGAGCGGATCTACCTCCAGATTCTCGATCTTTCCGATCTTGACCACCTCGATCTCATCGCATCGTTGCTCGGGTAGCGCCCCCGGCCCTCAGCTCAGACCGACGTACTCTGTTTCACACATCTGCATTTCCTACAGCACGACGACAGTTCTACGACGATGGTTTCGCACGCGTATCACGTAGTAGCACCTCTTGAGCCACCGTTGCGACGTGTTCACCCTCTTGGGTGAACACGTGACCGACCGCAAGACCGCGTGATGCGGTGAAGTGATGACACGTGAAATCGTGGAGGTGCCAGACGTCTGACCGCATCGGACGATGAAACCAAATGGTGTGATCAAGGCTTACACCTTTCCAGTGTTCACGCTCAACCCCCGTGCCTTCGATAGCAGCCGCTCGAACGGTGTCAGTCGCAAGATCATCTGAGGTATATGCGAGCCAACATTGGTGCATGAGTTCTGCATCCGAAGAGACAGAATTCACTAAGTCGTAGTCATTGACTTTTATCCATGCACAGACACGGCCAGCACCAGTTCGAACTGCACCGTCAACGACTTCTTCGGGTACAAAACATCGGTCAAAACGACGAGTGAACGAACTTTCCTCCAAGGATTCTGGCCCAGGAACACGGGGCATCTCAACCGTTTGCAGGTCTGTCGCAGCGCGCGATCGCTGAAACGAACACTCGGCATTGAGAATTGCGCCAATTGCTTGCCTCGCAACAACTCGTCGGGTGAGGAACGAACGCCCATTTCTGATGCGGTCAACCTCATAGCGAATTGGTTCGAGGTGGTCACCTGGACGGATGAAATACGCGCGAATCGAATGTGGCCGAAATTCAGATTCCGCTGTCAACGTCGCCGCACGTAAGGCCTGAGCAACAATCTGGCCACCATAGAGGCCACCCCACGGGTACTTCGGGCCAGTCCCGACAAACGTGTCGGGACCGTGCGGGGTGAGTTCGAACATTGCTCCATTCAACCAATATTCAGACTGAACTCCCGTCTCAACCTAGAAGGCACAGGGCATCAATGCCTCTCCATTCACAAGCCCTTGGTCAAAGGGCATCAAGATGAGCAAACGTTGCAGCTACATGCTGAAGTGATGATCGAAGGTCGAACGCCGCATCGAGATCGATTGTGGGTTGACGAGATGACACTTCTGGGTCAGCAGCGAGTTCGTCGCGGAAGGGAATGCCTTGTTCCCACGCACTCATTGCATTGCGTTGAACAATCCGATAGGCGTCGTCGCGTGTGAGACCCGAAGCCACCAACGCGAGTAAGACCGGTTGAGAAAACACAACTCCATGACTTGAGTGGAGATTCTGCTCCATGCGTGCGGCATCCACTTCAAGGCGTTCAATAAGCCGACGAAGCCGTCTCAACATGTAATGCACGAGCATTGATGAATCAGGCAAGATCACGCGTTCGACACTCGAATGCGAAATATCTCGCTCGTGCCAAAGCGCAACGTCCTGCAAACCGGCTAACAGATTCGACCGGACCACACGCGACAGCCCAGAGATTGTCTCAGCCGAGATGGGGTTCCTTTTGTGCGGCATCGCCGAAGAGCCCTTTTGGCCAGGAGCGAAACCTTCTCGCACCTCGCTCACCTCGGTTCGCTGCAAATGTCGCAACTCGACGGCAACGAGTTCACAACTTGATGCGATCGATGCACACGCCCACAGAAACTCGGCATGACGATCACGGGCAACGACCTGTGTGGCGGGAACCGGTTCGAGTTCGAGGGCCTGCCCCACATGAGCCTCCACCTCAGGAGGAACATTTGAGTACGTTCCAACCGCTCCCGACAACTTCATCACGGCAATCGCATCACGAGCGGCCCGAAGTCGATGGCGATCTCGGTCAAACTGCAACGCCCACAACGCGACCTTCGCTCCAAACGTTGTCGGCTCCGCATGAACACCATGAGTTCGACCGATCATCACCGTTTCGCGGTGGGTCTTCGCAGTCGTCACAAGTTGATCGATGAGTTCATCAATTGCAGAAAGCAAAAGATCTGCGGCGTCACGCATCGCCCAGCACAAACCGGTGTCGACAACATCGGTGGATGTCAGACCGTAATGGATCCAGGGTCCAGCGGTACCGCCGATCGCCTCTTGCACAACATCGACAAACGCGGCGACGTCGTGCTGGGTAATTTCTTCGCGAGCCATAACCGATGCCACGAAACCCTCATCGACGGTCGGGGCAGATGACCGGCAGGCCACGGCATCGTCGTGGGGAACAATTCCGAGAGTCGCATGCGCCTCGGTTGCCAGCAACTCGACCTCAAGCCAACGGCCTATTCGCGACACGTCAGACCACACCAGAGCCATCTCCGGAGTCTGATACCGGTCGATCATGACGAAGAACCCCACAGCACATAATCATCTCGCTCAGCGCCAACGCCGATGATGCGCACCGGCACACCAACTTGTTCCTCAATAAGCCTGATCAACGCCTGAGCCTGCGGTGGAAGATCTGCGGGCATTCGTACTGCAGTGGAATCAGACTGCCAGCCCTCAAGATCGACATACACCGGCTCAGCACGCTCAAGAACTTCTGGCAGATCCGGGTAGTTCTCAACATCGTTGCCATCGATTCGATAGCCGACGCAGACACGAATGATCTCAAAAGTGTCGAGCACATCAAGTTTTGTCACCGCAAGCTCAGTCAGGCTGTTGAGACGCACTGCGTGTCGCAACATGACACAGTCAAGCCAGCCGGCTCGACGGCGCCGCCCCGTGACCGTTCCAAACTCACGTCCGATATCAACAAGTCGATCACCTAACTCATCGGTCAGTTCGGAAGGAAAAGGGCCTGCTCCGACTCGGGTTGTGTAGCTCTTCGAAATACCAACAACGCGATCGATGTTGCGCGGACCGATTCCTGTTCCGGCACACGCACCACCGGCAGTCGGGTTAGATGAGGTGACATACGGGTACGTTCCGTGGTCGAGATCAAGGAATGATGCCTGCGCGCCTTCGAGCAGCACTGGTGAACCTGCGGCAAGTTCATCATGAAGGAAATTCACGGTGTCGCACAGATACGGCTGTAACCGAAGGCCAAGCTCGGTGAATGTTGCAACCGTCTCATCAACGTTCACCGCCTCGCCGCCCGCTTGAGTAATGAGGATGTTCTCTGCCTCACATCGCTCTCGAACTGCAGCGGAGAACGAATCAATATCGGCAACTGCGCCGGCGAGAATTCCGACTCGACGGGCCTTATCGGCGTAAGCCGGCCCAATACCTTTAAGGGTTGTTCCAATCTTGTTATCGCCGCGGCCTTCCTCGGCGAGCGCATCATGACTCTGATGCCACGGGAAGATGAGATGAGCTCGTGTCGACACCTGCAACTTGTCGCAGTTGATTCCTCGGGCGGTCAACGTATCGATCTCGTTGAACAGCGTTGGCAGATCGACGACCACACCGTTCGCGATGACTGGCGTGACGGTGTCGTAAAACACGCCTGATGGCGTGAGTTGCAGCGCGTACTTTTCATCGCCAACGACAACGGTGTGACCTGCATTGTGACCACCTTGATAGCGGGCGACCACTGGGTGCTCTTTCGCCAATAGATCGATGACTTTGGCTTTGCCTTCGTCACCCCACTGGGCGCCGACGACGACGGTGACAGGCATGCATACGCTCCTTTACTGCCCGGACGGAACGTACTCTGATCGTAGTCGTTGATTCACACGACCACTCGCGATGAGAGCGAACTACTTCGAATCAACCGGATCAGGCTGCTCGCGGAGTTTCACCGGGCCTTTGCTGTGTCGACGGGTTCCGATGTTGAGAGTTTCAACGAACACAGAAAACGCCATTGCTGCGTATATATAGCCCTTCGGGATGTGCTCACCGAATCCTTCAACGACCAGGGTAAATCCAATGAGAAGCAGAAATGCGAGAGCCAACATCTTCACCGATGGGTGGCGGTTGACGAAGGAGTAAATCGGGCCCGACGCGGCCAGCATGATGATGACTGCCGTCACGATCGAAATGACCATCACCGGGATGTACTCCGTCATGCCCACTGCGGTAAACACCGAATCAAGCGAAAACACCACATCGAGCAACATGACCTGTGCAATGACTGCACCAAATGTCAACACGGCCTTCGAACCATGGGCGTTGTCTTCACCTTCGAGTTTGTGGTGAATTTCTTTCGTCGCTTTGTAAATGAGAAACACACCACCAGCCAACAAGATGAGTTCTTTGCCAGAAAAACTGAAATCGCGGCCGAGCAACGTGAATCCGAGCAGCTCATCTTTCAACGAGATGATCCACCCAACGCTGAACAGCAGCAAAAGACGCATTCCTCCCGCTGCAAGCAGACCGATCTGGCGAGCCCGATCTTGCTGATCTGCAGGCAATTTGGCTGCCAGAATCGAGATGAAAATGACGTTGTCAACGCCAAGAACAATTTCCAACACAAGGAGTGCAACGAGAGCACTCCATGCCGAAGGGTCGCTCAGCCAACTCATGAGTAAAGGTTAGGTCGCTCCGTCAACAAGTCGTGAGTTTGTTCGTGAGAATCTGTTGAACCAGCGAGGTCTACCCAGCGGTGTATGCCATCGCCCCATCGATACGAATCGTTGCCCCACTGGTGTAGCTAGACGCATCGCTTGCGAGATAGAGCGCGGCGCCGACGATTTCGTGGGCTTCACCGCCTCGCTGCAACGGAATCTCTGTTTTTGCTCGGGCATTGAACGCGTCAAGGTCCCACGCTTTCGAAATATCGGTGAGAAATGGCCCGGGCATGATGACATTGCAACGAACCTTCGGCGCAAAAGCTCGTGCCATCCCCGAGGTCATCGCATCAAGTGCAGCTTTCGCTCCGGCGTACACCAATTCGTGTGGTGTCGGCGCGACCGCTGCAATCGACGACACGTTGATAATTGATCCTCCTGCACCCTCAGCCATCTGCGTACCGATGAGCGATGCAAGTCGAAACGGTCCTTTGAAATTTACGCCAATAACTTTGTCGAATAGCTCCTCGCTCACTTCCGGGAGTGAAGGGTAGAGCGGCGACATGCCGGCGTTGTTGACGAGCACGTCACAGCGTCCAAATTCTGCGTACACGAGTTCGGCTAGATGATCAGCCTGCTCCCATTTGCCAGCGTGGAACGCAGAGGCAACCGCGCGGCGACCGGTCTGTTTAGTCACCTCATGAGCTAGTTCTTCGCACGCTTCAAGTTTGCGGCTGGCAATCACCACGTCTGCGCCGTGCTCCGCAAACGCAAGCACCATTTCACGACCAAGTCCTCGACTGCCACCGGTTACGAGAGCAACCTTCCCACTGAGATCAAACCGATCATCCATTACCGCCTCCAATGCTCGCTAGTGGTCACTTCACCGTAATCGCACGCCATTCGAAACCTCGTGGTGAGGAATGCCAGGGCGGTCCTGGGCGTTGTACATATTGTGACCACAGCAGAAACTGACCGCACGACACCTCCTTCAGGAAAGGGCGCTCGGGTCATTTTCGACGTGCATCGTGACGTTGCGCTCGAACCTGATATCGCATGGGAGGCACTAATCGATTGGGCCGCCCATAGCGACTGGGTGCCGCTCACCCATGTCGATGTCGACGCTTCGGACCCCAACGTCTTTACTGCATGGTCAGGGCCGGGCGCTTCAGGTTGGGGGCGCCGTCTCGCCCTTGAAGATCGCATGGAGGCCGTCGTCGTCGACTACGAGGGTGGCTATGGCCGATGTGTCGTGCACAAACTCGGTCCATCGCTCAAAGGCGTAGCTGAGCTCACCGTCTCACCGGGTGAGGTCGCAGGGACGACTTCAATTCATTGGCATGAAAACGTGACGGTTCGTCGACTTCCACGATTTGCGAGTTCGCTCACCGGAACCATCAGCGCAGCTCTGTTCGGCTGGGCGCTCGGACGCATGGAGAAGTGCGCCCGTCGGCAACACTGAAATAGTGCAGAGTCACCAGACTCTGCACCACTCAGTAAGGAGTTCACACATGGTTAGGGTGATCGGCGTCGACGAGTTCGGCGGACCCGAGAAGTTGAAAGCGTTTGATATTCCCGCCCAACCTGTGGGGAGTGGCCAAGTTCGAGTTGATGTCGCTGCGGCGGCCGTGAGCCCGACTGACACCATTCATCGCTCAGGTGGTCGGGCAGAACTTTTGCAACAAGATCCGCCTCCTTATGTGCCTGGCATGGATATCGCTGGTGTGATTAGTGAAGTCGGCGAGGGAGTCGACCATCTCGCAATTGGTGACGCTGTGATGGGAATTGTTGCCCCAACGGCCTCCCACGGTGGGTATTCGTCATCGATTGTGCTGCCGGCACGTTCTGTTGCGCGCGCACCGCAGGGGTCATCTGCGGTCGAGGCCTGCACTCTCCCGATGAACGGGCTTACAGCTCAGTACGCTCTCGATCTTCTCGACCTCCCGCAGGGTGCAACTCTTGCCGTCACGGGAGCCGCTGGGGCGTTCGGTGGCTACATGGTGCAACTCGGTGTGCATCGGGGGTTACGGGTTATCGCAGATTCGTCTGCGGCGGACGAAGACCTTGTCTGCTCACTCGGTGCTCACGAGGTCATTCGCCGGGGAGATGACATTGCCGATCGCATTCGTGCCCTCGTGCCCGACGGCGTTGACGGTCTCGCTGATGGGTCCATTCAAAATGAACTCCTCTTGCCGGCGGTGCGAGACGACGGTGGCTTTGCGACTGTTCGAGGCTTTCAGGGCCCAAGTGAGCGGGGTATCACCTTGCATCAAGTATGGGTCCGTGAATACAAAACAGAACTCGAAAAACTTGATGAGCTGCGTGCGCTCACTGAGAGCGGCGGTGTCACCCTTCGAGTTGCGGCAACCTTCCCAGCTGATCAAGCATCTGAGGCTCACCGAGTGCTCGAAGCTGGCGGAACTCGAGGGCGCTGCGTCATCACGTTCTGAGATGGCAAACCTCTAGGCTCGCGACGCCTGGCTTGCGACTCAGAACCAGGACGGTTCACCACACCTTGTACCGATCTGGTTTGTGGCTGCGCACGCTGGTTCGATTTGGATCGCAACGGGGCGTCACAGCACCAAGGTCACGAACATTTCAAAGAACTGCGAAGTCTCAATCGGGATGCAAGCCGAGGGTGACCGGAATGGAGATGCGGTTGCGGTCGGCAACGCCACACTTCATGAAGAGGCCCCAACCGATGTGCTCGAGATGTTTGATGCGAAGTATCAGTGGTACCCGGGGCCGGGTCCAGACCCCGACGTTGGCGAGTTGATCTTCATCGAAATCGCCCCACACCGTTGGATGATGGGATCTTCTACGCCAAACGAGTAGACACTCTCTGTGACCAAGGACCGGCTCGACGCCAAACAGACATTTGCCTCGGTCGCACCGTGGCTCTTTGTGTTCTTGTGGAGCACCGGATTCATCGTTGCCCGCTATGCGACGAATCATGCGGACCCGATGGCCTTTCTCTCAGCACGGCTCATTGTTGCGTCACTCATCCTCGCGGCCATTGCGCATCTGTCGCACGCGCCTCGGCCGACTGCACATGAATCGAAATGGTCCATCGTGGTCGGTCTCGGCATTCATGCGACCTACCTCGGTGGTGTCTTCATTGCGATTGACCTTGGTTTGCCTTCCGGTGTTGGCGCTCTTGTTGTCGGCCTCCACCCGGTGATCACTGCGGTGGCTGGCGGGGCAATGCTCGGCGAGCATTTGAATTTCCGTCAATGGGGCGGTGTCATTCTTGGCTTCACCGGTGTCCTTCTCGTCGTCATTAACCGCCTTACCGATGACACGCTCAACCTTCCGCTTCGCGCCGTGATTGCGGTGTCACTCGCCACCCTTGGTATGTCGATCGGCACGCTCATTCAGCGTCAGCGCTGTGCTGCAACTCCGCTGCTGTGGGGCTCAGCGATTCAATACGCAAGTTCGGCAATCGCGCTCGTCATGCTTGCGGCGCTGTCGGGCCAGACCAAGTTGTTGTTCACTTCGAGCACGATCTGGTCGCTGGTGTGGTCGATTGGTGTGCTCTCGATTGCTGCTGTGCTCACCATGTTGTGGCTCCTCCAGCATCGAGCTGCAGCGAGCGTCTCGAGTTTGTTCTTCCTAGTGCCGGCGCTTTCCGCTATCGAAGCAGCGGTACTGTTTGATGAGCAGCTCAACGTCACGACGGTTGCGGGCTTTGCCACTGCGATCGTTGGGGTTGCACTCGTCACCCGAGCACCCTCACGACCACCGAACGATTAAGCGACTGCTGCGAGGGCTGCAGCGACGATTGAATGTCCGCGAGCATCACCCAGGAGACCCTCGTCCATCCGGTTCATCACATATGCAACGGTCATCTCATTGTCTAGATCATTCACGATCATTGAGCCCCCGTAGCCGCACCAAAAGCAGACGCGGCGATCGGGGAGATATGGAGTTGTCTCGTTTGGTAGCCCATACCCCAGCCCAAACGTGACGGGAATCTGCAACACGAGGTCAAAGCCGTCGGCCTGCACTCTGAAAATTTCTTCAACCGCCTCTTGTGACATCACCCGGGTGTCACCGATCTTTCCCATTGTGGAGATCACGCTCTGAGCCTGGGCAACACTTCGTGCATTTCCGTGGCCATTTGCCGCAGGGATGTCAGCCGCCCGCCATTCAGGTAATGCTGCATATTTGGCGAGGATGAGTGGCCCGGTGAAGGTCTTAATTGCAGGATGTTCGCGACCTAAGGCACGAAGCTCTCTAGAAGGTGGTGGCGGCGGCGTCAACGTTGCGACTCGTCCGAACTCGTCTTCTGAAAGACCGATGTGAAAGTCGATGTCGAATGGTTCGGCAATTTCTTTGCGGAAAAACTCACCAAGTTTCATGCCGCTGATTCTTCGCACGACCTCACCGACAAGGTGCCCTTGGTTCATTGCGTGATAACCCGATCGTGTTCCGGGTTCCCACCAGGGTGCTTGCGCCGCAAGTTTCTCGGTACTGAGTTCCCAGTCGAACACCTCGTCAAGAGTGATTGGTTTCTCCCATCCCGATATGCCTGAGGTGTGGCCGAGAAATTGCCGAACTCGCACATGTTCTTTGCCATTTTGAGCAAACTCTGGCCAGTACGTGCTCACCGGAGCGTCAACGTCGAGTAAACCTCGATCAACAAGTAATAAGGCGCTCAACGCCATCATCGTCTTCGTCGTCGACCAGACATTTACTATCGTGTCGTGCTGCCATGGGGTTGCATCGTTCGCAGCCACTGAACCACCCCATAGATCGACAACAAGCTCTCCGCCCAACATGACTGCAACGCTCGCCCCGGTGTCGGCACCTGAGTCAAGGTTGTCGTGCAGAAGTTGATGAACGGCCTCAAAGCGCGGGTCACACACCCCTTGAATTTCTGCCACCTCATTCCCCTCTCATCGAGTGATGAACCTGAAACGTAACAGGTTCGATCTGCGAGATTTATCGAAAAGAGTCGATGACGAGGGTGAGCAGCGGAGCGACCGCAAGAGCGGGGAGCATGTCCGCAACACGAACTTCTTTCAGTTGCAGCAGCCGAATGCCAATCCCGAGCAAGAGCACCCCGCCGGCGGCTGTCATGGCGGCAATGAGTGAATCGGGCATAAAACTTCCGAACACAACACCACAGATGGTCAACACACCCTGAACAAAGGCCACCGTAAGTGCTGAAAACATGACGCCAAGCCCGAGCGAAGCCGCAAACGCCATTGCCGCAAACAGGTCGAGTGATGACTTCAAGACGAGTTGGTCGATTCCTGTTCCAAGCCCGTCACTGAGCGACCCGAGAATGGTGAGCGGTCCAACACAAAACAGCAGTGACGCGCTCACGTAGCCCTCGATAAATCGTGCTCGATCATCGCTACCTTTCTCACCACTGAATTTCTTTTGCAGGCGCCCGCCGATGTTGTTGAGACGATCTTCAACACGAACCAGTGACCCGAGGACGCCACCAAGAACAACGGCGCCGAGCACAACGATGAGTGTCCAATCGGCGCCAACGGCATCAGCGAATGCGCGATCTCCAATCGCCCCAATGTTCAATGCGCCAACGACAAGCGTGATGAGCCCGAGACCGTTAGTCGTCGTTTCGCGTGTGCGTTCAGAAAATCTATTGCCGATCAACATTCCCACGGTCGCTCCAACGAGGACCGCAAGGATGTTGATCATCGTTCCGAGGCCGGTCATGGCAAACGCTTACAGTCCGAATCGATACAGGTTGGTCTCATAAGGCTCGAAGCCGAGCCGTTGATAGAGGCGATTTGCCGCTTCTCGCGAAGACCTACTCGTGAGGCTCACGTTCTTCGCGCCCCGCTGCCGAGACTCATCGATCGCTGCAAGATTGAGCGCCTCACCAACACCAAGCCCCCGGGCTGATTCATCGACAACGACGTCTTCAATCCACGCCTTCAGACCGGTTGGGATTCGATAGAACGCAAGCGTCAAACTCCCCACCACAGACCGCGCATCATCCTCGCCGTCAAGCTCAGCGATGAACAGCACCGAATTGGGATTATCGATGATCGACAATAATTCGGCTGCCGTTGGCGGAGGTGATGATGACGACAGCTGCGGAATGAGACGAGAAAACGCCTCGACAAGCCCATCATCGACTTCGGTCGCCGCTTTTACAGAGATTGACACCTCGATAACGGTATCTGACATCTCACGCCAGCGATAGCCTCTGTACTGTCATGGAATCCAACACCAGACATATTCGCTGGCAGGCTGAACCCGAGCTCACCAATCCGGTCATCGTCGTTGCCTTCACCGGCTGGAATGATGCCGGTGACGCTGCATCGACCGCTGTTCGAACTCTCATTGAAACGAGCGGGGCAAACGCACTTGCCGATATCGACCCCGAGGCCTTCACTGATTTCGCGACTGTACGACCTCACGTTCGCCTCGATGAGCAACAGCGTCGCAACATCGTGTGGCCTACCGTCGGCGTATGGTCCGCGTCGCTTCCAGGTTCTGATGTCATTTTCGTGCTCGGGCCAGAGCCTGCACTGCGTTGGAAAACCTTTGCAAGTCAGATTGTTGGTATCGCTGAGAAGTACTCAAGCCCGCTTGTGATCAGTCTCGGAGCACTGCTTGCGGATGTTCCGCACACCCGCCCAGTGCACGTGTTTGGTAGCGCTGCCGATGATGACCTCATTTCCAGGTTCGATCTCGAGCGCTCTCGCTACGAGGGGCCAACTGGAATAGTCGGAGTCGTTCAGCATGCCCTCACCAGTGCTGGATTCTCCGGTGCGTCATTATGGGCTGCCGTTCCCGGTTATGCCGCCCAGGTACCGTCACCGAAAGCAGCGGTCGCTCTCATCGAAAAAGCGAGCGGCATGATGGGAACCCCGGCGCCAACGGGCGGCCTTAACGCCGATATTGATGATTATGACGCCCGTATCGAAGCCCTCATTTCTGATGACGACGACCTCGTGATACATATCGAGCAACTTGAATCGATTGTCGACGACATCAATGACGATGAAGATTCGAGTGGTCCAATCGACCTGTCCGAATCAGATGATCTCCTCAACGAGGTCGAACGGTTCCTTCGCGAACGCGATAACGAGAACTAGTTACGAATCAGCTCGCCACACCGGCGAGCGAGGCGAATCAAAGCCTGCTTCCACCGGCTCACCTCGTATTGCGGCGAATGCCATCGGACCCCACCACTGGGCGCCCGCTGTGACCTCAGGAAGAGCGTCCTCACTGAACCAACCGACATCGCTTGTCTCGAGCGGATGTCCCTCCAACGTGCCGCCGGTAGCCCGACAATGAAAGAGCAACATGTACATTCCGAACCGGGAAAATCCCATTCGCTGGCCGTCAATCACCGATAGCAAACGCACCGGCTCACAGATAATTCCCGTTTCCTCTTCGACCTCTTTCACCGCTACCTCTGACGGTGAATATCCCACGTCCGCCCACCCTGTTGGGTAGAGCCACACTCCAGACTCTCGTCGCTGCACCAGCAAGATGTCGCCGTCATCATTGCCAACGACGGCACCGATCGCGATCTTTGGAGTGACGTATCCCGGTACACCCTCTCCCACGTTGTCGAGCCACTCTTGAACAAAATGGTCGGTTTCTCGAGTCGTCTCGATTCCCTCGGCAAGATCGTGAGCAGCCGCTTTGATATCAGCGGCGACGTGAAGCACTTCCTCATAACGCTCACGTTCATACAGGCTGGCTGTAAAGCCCATACCGGTTCGAGCGATCGCCGAAAGGGTGTCGCTCCATCGAACGAGGTCGCGTGGATCAGGAACCGATGACGTCATTCATCGACAACCTAGCCGTCACCGCACGACATGCAGAACCGCTCGTTGAACTTCGGTCCTGTGGAACTCGTCTGTCAGAGGGGTTCCGCGTCGGGTGCGAACGTAAAACGTGTCGACAACTTCCATTCCAATTGTTTGCACCGTCGCATGCCGAATGTCGAGATCAAGTTCGGCCAACGCTTTCGTAATTCGATGCAACACGCCCAGGGTTGACTCACAGTGCACCTCGATGACCGTCGCAGTCGACGATGCCTCGTCATCAAAGATGACAGTCGGCTCGCTCAGCACCTTCGCCTGCGTCGCTCGGCGCCGGCGCTGATGTTTCACCCGTTCCGCCAACCTCGCTTCGAGAGCTAGTTCACCTCGGAGCGCGCGGTGCAGGTCGTCGAGAACGGGTTGCCACTCGACGCCAGTTTTCGGTCGAATGATGAGAACCTGAGACGCTGCCATTGCTTGAACGCCTGGCTGCGCTTCGTCGGAGTGCGCTCGCGCACCTGTGACATCAATCCCGTGCAACGCAAGCACACCGGCAACCTTGCTGAAGGCGCCCGGGACGTCAGGGGTCACCACCGTCAACCTGTCGTGCCCCTGTTCCTCGCTCAACAAGACAGATGTTTCGCCCGTTGCCATTCGCTCGAGAGTTGCGGCATCTGGAAACAACTGCCACGCCGCGTCCGAAACATCACCGCCGCCCAGCACGTGTTCAACCCGGCTCACAAGATCGTTGACCAGCCCCTCTTTCCACGAACCCCACGCTGATGGCCCCGTCGCTTTTGAATCACTTTCGGTGAGGGCGTGTAACAGCTCGAGTCGCTGCGCGTCACCAACCTGGGTCGCAACCAAAGCGATGGTCGCAGGGTCGCTGAGGTCGCGACGCATCGCCACATCAGGAAGTAAGAGATGGTGTTCCACCATCGAAACAATGACGTCAGTGTCTGGTTGAGAGAGCCCAAGTCGCGGACCAATTGATGTTTTCACAAGGTCCATCCCGACATCGGTGTGGTCTCCTGGCAACCCTTTCCCAATGTCGTGGAGCAACGCTCCGAGCACAAGCAAAT
>Ga0066378_10000409_pt1 | contig 18577 bp, 19 predicted proteins | sample Knorr_S23_td_DCM_FD_70947 | JGI IMG/M metagenome (GOLD analysis project Ga0066378, IMG submission 70947) | Marine microbial communities from Southern Atlantic Ocean transect - Knorr_S23_td_DCM_ad_71m_LV_A | ecosystem: Environmental > Aquatic > Marine > Oceanic | place: Southern Atlantic ocean...
AGGCCACAGGCGAAGAGAATGAATCAAAATAAATCCTGTAACCAATAAACGAGGATTTCACTTTGAATTATAAACTTCTAAAAGAATTGTGCGAAACTCCCTCTGTAGCGGGTAGGGAGGTACGAATAAGAAATTTCATACACAAACATGTAAAATCCTATTTTGATGAGATTGAAATTGATCCGCTTGGCTCATTAATCTGCAAAATAAACTCAAAGAAAAAAAATAAAAAGAAAATATTACTGCTCTGCCATATGGACGAGATTGGATTTCTTGTGAGTCATATTAACAGCAAAGGATTTGTATTTGTTGATCCGGTTGGTGGCTTTGATCCAAGAAATCTATTTTCAAGAAGGGTGCTAATTTGTACAGAAAAAGAGGATATCCGAGCCGTAATGAATCCACAAGGAAAGCCGGTACACACCCAAAGTCCTGCAGACCGAAAAAAAATTCCAGAGCCAGATGAATTCTTCATAGATACAGGACTGGGTGAGAAAGCTAAGGATAAAATAAAAATTGGTGATTTCGTTGTCATGGATGAGCCTTTTCTAGATATGCCTGAGAAAATTGTTTCAAAGGCGCTTGATAACAGGATTGCATGTTGGATCGGTATTGAAATTGCGAAGTATTTTTATGAGAATAAGATTGAACTAAGTAATGATCTCGTTGTTGTGTTTACAACCCAAGAAGAGGTGGGATTGAGAGGGGCAAAGACGGCCTCATTTAATGTCAAACCAGATATAGCGATCGGAGTTGATACAACTCTAGCCTGTGATACACCAGGTGTTCCTGAAAAAGATTGGATCACTCAGCACGGGAAAGGCTTTGGTTTACACATAAAAGACTCTTCTTTTATATCTGATAATGATCTGGTTGAAGAATTTGTTAAATTAGCAGAAAAAAGTAAGATTTCTTATCAGAGGACAATACTAAGCCGGGGTGGCCAGGATGGAGCCGCAGGTCAGCAGGCCGGATCCGGAGCAAAAGCTATAGCAATAGTAGTAGGAACAAGATATATTCATACAGTAACAGAAATGATAGATAAAAAAGACTTGTCAAACGCACTAAATATTCTCAAGAAATACATTGAGGGTTTAAAATAATTTTTTTAGAATAAACAACAAATTTTGGATACAGTGAAATGAGCAAATCAAGAACTATTTATGATAAAATATGGGATGACCATCTTGTAAACACAAATGATGATGGAACATCACTTATTTATATAGACAGGCATTTGGTCCACGAGGTGACTTCACCACAAGCATTTGAAGGTCTGAGGATGACCAAAAGGAAGGTTAGGTGTCCAGAAAAGACACTTGCTGTCGTAGATCACAATGTTCCTACTACTGATCGTAAAAATGGTATTGAGGATGAAGAATCAAGAATACAAGTGGAAGCCCTTGAGAAAAACTGTAAAGAATTCGGTGTTGAGTATTTTAATGAGTTAGATATAAGACAAGGCATTGTTCATGTTGTAGGACCTGAACAAGGTTTTACATTGCCAGGAACAACAATAATGTGCGGTGACAGCCATACGTCTACACATGGCGCTTTCGGAGCACTTGCGATGGGCATTGGCACATCTGAAGTTGAACACATTCTTGCTACCCAAACCCTAATTCAAAGAAAGGCAAAAAATTTTAGAGTCAATGTTGGCGGAACAGCTCCAGATGGAGTAACCGCAAAAGACATTATTCTCTCCATTATTGGTGAGATTGGAGCTGGCGGTGGAACAGGATCTGTAATTGAATATACAGGTAAAGCGATTTCTGACCTTTCTATGGAAGGAAGAATGACGGTCTGTAACATGTCCATTGAGGGTGGCGCAAGGGCTGGGCTGATAGGCCCTGATGAAAAGACTTTTTCTTATATTAAAGATCGACCAAGGTCGCCAAAAGGGGATGATTTTGACAGAGCGGTGGATTATTGGAATGCACTTAATTCTGATAAGGATGCATATTTCGATAGAGATGTATATCTTGATGCGGCTGCTCTACCACCAGTTGTCACATGGGGGACTAGCCCTGAAGATGTGGTATCAATTAATGGTGAGGTTCCAGATCCAGAAGGCATAGATGATGAAATTAGAAAAGAGACAAAGAAAAGTGCACTTGAATATATGGATTTGAAGCCTGGTACTAAAATAAAAGATATTGAGTTAGATGTTATATTTATAGGGTCCTGTACTAATGGAAGAATTGAGGACTTAAGAGAGGTTGCCAAGGTGGTAGAGGGTCACCATGTGAATGAAAATTTAAATGCAATGATAGTACCTGGATCAGGTTTGGTAAAGGAGCAAGCAATAAATGAAGGTCTTGATAAAATTTTCATGGCAGCTGGATTTGAGTGGAGAGAGCCCGGATGCTCGATGTGCCTTGCCATGAATCCAGATAAGCTTTTGCCAGGGCAGAGATGTGCTTCTACCTCCAATAGAAATTTCGAAGGAAGACAGGGGTTTCGAGGAAGAACCCACCTTGTGTCTCCTGCGATGGCAGCCGCTGCAGCTATCGCTGGCCGTTTCGTTGATGTAAGAGATTTTGTAAAGTAGGAAGATATTTATGGAAAAGTTTAAAAATATTACAGCTGTTGCTGCTCCATTACCTGAAGTGAATGTTGATACAGATAAAATAATTCCAAAGCAATATTTGAAAACAATCGAAAGAACAGGATTGGGTAAAGGCTTATTTTCTGAGTTACGCTATAATGATGATGGAACAGAAAATGAAGATTTTGTCTTAAATAAGTCTCAATACAGAAATGCTAAAATACTTGTCGCGGGGGATAACTTCGGCTGTGGGTCAAGCAGGGAGCACGCACCTTGGGCGCTTCTTGACTACGGTATTAAGGTTGTTATTTCCACGTCATTTGCTGATATATTTTACAATAACTGTTTCAAAAATGGCATGCTACCTATCGTTCTTGATGAAACAGAGGTTAGTCTCCTGATGGAGGAAACAGAGAGGGGATCTAATGCCACTCTTACAGTTGACCTTGAAAGTCAAGAGATTACAACCTCTGATGGCAACAAAATTAACTTTAAGATCGATAAATTTCTTAAACACTGCTTGCTAAATGGTCTAGATGATATCGCGCTAACCCTCGAAAAAAATAGCGAAATTGGAAGTTACGAGGATAAAATTAAAAGTCAAAGACCATGGGTTTAATAATACTAAACGTGGAAATATTGAGGTAAGTAATGAGTTCATACAATTTGCTAATGCTTCCCGGGGATGGAATAGGACCGGAAGTAATAAATGAAGTTGAGAGGGTAATTGAATGGTTCAATATGAACTCTAACCATAAATTTGAAATTGAAAAAGATCTCGTTGGTGGTGCCGCATATGATGAGCATGGCCAGTCAATCTCGGATGAAGCTATGGATCTTGCTCATAAATCCGATGCAGTAATATTCGGTGCAGTGGGTGGGCCAAAGTGGGATAATGTGCCATTTGAGGTGAGACCAGAGGCTGGCCTCTTGAGACTTCGAAAAGAGCTCGATTTATTTGCCAACCTAAGACCCGCAATTTGCTACAAAGCGCTCGCGGAAGCATCAAGCCTAAAAAAGGAGCTTGTTGAAGGACTTGATATATTGATATTGAGAGAGTTAACCGGTGGGGTGTATTTTGGTGAACCAAAAGAGATTACTGACCTTCCCGATGGTCAAAAAAGGGCTGTAGATACTCAGGTATATACTACCAGTGAGATTGAGAGGATAGCTCGCGTCGCTTTCGATCTTGCTAAAACCCGAAAAGGAAAAGTAACTTCCACAGAAAAGAGAAATGTAATGATTTCAGGTGTTTTTTGGAATAATGTCGTCTCCGAAGTCCACAAGAACGAATATCCAGAAATGGAACTCGAGCATATGTTAGCTGATGCATGCGCTATGCAGCTTGTCAGAAAACCAAAACAGTTTGATCTTATTGTCGCAGACAACTTGTTTGGTGATATACTATCGGATGAAGCTGCTATGCTTACAGGATCTATGGGAATGCTGCCGTCAGCATCTCTTGGAGCTGTTAATCCAAATACGGACAAAAGGAATGCGATGTATGAACCTGTTCATGGCTCTGCTCCAGACATTTCTGGACAAGGGATAGCAAACCCAATCGCCGAGATCGCATCTTTTGCAATGGCTTTACGCTATTCATTTAACCTAACTGAAGAGGCAAAGATGATAGAGGACTCGATTTCTGCAGCATTAGATCAAGGTATTAGAACACCAGACATAATGCAAGATGGAATGAAAAAGGTTGGTACAAAAGCGATAACCGACGCAATAATTGCAGAAATGAATTCAAGAGCTTGAGTAAGAAACCATGTCAATAAAGATCGCGGTTGTTGGTGCAACAGGAAATGTTGGGAGAGAGATATTAAATATTCTTGACGAGAGGATGTTTCCTTGTGACGAAGTTGTGGCACTCGCATCCAGAAAGTCAATGGGTAGAGAGCTATCTTATGGTGATAAAACCCTAAAAGTGAAAAATCTTGAAACTTACGATTTTTCGGACATTGACATCGCTCTTTTTTCTGCAGGCTCAAAAATATCAGAAAAGTGGGGACCTATCGCAGCTTCTGCAGGGGCTATCGTAATTGATAATTCGTCATTTTGGAGGTATCACGATGATGTCCCACTGATAGTTCCAGAAGTCAATCCAGATGATATAAAGTATTATAAAAAAAGGGGAATTATTGCAAACCCAAATTGTTCGACCTCACAATTAGTTGTAGTGCTAAAACCTCTTCATGATTTTGCGAAGATTAAAAGGGTTGTCGTTTCGACATATCAATCAGTGTCAGGGGCTGGCAATGCAGCAATGGAAGAACTATTTAATCAAACAAAAGGTATTTTTGTAAATCAGGTAGCAGAGCCCGAAAACTTTACAAGACAAATCGCTTTCAATGTCATACCCCACATAGATATTTTTCATGATGACGGTTTTACAAAAGAGGAATGGAAGATGTTATCTGAGACAAAGAAAATCATAGATAAAAGTATTAAGCTGACTGCCACTTGTGTAAGAGTCCCCGTTTTTGTTGGCCATTCCGAGGCAGTCAATATTGAATTTGAGAAATCAATCAGCCCTGAAAAAGCACGAGCAATTCTAAGAGACTCACCAGGTGTTATGCTAGTGGATGATCCCGAAGATGAAAAATATGTAACACCAATCGAGTGTGTTGGCGATTATGCAACTTTTGTAAGCAGGGTCCGTGAAGACATAACGGTAGAGAATGGTCTTGCTATGTGGGTTGTTTCAGATAATCTTCGAAAAGGCGCTGCGCTTAATGCTGTTCAAATTGCAGAGTTACTACTTAACAAAAAATACGTTGGCTAGAAAAATTTTTATGGAATTTTGAATTAGAACAATTATAAATATACTGTGATTAATTTAATAAAGATCAAATGAACAAACCATTATCCCCACATTTATCAATTTACAAATTTAAATTAAGTTTACTTATGTCGATTGCGCATCGGATAACCGGTGGGGCGCTCTATTTCTCTATGATAATTTTTATGTTTTTTTTAGCTTCACTAGCACTTGGGGAACAATATTATGTAATCTTTTCAACTGTAATTGGGTCATGGATTGGGAAGTTAATTATTTTAGGAATAACGTGGGCCATATTCCATCACATGCTTGGGGGGCTTCGACATTTTATTTGGGACATTGGTAAAGGCTTTGAGGTAAAAACAGTTGATCAGCTGGCAGCGATCACACTGCTTGGCGGGGTACTTTTAACTTTAATTTACTGGCTCGTTTTCTTCATTATATAGTGGGATAAAATCTATGACACATTCACCAACGAGACATTTTATTTTGCAAAGAATTACAGCAGTCTTAAACATTCCAATCTTGATTTTTCTTTTGTATTTAATATTTACAATACCCGGAATGAGTTATGATGGAGTTACAAGCCTCTTCCAAAAACCATTAATTCTTTTTCTCTCGTTACTCCTAACGTTTAATTTTGCTTTCCACATGAAATTAGGTATGCAAATGATAATTGAGGACTATATTCACGAAAATAAAAATTTAAAATTGGCACTTTTATTAAACAATATCTTCGTTTCAATCGTTATTATTGGGTGTACATATTCACTATTAACTTTATAATTTACACAATTTGAAGGGATAAATTTACATAATGTCAAACACGCACAATATAAACGGAAGAGAGTACACTTTTGTTGACCATACTTACGATGTGGTCGTTGTTGGCGCTGGAGGGGCAGGTTTGAGAGCCACACTTGGATGCTCTGAGGCAGGTCTAAAAACAGCATGTGTTACAAAACTATTTCCAACAAGAAGTCATACTGTAGCTGCACAAGGTGGGGTAGCTGCTGCACTAGGAAATATGGGTGAGGATGATTGGAAATGGCATATGTATGATACCGTGAAAGGTGCAGACTGGCTTGGTGATCAAGACGCAATTGAATATCTATGTAAAGAAGCTCCCCAAGCAGTATATGAACTTGAACATTTTGGATTACCATTTAGCAGAAGAGAAGATGGGAAAATCTACCAAAGACCATTCGGTGGTATGACAACACATTATGGTGAAGGAATTGCACAAAGAACATGTGCTGCTGCAGACCGAACAGGCCATGCAATGTTGCACACGCTTTACGGTAAAGCAATAAGTAATTCAGCGGAGTTTTTTATAGAATACTTTGCTATTGACCTAATAATGGATAAAAATGGAGCCTGCCTTGGCGTAGTAGCGCTATGTTTGGAAGACGGTACAATTCATAGATTTCAAGCACAGAAAACAATCCTTGCCACAGGTGGCTATGGACGCGCTTATTTTTCAGCGACATCTGCGCACTCATGCACGGGAGATGGAAATGCTATGGTTCTCAGAGCTGGCTTACCATTACAGGATATGGAATTTGTTCAGTTTCATCCAACGGGAATATATGGGGCTGGTTGCTTAATAACAGAAGGATCAAGAGGCGAAGGTGGATATCTAACAAACTCAGAAGGTGAGAGATTTATGGAAAGATACGCTCCATCAGCCAAAGACTTAGCAAGTAGAGATGTGGTCTCGAGATCCATGACGATTGAAATTAGAGAAGGTAGAGGTGTCGGCAAAGATAAAGATCACATTCATCTTCATCTCGAGCATTTAGCACCTGAAGTACTTGCTGAAAGATTGCCAGGGATATCAGAAACAGCTAAAATATTCTCAGGGGTTGACGTAACAAAAGAGCCGATCCCTGTATTACCAACAGTTCATTATAATATGGGTGGAATTCCTACAAATTTCCACGGGGAAGTCCTCACAAAAATCAACGGGGATCCCGACTGTGTTGTTGATGGATTAATGGCTATCGGGGAAGCAGCTTGCGTTTCGGTCCATGGCGCAAACAGACTAGGCTCAAACTCCCTCATAGATTTGGTCGTTTTTGGTAGAGCCGCAGGGCTGAGAGCTGCAGATACAACGACAGCAAATGCTAATCAGCCACCACTTCCTGATAACGCTGGACTGAATGCTCTTGAAAGACTCGATAAGTTTAGATATGCAGATGGCAATACTTCAACCTCCGAATTACGATCCCAAATGCAAAAAATAATGCAAAATAACTGTGCTGTGTTTAGAACAGGCGAAGTTTTAGATGAAGGAAAAGACCTCATTAATAAAACTTGGAACGGTCTTGACGATATCAAGATTAATGATAGATCACTAATATGGAATACGGATCTAGTAGAAGCTCTTGAGTGGGATAACTTAATTGTACAGTCTGTTGTTACTGTTGAAAGTGCAGCAAATAGAAAAGAAAGTCGTGGCTCGCATGCCCGCGAAGATTATACAGAAAGAGATGATAAGAATTGGATGAAGCATACGCTGGCGTGGATAGATAATGATGAGAGAACTACCACAATAGATTATAGGCCTGTGCATGAATATACTCTGAGCAATGAAGTAGCCTATATTCCACCAAAAGAGAGGGTATATTAAGATAAGCATGGTTGAATTAGCACTCCCAAGAAATTCCAAAATTACAGAAGGAAAGAAGTGGCCCAAACCACAAAACGAAAATAATATTCGTGAATTTAAAGTATATAGATGGAATCCAGAGGATAATCAAAACCCATCCATTGACACATACTATATCGATACTGAAGATTGTGGCCCAATGGTTTTAGATGCTTTGATGAAGATTAAAAGCGATATTGACACTTCCTTAACTTTTCGTAGATCTTGCCGTGAAGGAGTATGTGGCTCATGTGCAATGAATATTGATGGTGTTAACAGATTGGCTTGCACAACAGCAATTGAGGACGTTAAGGGCGCAGTGAGCATTTATCCGCTGCCTCATCAAAAAGTAATTAAAGATTTGGTTCCAGACCTAAAGAATTTTTTTGAACAGCATAAATCTGTTGAACCTTGGTTGCACACTAAGAAGGAAGATCCAAATGAAGAGTGGCTTCAATCAAAAGAGGACAGAGAGCAACTTGACGGTTTATATGAGTGTATCATGTGCGCATGCTGTTCAACTTCATGCCCAAGTTATTGGTGGAATTCTGATAAATATCTTGGTCCGGCTGCCTTACTTCAAGCTTATCGTTGGATAATTGATAGCAGGGACGATGAAAGAGATGAACGACTTGATAAGTTGGAAGATCCATTTAAATTATATCGCTGTCACACTATCATGAACTGTGCAAAAGCATGCCCTAAAGGACTAAATCCTGCAAAAGCAATTGCTAGTATTAAGAAAATGTTAGTTGAAAGAAGGGTTTCCAAATAACTACAGCCCTCTATTCCCCCTTAGGCTCTAATATTTGTTTTCCTCGGTACATTCCAGTTTTTAAATCGAGATGGTGTGGTCTATGCAACTCACCAGTTGATTTATCTTCAACATAAGCCTGACTTTTCAGAAAGTCAGTTGATCTGCGCATACCTCTTTTTGATTTGGTTACCTTCGTTCTTGGGACCGCCATAATCAATAACTCCAATTTATAAAATTAAATAAGATTTATTACATATACATATTCATTTATTATTTGTCATCATTAATATATATTAAATTCAAATTTTTTATTAATGACTATTTTATTATTTATATCTATAAGATTATGACTCTAGGCAAGAGCTATAATATTTTGCGATCAGAGATTGATCAACTGCTTATCAGAAAGATTGGCATTTCTGGGTTTCCTGCGACGTTAGTCGAACCAATCAAGTATATTTTTGTGAATAAGGGAAAAAAAGTAAGGGCTATCCTTTTAGCAGAGTCGTGTGCACTTTTTGGTATTCATTATACAAAAATACTTCAAATTGCACTAGCATTGGAATGTATCCATACATATTCACTCATACATGATGACCTCCCCGCAATGGATGATGACGATTACCGGAGGGGCGAGCTGACTTTACATAAAAAGTATGATGAAGCGACTGCAATATTAGTCGGGGATGCACTAATCTCACTAGCATTTGAATTGATTTCTGGAGAAAAAGATTTGTCAGCTGAATGTAGGGTTAAGTTAATAAATAACTTGGCATTGTATAGTGGGGGGAAAGGCATGGTTGGTGGACAAATGCTTGATCTTAGACTCAATCCAGCAGAGGCGTCTATCGAAAGTATAAAAAAAATGCAACAAATGAAGACGGGAGATCTCTTCTGTTTTGCATTCACAGCTGGACCGATTATTGCAGGCAGTGGGAGTGATGATGAAGAGAAATTATTTGAGTTTGGGAAGCTATTTGGTTTGATATTTCAAATAAGCGATGACCTTATTGATGTGGAGTCAACACTAACAGAGGCAGGTAAATCCGTAAATAAGGATCAAAAAATGGATAAAGCAACTTATGTGGACCATTATGGGATAGAGGAAGCAAAAAAACTTATGCAAAATTATATAAAAGAAGCGAAGGTTATTTTAGAAAAATATGGATCAAAAGCACGGCCACTAATTACATTATGCGAAAGTCTACCAAATAGAAGATCATAAAATAATATTATCAATCAATCTTGTTTCCCCAAGCCTTATTGCGCCAAGTAATATATATTGACCACTTATATTTTTATAATCTTCAACATTACTTAGATTATCGGTTTTTCTGAGTTCTAAATAATCAACATTTAAATCGTCTTTATTGAGTCTCTCTATTTCCGTATCTAGAATTGACATATAATCCCCGGCATTTTTATAAATTTTTTTGCTTGCTCTAACAAGTGACTCATATAAATATACCGCTTTTGAGCGCTGATCAGGATTTAGATAGCTATTTCTTGATGACATTGCTAAACCATCATTTTCCCTGATAATGGGGGCAAGAACAATATCAATTGATGTAAATAGTTGCTGGACCATGTCCTTTATAAGAATATATTGTTGGTAATCTTTTTGCCCAAATATCGCAATGTCAGGTCGAACGATGTTCATTAATTTATTCACAACTAACAGGACTCCATAAAAATGCCCTGGCCTCTGTCGCCCGCATAGCTCGTTCATAAGACTGGGGTTATTAGTCGTGATTAGAGTTTTTTCGTTGGGAGGGTAAATCTCCTTATCACTTGGGCAAAAAACACAATCAACATTTAATTTTTTAAGTAGCTTAATATCTTCATCAAGAGTTCTCGGGTATTTTGAATAGTCTTCTTCAGGGCCAAATTGTTTTGGATTTACATAAATGGAAACAATAGTTTTTGTCGCGCCGCACCGTCTTATTTTGCTTATTAAACTTAAATGTCCTTCATGTAGATTTCCCATAGTTGGAACAAAACCAACTACTTCATTATTTTGTTTCCAAGAAAGAACCTCAGCTCTTAAATCTGATAAATTTTCAGAAACTATTAGCATTCTATTTGAACGAGTGTTTATCTGTGGGGTATTTTAGTGTTTTAACTTCTTGAATGTATTGCTTTATTGCATCCTCTATTGTGTTATTTCCATCCATGTAATTCTTTGAGAACTTTGGTAATTGACCTTGAGAAATACCCAAAATATCGTAAAGAACTAGTATTTGCCCATCAACTTCTAAACCTGCGCCGATGCCAATTATTGGTATGGATATCTCACTTGCTAGTTCTTTTGCTGTTTGTGAGGAAACACATTCAAGAAGTAATAGATCAGCGCCTGAGTCCTCTATTTTCTTTGCTTCTTGAATGAGTGCATTTGCCTCATTTGAACTCTTGCCCTGAACTTTATAACCTCCCATCTTATTTACTGATTGCGGTCTCAATCCAATGTGTGCGCATATCGGTATATCTGAAAGCGCTAGCTTTTCAATAATATTTATTTGAGACCTATTCCCTTCTAATTTTACCATTTGTGCTCCACCATCCTGCATCAGTCTTTTTGCATTATCAAGGGCAACATTGGCATTATAAAAACTCATAAAGGGCATATCAGAAATTAAGAAAGAATAATTCACCGATGATGCAACGATTTTTGTGTGATAAATCATATCTTCAATTTTAACTGGTACCGTTGTTTTATGTCCCTGCACCACCATTCCTAGGGAGTCACCAACAAGAATTATTTCTGTTCCCGCCTTGTCGACTAAATTTGCAAAAGTTGCGTCATAGGCTGTAAGGCACGCAATTTTCTCACCTTTTGATTTTAAATCTCTCAGAGTATTTAGGGTAACGGATTTTAATTCATTATTAGTATACATTTCTGAGCCTAAATATTTTTTTCATAGTTCTCATCGATGTAATTATACAGAATTTTTTTAAAATCATCTGCTATATTTTTACCTCTGAGTATTTTGAACTTATTTCCATCAACAAATACTGGCGCTGCAGGTTCTTCGCCAGTCCCAGGTAGTGAAATCCCAATATTCGCATGTTTTGACTCCCCTGGTCCATTTACAATGCAGCCCATAACAGCAACCTTTAGTTGATCAACGCCGACATAAAGTTTACTCCATTTCGGCATTTCTTTCTCAATATATTTTTCAATATCAATCGCAAGTTCTTGAAATACGGTTGAAGTTGTTCTACCACATCCTGGACATGCAACAACATCAGGCCGGTAAGCCCTAATTCCCAAGGATTGGAGTATTTCTTTTGCAACCTTGACTTCCTCAATACGATTTTCGTTAGGTCTAGGTGTTAGTGATACTCTTATTGTGTCACCAATATTTTGATTTATTAAAATTGATAGTGCCGAGACTGAGGATACAATTCCTCTCATACCCATCCCAGCCTCAGTCAGACCGAGGTGTAGAGGGTATACAGTTTTTTCTGCTAGGCTTGTGTAAACTTTTATAAGTTCTGAAACATTGCTTACTTTTGCTGAAAGAATTATCTTTGATTTCTCCATTCCAATTTCTTCTGCCCTACTCGCGGAATAGATTACTGATTTAATCAGTGCATCGCGTAATATTTCGGCTGAGCTTTTTTTCACTTCAGCTCGGTTATTTTCATCCATTAAAAGGGTCAACAATTCCTGATCAATACTACCCCAATTAGCGCCAATTCTTATGGGCTTATCGTTTTTACACGCTATTTCTATGATTTCAGAAAACTGCTTATCTTTTTTATTTTTAAAGCCAACATTTCCTGGGTTTATCCTGTACTTATCTAAGGTCTTCGCACAATCGGGGTAATCTTTTAATAATTTATGACCGATGTAATGAAAATCACCAACTAAGGGAATAGAATAGCCAGCTTTATCTAAACCTTCTCTTATAAATGGAACCGCTTTGGCAGCTTCCTCTCGGTCAACTGTTATTCGGACAATTTCTGATCCTTCTTCATACAATTCAATTATCTGTTGAGTTGTTTTTTTTATATCAGCGGTATCTGTATTTGTCATTGATTGAATGACAATCGGCTCACCACCACCAATGGCTACACCACCTATTTTTACAACTATTGAATTTCTGTCCTTTGGCATCACGCTCGGGTTCTATTTAAATGTATAGAATATTTATATATGAATTAATTAATAAAAAAAATAACCAATTTATAAATTGATATATGGTTTTTTTTAAATATTCTTATAGAATATAAAGGTTGGTATTACAAAAAGTAATTATTACTCTGGAGACTGACCCAAGCCGGGAGTTAAATAGAGACCTTAATAATATTAATCTCTCCATATTTGCTCTTAAGATATTTATTGAAGGTGTAAGATGTTACCGGAATCAAAGAGACAAAAAATAGCAAGCTATTTCAATGTTGGTAAGCCCAAGCGGGGTATTATGCTTTGCGGACATGGAAGCCGCAGTGAGCCGGCTGTAGCTGAATTTGCGAATTTAGTTTTCAGATTAAAAACATTGCTACCAAATATACCAATAGAGTTTGGTTATTTAGAATTTGCAAAGCCTATTATAAGCGATGGATTAGATAAACTAAGAGAGGCTGGTGTTACTGAAATAGTCGCATTGCCAGCAATGTTATTTGCCGCCGGCCATGCTAAAAATGATATACCGTCTGTGCTAAATACATACAACTACAAATATCCAAAACTCAAGATCACATACAGTAGGGAATTGGGTATAGATAATCTGATGATCAAGGCGGCATCCGAAAGGATAATTGAGTCTATTGATAGTGCGAAATTAAAGATTGATAAACATGACTCGATGCTTCTAGTCGTTGGTAGGGGAGCATCTGATCCGGATGCAAACTCAAATATATCAAAGATTACACGATTACTATGGGAAGGCATCGGGTTTGGTTGGGCTGAAACAGCTTACTCCGGTGTTACTTTTCCACTCGTATCACCTGCCCTTGAGAAGATTGTTCAGGTTGGATACAAAAGAATTATTGTATTCCCCTATTTTTTATTTACTGGGATCCTTGTCGATAGAATATATAAATCCGTAGATGAGGTAAGTAAAGTTCATAGCAACATAGAGTTTTTAAAAGCGCCCTATCTTAACGATCATCCAAAAGTGGTAGAGACTTTTTGTGATAGAGTAATTGATGTAATTGATGGTGACATAAATATGAATTGTCAACTTTGCAAATATCGAGAACAAGTTTTAGGTTTTGAGGATGAGGTTGGATTGGCTCAAGAAAGTCACCATCACCATGTTGAAGGGGGTGGTCAATTGCGTGATCATACCCATGATCACACCCATGATCACACCCATGATCACACCCATGATCATTCTCATCATCATCCCTACCCGCATGCGGACCATCCACTAGGTCCAGTAACCCTTAAAAAATAGAAATCATGCAACAATACATAAGAGAGCCCACTGAAATATATAAAAAGTCATTTGATACTATATCATCTGAAGTTGATCTAACAGGCTTTAATGATCAAGAAAAAAAAATAGTGACAAGAATAATACATTCTTGTGGTGATGTATCAATTGTAGAGGATATTTTTATTTCTGAGAATGCAATTGAAAGTGGAATTGGCGCCATGAAATTGGGTGAAAAAATATACGTTGACAGTAAGATGGTCGCAGCTGGAATAATTGAAAAAAATATAAAATTGAGCAGAATTTACTGTCATATTGGCGATGAAGATGTTGTTGGTATAGCAAAAAAATTAAATACAACAAGGTCAGCTGCTGCGGTCGAGCATTGGAAAGAGGGGATGTCAAACTCTATCCTTGTTGTTGGTAACGCACCTACCGCATTGTTCAGGGTATTAGAAATAATTAGTGAATACAATATAAAGCCAAGTCTAGTCATTGGAATGCCATTGGGCTTCGTTGGTGCGGTTGAAGCGAAAGAGGAGCTTATAAATTTTTATCAATCAACTGGGTTAAATATTATAACTATCCGCGGGAGACGAGGCGGAAGTGCTATGGCCTCAGCAACAATTAATGCGATAAGTTTGTTGATTGATGACAAATAGAAAAATACAATTAATTGGATTAGGCGCTGGAGGTATTGATACATTGCCAACCAGTCACAAAGAATTAATCTTTTCCGCAGATTTAATATTCGGAGCTGAAAGACATCTAGAAGATATTCCCGCAAATATCAAAAAAAAGTCATGGTCAAAAAATATTAGGAATGATCTCAAGAAGATAAAAAATATAAAGAATAAAAAAATATGTATTTTAGCAACGGGTGATCCACTTTTTTATGGTGTTGGGAATCTAGTTATGGAATTTTTTTCAATCGACGAAGTGGATATATTGCCAAGCCCTTCGATATTATCATTATGTTGCGCAAAAATTGGACAAAACATTAAAGATGTGGATGCAGTCTCCCTTCATGGAAGAGATTTCAACTCGATAATTAGTTATTTACAGCCAAATAGTAAGTTATTTGTTTTATCTCATGACAAGAATACTCCAACTAAAATCATTAAGTTATTAAAAGATTTGAACTTCGAGAGTAGTTTAATTTATATCTTTGAAAATGTTGGCAGGAATGACGAGAAAATTACAAAAAAAATTATCAAAGATTGTCATAATTTTAGTTGTGCTAATTTAAATTCAGTTTTTATTGATATTCGTACTTCAAAAGATACGAATTTTTATCCAAATTCAGTCGGGTTAGCTGACTCATTATATAAAAATGATGGGCAAATCACAAAAAGTGAGATTAGAGCGATAACGATTTCAAAATTAGAGCCATTAAATAATTCTATTATGTGGGATATTGGTGGTGGTTCTGGATCTATATCCATTGAGTGGTCATTGATAAACAATGCTGCAAAAATATATACGATTGAACAAAATAAGAAAAGAATTGGTTTTATAAGAGAAAATATAAAAAAATTTGCAATCAAAAATATAACAGTCTTACACGAATCTGCGCCAGATATATTAGAAATATTGGAAAAGCCAGACAGGATATTTATTGGTGGGGGTCTTGCTTCAGATAAGGGAGATAAGATTATAAATAAGTCATTAGACTGCTTGAAGCAGACAGGAATAATTGTAGCAAATGGTGTTACAGCTGAAACTGAGAGCCTCTTGATTGGTATGTACAAGGTTTATGGTGGTGAATTATCTAAATATTCAGTCTCTAACCTAAAAAAAATTGGCAAATTACATGCATGGGATCAACAGATGCATGTCACGCAATGGAAATATAAGAAAGGACCAGATGCTCGGTAAGGCTTATGGCATTGGAGTTGGGCCAGGAGACCCGAAATTATTAACTGTAAAAGCAACGGAAATCCTTGAGCAGCTAAAAATCGTTTTTTACCCATCCTTTGGTAAAAATAGCATCGCTCTGGATATTGCGCGTTCACATATAAGAACTGACGCAAAATTGATCGAAATGAACATTCCTCTATTCCCTAATGAGGCAAAGGTGGCCGCTTATCAAAACTTTGCGAACCAAATAAAAGAGTATCTAAATAAACAAGTTGATGTCGGGGTATTATGCGAAGGGGACCCTCTATTTTTTGGCTCTTTCATTACAATCCGAGACTTATTGAAGGAAAGTCACCAAGTAAAGGTAGTTTCAGGAATTTCATCCATAATGTCTGCATTTGTCCATCTGGATGATTTCATGGGGCAAGGCGATGACTCAATAAGTATAATTACAGCAGGGACGGATGAGTTTCTTATAAGGGATAAAATTTCCAAGTCAAATACAACGATAATAATAAAGGTTGCCAAGCATCTTAAAAAAATAAAAAAAATAGCTACGGATTTGGGTCTACTAGAGACTTCTATGTATATTAGTCAGATCGACCAAGCGCACCAATACTCTGATCGTCTGAGTATGATCTCAGATGAGGTGATTGAATACTTCTCAATAATTATAATTAAAAATCATAAGTTAAACTGATGAAAAATCCAAAGACAGCTGTAATTGTTGTATCGAAACTCAACCTGGATCTGGCAGTGCTTGTCCTAAAAAAAATTGAAAATTGCCAAATTCATGGTTTGAACATCATTGATGCAAAGGTAGATGTCACATTCAAAAACCTAGCAAAGCACATTCAGTTACTTCAAAAAGAAAAAACTAATATAATAGCAATTTGTTCAATACCAATTATTATAAGATCGCTGGAGGGAAAGCTTCCAAAAAAACATAATGGTTCTTGCATAGTAGCATTATCACCAGACGGTAAATATACAGTACCATTATTAGATACTCATTCTGGGGCGAATGAATTAGCAACTAAACTTGCAACAATTTTAAATTCTAAGCCAGTCATTACGACACAAAGCGATACTTTTTTAGGAGTTTCTCCTGATAACCCACCGCCTGGATTTGTATTAGATCCAGATTGTAATTACAAGGAATTCATTTCGGAGCTACTAGATAGACGTTCATTAAAAAATGTGCCTGCATATAGCTGGCTTAAAAGCAAAAAGATTAGAGTTTCCGGTTCGTCGAAACTCGAAATCAAATTTTCGATTAATTCATCGATAAAGCCAAATAAAGAATTACTTGTTTATCGACCTCAAAAACTTATCATTGGGATTGGAACTATTTCAGGCGCATCCTATGTCAAATTGAAAAAACTTGTTTTAGATACACTTGAAAAGAAAGACTTATCAATTCATTCCGTTAAAGCGATTGCAACTATAGATTTAAAAAAAAATGAGCGTGCAATAAATAAACTGGGTCAATATTTAAATAAACCAATTATTCACTTTAAAGCAAGTGAGCTAAACAAGATAAGTCCTCAGTTAGCAAATTCTTCCGAGTATGTTTTTAGGACCGTAGGATCTCACAGTGTTGCTGAGGCTGCCGCATTAGTAGCAGCTGGCAAGTCATCCAAGCTGATAGTTGAAAAAAATAAATCAGCTGAGGCTACGTGTGCAGTTGCATGTAGTCGCCAGGTTATAAAAAACCTTCCAAGCACACAAAATGGGACGCTGTCTATTATTGGTCTTGGGCCAGGAAGCGATGCTTGGAGGACAATCGAGGTTAATAATATTCTTGATGAGTCAACCCATTATATTGGTTTTTCAGGTTACCTTGATCAAATCAAGAAAAGAAGAAATAAAAAGTATTATCGTTATCCAATTGGACAAGAAGAGGAGCGGGCGTTAAAGGCTATTTCTCTTGCAAGGCAGGGAAATAACGTGGCTTTAGTGTGTTCAGGTGACCCCGGCATATTTGCTATGGGATCTATCGTATATGAGATTTTGGACAATGAAGAAAATGAAACCGATATTGATATCAAAATGACACCAGGTATATCAGCATTTCAAGCTGCATCAGCAAAGGTTGGGGCGCCTTTTGGAAATGATTTTTGCATAATATCATTATCAAATTTATTAACTCCAGAAAACGTCATATTAGACAGGCTCCATGCAGCTCTAAAGGGAGATTTTGTTTTGGGCATATATAACCCAACATCCAGCAAGAGAAAGTATTTCTTTAAAACTGTACTAGATCATATTCAATCTGTCAGATCATCTGATACACCTGTTGTAATTGCAAAAAATGTTGGAAGAAAAAAAGAATTTATTCAATGTTTAAAACTCCGTGAAATTAAATCCGACAGCATTGATATGTTCACTGTTTTAATCATTGGTTCATCCCAAACAAAGAGCTTCACGAAAAACAAAGAGTCAACCAATGTATACACACCAAGGGGTTATAAATTAGAAAAAAATAGGGGTATTGCATGAGGATTTTTTTTATTGGTGCAGGTCCAGGGGACCCTGATCTACTCACGCTAAAGGCGCATAAAATACTCAGTAAAACTAAAATGTGCTTATA
>Ga0066378_10000414_pt1 | contig 18517 bp, 14 predicted proteins | sample Knorr_S23_td_DCM_FD_70947 | JGI IMG/M metagenome (GOLD analysis project Ga0066378, IMG submission 70947) | Marine microbial communities from Southern Atlantic Ocean transect - Knorr_S23_td_DCM_ad_71m_LV_A | ecosystem: Environmental > Aquatic > Marine > Oceanic | place: Southern Atlantic ocean...
GCTTCCAGTTTTGCCGCTGGAAAGGCCTGTTGCAAAGCCTCGACCACTTTAGCACTCTCTTCGAAAGGCGTTTGTAGCTTCAGCACTTCTTGCCCTCCACCTAGCGGGGTCACATATTGTGGATTTACTTCGCCCAGTTCTTGGTCGGCCACAAGATTAGTTATATCCGACTGTTCGATACGTTGATCGAAAGTGAGCGAGACTTCGTCACCCCCGGTGAAATCGATTCCGAAGATGCGGTCCGATTTTACGTAAAAGGCGATCAGGCCGATCAGCACCAGTGTCCATGAAGCGGCAAATGCGGGTAGTCGGAAGTTAAGGAACGGCACCTTGGGGTTATTGACGATCGATAGCATCCGAAACTTCTTCATGATATCCGTATCGATCAGAAGTTCGAGCAGCAGCCTGTTGACGACCAAGGCGCTGAACATGGTGGTGACGACACCGATGGCCAAGGTTAGTCCGAAACCTTGAACGGGACCTGTGCCAAAGAAGATCATCACCATGGACACCAGGAATGTCGTCACATTCGCGTCGAAAATCGTTGAAAACACTTTGTCGAACCCGCCAAGCAAAGAAGCCTTTAGCGATTTCCCCAGCTTAAGCTCTTCACGGATACGCTCGAAAATCAGGATATTGGCATCGACTGCCATTCCGATGGTCAGAATCACCCCGGCTATGCCGGGCAATGTCAAGGTGGCTCCGACGCTCGCCAAAGCGCCGATTACGATGGCTAAATTGAGGACGACCGTTATAAGCGCGATTACGCCGCCAATCATATAAAAGGCGGTCATGAAAATGGCCACCAGAGACACGCCCCATTTTGCCGCTCGCACTCCAGAATCGATGGAATCTTTAGCTAGCGTCGGGCCTACTTCGTAGAGTTCAGCTACCTCGAGTGAAAACTCTAGCGGGTTATTAAGAACGTTGGCCAGTTCAATGGCTTCTCGTTGAGAAAAGCTTCCGGAGATGGATGCCCGTCCTCCTCGGATCGGTTCATTGACCGACGGGGCCGAATAGAGAACCCCATCGAGAACGATAGCCAATCGTCCCTGACCAGCCAGTTTTTCGGTGATCTGCGCAAATCGACCAGCCCCTTCGTTGTCAAAATTCAGAGAGATCTCGAAGCCGCCAACCGAGTTTTGCATAGGATTGGCATCGTCCACGTACTTACCCGTTAAGGCAGGATAACGACTGATATAGAGCTCCTCCTCAAAGGATTGATCGCCGGCCTCGCGAGAAAGAGTCATCACCTCATATCCAAAGGGCTCTGGATCGATGCCGGGTCTGGCTGTCATGTGAACTTCGCGGAAATCCAAACGAGCCGGGCGTTTGATGTCCTCCAAAATGTCGGGATTGTCCTTAACGCTGATTCCCGCAAGCTGTACTTCGATTCGGTCCTCGCCGACGAGCCGAACAATTGGTTCGGAAACGCCGTACAGATTCACCCGGCTCTCCATAATCTCGATGGCCTTGGAAAGCTTCTCTTGCCGTTCGTAACTATCGGATCCTTCCAGGGCCGCGGGATCTACCTGAAGCGTCATGGCGACACCACCTGCAATATCTAGTCCGGGGCGGAGGTCCGCCTTGGAATCATCTAGCAATGCGTTGAGAAGAATGCTGTTTCGCTTTTCTAGATTTCGCAACGACCGCTCCAAAGCGATTTGAGGGAAGTACTCCGACAGGTCGATCTTCTCATCGCTAGAAATCGCTTTCAGAGCCATGTAAACACTAACCACCTGATCATCGGTCTTGGTCTTGGCGATCGCTCGATCCAGCAATTGCTGGAATTCCGCGCTTTCAGAGGCTTCTCTCAGGTATTCGCTAAAGTCCTGATCCTGCCACGGTATGAGATAGGAAATGGAAAAGGCTGCGATGACGATGGTCGCCACGAGTTTCCAGATGTGCTTTCCAGACATGGTTCGAAATTGGGATCGTTTGCTAAGTTGCTACTGCTTAATAGAATTCAGGGACCTGGGAAAGCTATCATTCGCGATCTCTCTACCCCTGACGTGGGTCAAGAAGAGAGGGTGTCGTCGCTGGAAATGACGCTGGCGATGGAATTCTTGGTGATCTCGATTTTCGTGCCTTCAGCTATTCTGAGAACGAATCGATCGTCTTTCACATTGGTGATTGTCCCGTAAATGCCGCCTGATGTGACCACATCCGCTCCGGACGCCAGCTCGGATACCATTTTCTGGTGCTGTTTCTGCTTCTTCCGCTGCGGAGCGATCAGGAGAAAGTACATGGCGGCAAACATGATCAGAATTGGGAGAAAGCCTCCCAGGCCGGATCCCCCTCCACTAGGGGCTGCTTGAGCGAAGATTAGCGAAAATTGTTCCATCGATTGACGCGTTTTTAGTTGCTAGGTAAGATTCGTGAAAAAATGAAGTTGGATAATCAAGCCAGCCGCATTTCAAAAAGCAAGCGCAGAAGAAACGGGACGAAACAAAATTGTCACTAAGATTTAGCCCTTGTGGGGCGGCTTAAGGAATGAGGAGCAACAGCCAATGAGCGAGGATGGAGACATCGTATTCTTTGATGGAGAATGCGGCTTTTGCGACACGGTTGTCAGGCAGATTATGCAGATCGACAGCAAGCGACATCTTAGCTTCGCCCCTCTACAGGGCCAAACGGCCACTCGTTTGCTGGATGAACCCCTGAGATCCCCAGAAAATCTAAAAACCCTGGTGTATTTAGACCGGGCTCAGAAAGTTTGGACGAAATCGGAAGCGACCTTGGAAATATTGAAGCGAGTTGGCGGATTCTGGAAGATCGCCTCATTAGCGAAGATCCTGCCGGTCGGATTTCGCGACTGGTTTTACGATCGGGTCGCGGAGAGGCGACGCTCGATTATAGACAAGGCGAATTGCCCACTTCCAACTAAGGATCAGCGGGCTCGGATCCTCCCCTGAACGAGGGGCGGGAACCATTTCAATTGCTCGCTTGCTTTTCGAAAACCAAGCGTCATAAGAACCAGGCTTTCTCTACCTTGAAGACTTTTGAACGTTAGAAATAAGACAACATGACGACTGACATCATCGATCTAAATGCTCGTGAAATCATTGATTCCCGCGGCAACCCAACCGTCGAAGTGGACGTAGTGCTTGCATCTGGAATTGTGGGGCGAGCTGCTGTTCCCTCAGGAGCCAGCACGGGCGAGAATGAAGCGCTAGAAATGCGCGATGGAGCTCTGCCTGCAAAGAAAGCTCCGAAAGGTGCCAAGAAGCGCTACCTGGGGAAAGGGGTTCTGACAGCCGTTGCCAATATACATGATCAGATTCTACCGGAGATTTTGGGTATCGATTCTTGCGACCAAGTGTCCGTGGACGGTGCTATGCTAGCTTTGGATGGTACCAAGAATAAGTCGAAGCTTGGGGCTAACGCAATCCTTGGTGTTTCACTAGCCAATGCGAAGGCCGCTGCTCAAGCTTCTGGCCTGGAGCTTTACAAGTATCTGGGTGGGCCTAACGCCAAGGTGCTTCCCGTGCCCATGATGAACATACTTAACGGAGGCGCGCATTCAGACGCACCGATTGATATTCAGGAATTCATGATCATGCCCAAGGGGGCGGACAGTTTTCGTGAAGCGCTGCGCATGGGGGCAGAGATTTTCCACGCCCTAAAAGGCGTTTTGAAAGCGAAGAATCTCTCCACGGCTGTCGGCGACGAGGGTGGATTCGCTCCGGCTCTGGATTCAAATGAACACGCCTTGGAAGTAATCGCCGCTGCCACTAAAAAGGCTGGGTACAAGCTCGGTAAGGAGATCTTCATCGCTTTGGACGTGGCTTCGAGCGAGTTCTACAAGAATAGCAAATACCTCTTCGACAAGTCGGATGGCTCTAAGAAGTCGAGCAAGCAAATGGTTGATTTCCTGAAGGATCTTCAAAGCCGCTTCCCCATCATTTCCATCGAAGACGGCTTGGCCGAGAACGACTGGAAGGGATGGAAGATTCTCACCGATGAGATGGGTGCGGATACGCAGCTCGTCGGGGATGACCTGTTCGTCACGAACACCGAATTCCTGAAGAAGGGAATCGACATGGGTGTAGGCAATTCGATCCTGGTCAAGGTAAACCAAATCGGATCGCTTACGGAAACCATGGATGCGATCGAGATGGCCAAGGAAGCGTCCTATACATCGGTTATTTCCCACCGCTCTGGCGAAACCGAGGATACCACTATCGCTGACATCGCGGTGGCTACCAACGCTGGCCAGATCAAGACAGGGTCGCTCTGCCGAAGCGATCGCGTGGCCAAATACAATCAGTTGCTTCGGATTGAGGAGGAGCTCGGTCCAAACGCGGTCTACGGCGGTAAACTGTAGGTTTTATAATTCTACGAATACTTTCAAACCCGCGGATATCTTCGCGGGTTTTTTCGTGGAGAGCAGTCACGGTCTTCAGGCCGTGATTGTATATTGAGTGGCCGTTCGTATGTTTCTCGATTGGGAAATAACGTAGGGCTGCTTATCCATAAGCAGCCGTGAGTTGGCCATCCAATATGGCGGCCGAATGGGGACAGCCAGCCCTACCAATCAAACAATTCGAAACGCTATCGGCCGCGTTGATCTTTGAGGATACTTCTCAGCTTCTCGCTTGAAATTCAAACCATGTCTTTTAGTTCTGCCGAATGCTGGTGGTATTCGATGTTGATGGGACGCTTATAGATGGGGAGGAATATGATTGGAAATCGTTCAACGACGCCTTTACGGAAGTTACGGGGCGATCATTCTCGATCGAATTCTGGAAATCCTTGGATGAAGTAACCGCTTCCGCAATCGTGCGGCAAGGCCTATCGGATTTGCCTGAGAATGAGCAAGAAGAGTTAGAGCTAAAGGTTCGCGATCGTTGTCTGGAGAATCTCAGGGATGAACGGGAACGCAATCCGAATGCCTTCGGCAGCACCCGGGAAACCAGGCAATTGCTAGAGAATCTGCAATTACACGAGTCGATCGATCTAGCCATCGCTACCGGAGATTGGTTGGAGACAATCCGTTTCAAGTTGAAGGCTGCTGACATCTCGCTTGAAAGCTTTGTCCATGCGACCTCCTCCGATCACCCTGTCCGCTCTAATATTATTCAACTGGCGGCCGAGCGATCGCGACGCGACTTGCAGGACACCATTTACGTTGGCGACGGAGTATGGGATATCAGGGCCTGCCGTATCCTGGGCATTCCTTTCATCGGGACCGGACAACGGATCGAGGCCCTAAGAGAAGCTGGCGCCCAATGGATACTGGAGGAGCTGGAAACCGAAGCCCTAATGGAAGTTATCGAGCGAATGGCAAAGGCGGGAATTATCGAAAACCGCTAGTTTGCGAATCAGGAGGAATCATTCAAGGAAGAGCCAAAAATGACACGGATATTTTTGTTCCTGTAGTGTGAACGCGGCCTAGTATTGCGAGTGCATATCGTTCATTTTGAGACAATGATCAGTGGTTTCTGCTTTATTGGTGAACGGTTGGAGCGGGTATATCCCGCGTTTTCGATAGCAGGCCCAACAGATTATCGCCCCGACAAACCGGGGCTCCTTAGCTCGACTTCAACTTAAATTGATGTGCATGAGGACACAGACTCTGAACTAGATCTACAATGTGCGATCCGGGAGAAATCCCTTACATGAAGAAGTTCGGCAGGATGGCGGATACAATCAGTATTTCAATCAATCCGACAACCCCCATAAAGGCCAGCAATACGGTCCAGGTTTTCAAAGTCTCTTTTTCGGTAAAGCCACTGAGTTTACAGACGACCCAGAAACCGCTGTCATTCATCCAGGATCCGACTTGGGAGCCAAAGGCGATGGCGGCGAACAGGTAGATTGGGTGATAGTCAATTACGACGCCGCTACTCAGAATTGCCGCGACTATCCCGGAGGTGGTGATCATGGAGACCGTGCCGGACCCCTGGGCTACCTTCAGTACCGCGGCCACGAGCCACGCGAGAATGATGAGAGAGAACCCGCTCCCTTCTGAAATCGCCGAGATTGCGTCCCCCACCCCCGCATGTCGAATCATGGCTCCGAAAGCGCCACCGGCGGAAGTGATCAAAATGATGGTGCCGGCCGTGCCGAGAGGTCCTTCCATCGCGTTTCCTAAATGCTTGATACTAACGCAGCGTTGCTGGGCTAGAAGGTATAGAGCGATAACCGTGCCGATGAACATGGCTACATTCTTGTTTCCAAGAATCTCGATAACCCGGTAGAATGGGCCTTCGGTTGTCCAGATCGCTAGAAAAGAAGCGAAGGCGATGAGCAGAACTGGAAGTACCACAGGTAGCATGGACATGAAGAAAGGCGGCAAGTCCTTGTCGTCCTTAGCCACAATGGCTTCGATATCGGCGATCTTAATGCCCGGACTTTCTCGAACAGTGATCGGCATGCGTTTGTCGATCCATTTACCGTAGTACAGCCCGGAAATGGCGGGAATGACTCCGAAAGCGAAACCCGCCACAATGGTAAACCCGAGATTTAGATCCAAGGTCTCTACCATCACCAATGGACCAGGGGTGGGAGGAACCAGTCCATGGGTAATGGCGCCTCCACTACAAGTGGCCATTACAAAATAGAGATAATGCCTGCCCAGACGGAAAGCGAGAGCTTGAGCCAGGGGAATGAGAAGAAAAAAGACGGTGTCAAAAAAGACCGGTATACTGAGAATGAAAGAGCAAATGACCATCGCGACTCCGGCTCTGGATTCGCCCAGTGTCCGAACCATTCCACGTACGATCCGGTCAGCAGCCCCGCTCTCCATCAAGCAGACCCCGATGATCGCCGCCAGCGCGATAACCCAGGCTATCTTCCCGGCAGTGCTGCCGAACTCTGTCATGGTCAGGCCAATCGCCGTCACAATCTGATTGCCGCCTTCGGCCCCGGGCAAGGAAGCCGCCAGACCACCGACAACCACGGAAGCCAATATTAGCGACAGAAAAGCGTGTATCCGAAAAACGGCGATGGCTACGACCACGAAAAGGATCCCTATCAAAAGCACGGTGAACGGCCATACGGAGGGATTAATAGCGGCGAAAACGGAGGGAAGCATAGGTATCGAGGTCAGGGTTCGAGTTGTGAGCTCCACGATTTCGGGGAGTAATCTTGTAGCGAAACATCCTGATATTCATGGTCTTCCAATCAACAAAAAACGAAAGGAGGGTTTGATCTCGTGCTCGCTAGCCCCGCATTCTGAAATCGACGAATCGAACTCACGCGGTCCGACAGCTGCACGTAGGTACGAACTTGGGCGGTTTGAGATATAGGAAGCTCTCTTGCGAGCGAATGAGCGTCAATTCCAGTTAAAAAATCGCTCGCGAGCGAGCTTCCTACGCCAAATGATCGCCGTATGGTAGTTGTGTTGATACCAATTCGCGATTGCGGGGGTCGCTCTAGCCAGTCAACCCTAGTCTTTTTTCTGCATGTTTCAGGCAGAGTCTGATATTGTGCTCTTCGTAGGCAAGCTGGCTGTTGGAAGGGCGGTTAGAGATCTTTGGAAGCGGGTCATCGCTTCTATTCGCCCTCACCATTTCCAAGGCCCTTGCGAGCTGTCGAGCTTCTACACCTTGGAATGTGGCCCAGTAATCTTGAGTCAGGCAAGGGATCTCGAGCGGGTCGCGGGTGATCATTTCCAAACAGAACTGGACTTTCGGATTCTCCTTCTCGCAGAGATCAAAGATGCGATTCAGGTCGAGAAATCCTCTGCCCAAGGGCACTTCCGAAAGCAAAAAGCCGTCCGAGTACTCCCTTACCCCCATATCCTTCACGTGAGTCGTAAAAACGTGCGGAGCTAGAGCGCTGGCCGTCTCTAGCGGATCCTCCAGCAGGGCTATGCTGTTTCCCGTGTCCAAGCATATTCCAAACCATTCACTTTTAATTCCTTCAACGAACTCCAGCAAATCATCGATGCACCAATCTTTATGGTTTTCGACTGCTAGCTTTACCCGATGTTTTGCCGCTATCGGTTCGGCCAATCGAAAGGATTTCCAAGCCTGCTCCTTCATGGCTTTCCAACCTTTGAATGCGTCAAACTGTTCATAGCGACGGCCCCCGACGGCCACCCGGAGGATTGTCGACCCAGCCTCCTTCGCGCTAATGATATCTTGTTCGAACTGACTCAAGTCTTCGCGCTCTTTTGGCAGTCGTATTTGACCTTCCAGAAATAGCCCCAAATGCTCTCTTTGATCTCGAGTTTTTTTGGCGAAAGCCTTGTCCCATCCGCGGACGCCTACTTGCAGACCACCTGCTCCGATCGAATGGCAATGCTCCATCAATTCAACGGCGTCTTCAAATTTCGGATACTGGTTGCTCGCGTTTTTCGAGGAACGCCTTAGATGATAAGAGTAGACGACGATTCCCATTCGTTTACCCCGCGAAGCGTTTTCGATCGGAAACACAGGATTCGAAGCGAACAACGCTCCACTCCCCATGGCTAGTAGCTTCATCCCCTCTCTGCGATTCATCATTTCGCCAAGATTTCCTAAAGTGTAGAAGTGATTCGATCTTGGTTGAATGGGTAGCTGAGCATCTGACAATCTGATACCTTAATCATCTGACAGCGCTTTCTCAAGTACCGGTCGGATTGTGCTTGCCCACAATGCGTTTCCTTTGTCGCTCAAATGAAGCCCATCGTTGGCAAAAAGGGATTCGCTTGGAGGCATTCCAGTAGCTAGCATTGGGGTAGCGATGTCCGCGTAGTTGAGGTGGCGACTCTTTTGGCTGCGGACATAAATCAATTGATTCACCAAGTGCATTAAGGGCCAGAGCTGGGCCCTTCTGATGCTGGGCTTAATGGGTATGTAGACGATCCTGGTTTCTGGCAGCTTCTCTCGCACCAAGGAGTTGAAGGTCTGAAAATCGTTGAAAACCTGCTCGACCGTTTTGCCCGCGGAGATATCATTGTCGCCCTCATAGAATACGATCACACTTGGTTCATAAGGTGTGACAATTCTATCGAAAAAATAGATACAGTCGGAAGTTTGCGAGCCGCCGAATCCTCGGTTGATCGAATCGATGCCCTCAAACGCGGCAGCCGTGTCCCAGCGGCGAATGGAGGAGCTTCCCAGAAAGAGCACCTTCCCTTTGCCAGGCATAGACTTGCGATCGGCTGCTTCGAATGCCTCGATCGCTTCATCGAATCGATGAGGATCAACCACTACCTGGCCAGAGACTTTAGAAGCGGATAGGACTAATGCAGACGTTAGTGAAATGATCAGAAGCGTTTTAGATCGGGTATTCATTGACCAGGGATTATTCGAGGTATTCATGAAGAATAGTTCTCATGTTAGCTCTGATGGAGGCGACTGGAAGCTGTTTCTCTACAAATCACAAAAAGCCCATCCAATTTAAGGCAAGCTGGTTATCCAGGAAACAATTTCCACCAATTCGGATTGGCTGTAATCCATCAAATCATAGTCTTCGTAGTGGTGGCGTTGTTGGGAAGCGAATTTCTCCAACTGTCTCAGCAAGTACCAGTCTTGCTGATTGATAAGCGGCGGGGCTCGCTGGGAACGGTCTCCTTCACCAGATTCGCCATGGCAGGAAGCGCAAGCATCTGCATAAACTCGACCCTTGTCGCTTCCCGAAGACCGATTCTGGGTCGTTCTCGATTGATTTCGCTCGAGGGATTCGATGTATCGCCCCACAAACGCGATCGATCTTTCATCGAGAGCATAGGCATTGGTCTGCATCAATTTCCCTTGAGCGTCTTGATCGGAAAATCCGCGTTCATTTCGGCGGAATTTTCTCAATTGACCTGTCACATACCATCGGGGCAATCCTGCGATCGATGGAGCTCCCATTGCTTGGATTCCATGGCCTTACTGCAAGTGACAGGCACTGCAATGATCACGAAAGACAACGTATCCTAAGTCATCATCAGAATCCTTGGGATTGGCATAAGCTGTCTCCAGTCCAAGGGAGAGGAGCAATAAGAGGGATACTCTTTTCTCGGATTTCATGAAGGGATTTTTAATTATCTAAATAGCGCATTATCCGCTCATAGACAATCGCCATTGCCAAACACCCCTAGAGTGGTGGCGAGACTTGCTATCCAGGCAAAGAGGATTTAGTCAAAATTCTCGAAGAATAGAACTTAGCGGAATGTCGAACCCCCGAAAACTCTTAATCATAGCGAATTTCTTAATCGTTCTGGCAGGCTGCAAAACTGCGGAAAAACAGAGAGTAGAGATTGACGTTATGTCATTCAATATCCGATACGGCTTGGCAAAGGATGGCGAAAATCATTGGGACAATCGCCACCATCTGGTTTTCGAAACAATCAAAAGCCATGCGCCCGAAATCGTGGGATTGCAGGAGGCCCTGGAGTTTCAGCTACAGCAGATTCTGGAGGAGATTCCGTCCTATGCCTCAGTTGGAATAGCTCGGGAGGCGGATGGTGCCGGTGAATACACGGCTATTCTCTACTCTACTGATAATTTCGAATTGCTAGAACATGATACTTTTTGGCTATCGGACACGCCAGAGAAAGCCTCCTCATCCTGGGGGAACAACTTATTCCGTATCTGTACGTGGGCACTGTTTAAAGCTAAGGGGATCGATAAGGAATTCTACGTTTATAACACGCATTTCGATCACCGATCCGAAGAGTCGCGCGAGAGTAGCGCCCGTTTCGTGGCCGAGCATATCGCTCGTCGGGAACGGTCAATGGCCCCATTTCTTTTGCTGGGAGACCTCAATGCAGGCGAGGATAGTGTGCCCATCGAGATCCTTTTGGCCCAAACAGGTAAAGCCCAACTTGTGGATACATTTCGAGCGGTCTTTCCAGATGCAAGCGACGTAGGGACCTTTGGCGCCTGGGTCGGGAAAAGCGACGGAGATAAGATTGACTATGTATTCGCCGATTCAAGTGTGGACATACTCGACGCCGCCATCGTGCGAGATAACGTGAACGGACAATACCCCTCCGATCACTACCCGGTAACGGCTCGAATTAGGTTCTAGCCGTACCTGCCAAGATAATGAATGACTTATCTGAACGATAAGCGAGTTTGTCGCAACCTATAGCTTGAAACGAGTTTAGAAGCGGGTTCTCACGAAATCCTCTTTTCGTCCTTGTTCTGTCTACTTTACTCGAACTGGTTTGAGCTTCCAAATCTCCTTGGCGTATTCGCTGATGGTTCGATCGGAAGAGAACTTGCCTACGCGAGCCGTATTCAAAATCGCCATTCGGGCCCATCTTTCCTTATCGCGAAAAGCTTCATCCACCCGCTCCTGGCACTCGCAATAAGCTTCGAAATCGGCTAAAGCCTTGAAGGGATCGCCCCCGTCTAATAAGCTATCCCGCAGCGGTTTCAGGGCTCCAGGCTCGCCAGAGGCAAAATAGTTGGAGCCTAGCCAATCAATTACCGTTCTGAGACTTTCGTTGCCATCGTAGTAGTCTCTCGGATTGTAACCATTAGTGTCCAGCTCGGCTACTTCTTCGACGTCCATTCCGAAAATGAAAATGTTGTCGTCGCCCACTTCTTCTTTGATCTCGATATTGGCCCCGTCCAACGTCCCGATTGTAAGGGATCCGTTAAGGGCCAATTTCATGTTTCCAGTCCCGGAGGCCTCTTTTCCTGCGGTCGAGATTTGCTCGGAAAGATCGGAAGCAGGTATGATCCTGGCAGCCAATGAAACGCGATAGTTGGGAAGGAAAACGACCTTCAGCTTTCCTTGAATACGTTCATCATTGTTAATGACGTCTCCGACCGCGTTTATTGCTTTGATAATCGTTTTCGCTAGATGGTATCCAGGGGCGGCTTTGGCGCCGAAAATGAATACGCGAGGAGCGATATCCATGCTTGGATCATGTAGAAGACTCCGATACAAATGAAGTATGTGAAGCAGGTTCAAGTGCTGACGCTTGTACTCGTGCAATCGTTTAATCTGCACGTCGAATAGAGCCTTTGGATCCACTTCGACCCCACACTCTCGCTTGATGATCTTCGCGAGCGCCTTCTTGTTAGCGTATTTGACATTCATATACGCTTTTTGAAAAGCCTTGTCGTCGGCAAACTTTTCCAGTTTTCTCAGTTCATCCAGATTCTTGGCCCAGCCGTTTCCGATTTTCGAGCTGATCAGAGCGGACAGATCCCGATTGCAAGCCAAGAGCCAGCGGCGGGGAGTGATGCCGTTGGTCATATTCGTGAACTTCTTGGGATAGAGTTCGTCGAACATGGGGAACAGCCTTGTCTTGAGCAATTTCGAGTGGATCGCCGCAACTCCATTTACCGTGTGACTCGCTACTACCGCCAAATGCGCCATACGTACCATTTTTGGATGGCACTCTTCGATGATCGACAGTTCGCGTTTCGCTCGATTGTCGCCTGGCCACTTCTCTTCCATCACTTCCATAAAGCGACTGTTGATCTCGTAGATTATGCTCAAGTGGCGAGGTAAGACTTTTTCGAAAAGCGGCACGCTCCATCTCTCCAAAGCTTCGGGAAGCAAGGTGTGGTTTGTGTAGGCGAATGTACGGGTAACCAAACTCCAGGCGTAATTCCAATCTAGCGACTCTTCGTCCACGAGTATCCGCATGAGCTCGACAACCGCTACTGCGGGATGCGTGTCGTTTAGCTGAATCGCTACCTTTTCGGGAAAGTCTTCCCAATCATTGAAGGATGCCCGGAAGCGGCGAATGATGTCGTGCAGCGAGCAAGTGACGAAAAAGTATTGCTGCACAAGCCGGAGCTCCTTCCCGTTTTCGTTTTTGTCGTTTGGATAAAGCACTTTGGAAATCGTTTCCCCAATAGCTTTCTCCCGAACCGCTTCGACGTAGTCGCCTCGGTTGAACTCATCCAAATCGAAATCTTCTGAGGCTCTTGACGACCACAGTCTAAGGAAATTAACCGTACCCGTGTCGTATCCAGCAATTGGGATGTCGTAGGGGACGCCTTCGATATCTTTTGTATCCACCCATTCCTCACGAAAGTCTCCATTACGATCGAATACTTGCTCCACCCTTCCGTAAATCTTGATTACCTGCGTGTATTCGGGTCGAACGATTTCCCAAGGCGTCCCGAACTTCTTCCAATTGTCGGGATGTTCGATTTGGTGACCGTTTACGAACTCCTGTTTAAAGAGCCCGAATTCATAATAGATGCCGTAGCCAACGGCAGGCAGGTCCAAGGTGGCTAATGAATCGAGAAAGCAAGCGGCTAAGCGACCCAAGCCACCATTCCCCAAGCCCATATCGACTTCTTCCTCGACGATCTCATCCCAATCCAAACCCAGAGATTCAATGGCTTCCCGAGCTTCATCATAGACACCAACGTTGCGCATGTTGTTGATCAACATGCGTCCCATCAAGTACTCCATCGACAGGTAGTAAACGCGACGAGTCTTCTTAGAGAAGTGTGTCGCCTGAGTCTTGATCATATCCGTGACCAGCCGGTCGCGGACCGCTAAGGACAGGCAATGCCACCAATCGTGTATGGTGGCTTGCGATGGATCATGAGCGAGCGTCAGTTTAAGATGCTCTAGAATCGCCTCCCTCAACGATTGATCGGTGTCGGCCTTGGCCTTCTTGTTCTGACGCTTTGTCGCGGCTTTCTTCTTCAGAGTCGTGGTCATCGTCCAGTGGCTTGCAAGTTGGTTGATTAGCAGTGAGCGGATAGGAATCTAATCGAGATATACAAGCCTTTCCTGAATTCGGCACGAAACCCGTTCCCAGACGGTGGAATTTTTAGAAACCCCGTTAAAAACGGTTAAAATAGTGGTGTTCGCTTCCCTCTTAGGGATCACGATGAAATCGGCGACGCAATTCGCTGGACGAAATCTCGATAAAAGTGGGTCGCCCTTCAGGATCAGCTAGTGGATTGCTGGTTTCGAAAAGCTGGTCTATTAGTTTTTGCAGTTTCGTTTCCGAGAGGTCTTCTCGCTTCATCTGCCATCGAGAAACGGACCGCAAGGCTATCGCCTCAGCATTGGAGGAACGATTCTTGTCGCTGAGGCCTCCCTTTCGCAGCAAGGCGACGATATCTCTTAGATAGGACTCCGCCTCTGCTTCCGAAAGCCAATTGGGAATGCCCTCGATCCTGAAGAAATTCCTGCCGAAAAGTTGGGCAGACATTCCGAAACTCTCTAGCATTTCCGTATTATCGATGAGGACCGCGGCCGAAACGGGATCAAATTCAACCGGGACTGGCAGCAATAGAGATTGAATCGCTACGGACCGATTTGAGAATTCGTTTAGCATCCTCTCGAATATAACTCTTCGCTGAGTGGAAAAAGCATCCAATACCACTATACCATTATCAGTATCAAAAAGGGCATAATCCGATTGCCCCCAACCAATAAATCGCCAGCGTCTTGAGCCTTTCGAGCTTGGTGTTTGAGGCTGTGGCGTTTCTGGACCTTCCTGATTTAACCCTCGCGATGTTGAACTTGCGACGGAATCCCTGTCCTCAATCTGATCACTGGATAGAGCGCTTTTCACTGCGTGCTCGGCAGGGGGTAATTTCGCGTTAACGAGGGGCGCTTTCTCCTTTGCCGACGGTTTGTTTTCCCGCCCCTGGAATTCCGTTTTCCGCTTTCTCAATTCAAGTTCAACGGGGGCTGATGCGATTTTCACCGAGCTACGGAGCGCCTTCAAAATAGAACGGACGGCGAAGCCTCTGACCGAAGCCTCCTGCCTAAAGCGGATTTCCCGCTTGGCCGGATGGACATTCACATCGACTTGGGCAGGCGGAATCTCGAGAAAAAGAAATGCCACTGGGTAACGCCCCTTGGGAATGTGGCCATAATAAGATTCTATTAGGGCGTATCCCAGCGTTCTGCTTTCGATGGGCCGGCCATTGACGAACATCAGCATTTCGTGCCTACTGGAGCGCGAGTGTCCAGGAGCCCCTATCAGCCCCCAAATCCTCAGTTCTCCTTCCGACTCATCAACGTCAATCAATCGCCCCTCTGTTCCTTTGCCGAAAATCTCACTCACTCGGTCCTTGAGCCCGGAACATGCAGGTGTCTGGAAAATGGAGCGGCTACCGTCCACTAGTGAAAAAGAGATTTCCGGATGGGCGAGCGCGTAGAGCCTCGTCGTGTGGACAATATGGGCGGATTCCGTCGCTTCAGATTTAAGGAACTTCCGACGGGCTGGAACGGTATTGAAAAGCTGGGAAATCGTAATGCGCGTGCCTGGTGGCATTCCGCATTCGCGGCAATAAGCAAACTTGCCACCGTTAATGAGGATCTCCGTGCCAGACTCGGAATCGGATTCACGACTCTGCAATGTAAACCTAGATACAGATGCAATAGAGGGAATGGCCTCGCCGCGAAACCCCATCGAGGTTAGAGCATCAAGGTCTTTGGCATTGGAAATCTTGCTGGTAGCATGCCGCTCCAAAGAAAGGAGAGCATCGTCCTCGCTCATGCCGCAACCATCGTCCTCAATCCGTATTAGATTGGACCCGCCTTTCTTGAATTCCACGCGGATCGATTTGGCGCCCGCGTCGATACTGTTCTCGACCAGTTCCTTAACGATCGAAGCGGGTCTTTCCACAACCTCCCCAGCCGCTATCTGATTAGCGACCTGATCCGGCAATACCTTGATTCTACCCATCTTGAGATCTTCGTCTCAATCAGCGTATCGCTTTTTCCATCGATTCAACTGTTTGCGGATCTGCTTCGGACCTGGCATCCCCACTCCCTCTCTACTTTTGAAGGCCCGCTGCAAGTCGAAGACTTCTCGCCAGGAACCCTTAAGCTTGGGGTGAATGGACTTGGCGTCTTGATCAGGGACAGCGTCAAGAGGAGCCTTCAACTCTTCGGCTTTGGCAACCAAGGCTCCGACTATGTGATGAGCGTCCCGGAAAGCGACGCCCTCGCTAACGAGCCAGTCCGCTAAATCGGTTGCTAGGAGAGTAGGATCTGATACCGCATGGGCGCAGGTCGATTTTTTGAATACAATTCCCGAAATCGTTCCTTCCAATACTTGCAAGCAGACTCCCATTTGATCGAAGGCGTCGAAAACTTGCGCTTTATCCTCTTGCAGATCGCGGTTATAGGTCAGGGGCAGACCTTTCACCATAGTGTACAAGGATTGTAGAGAGCCCACGATTCTGCCCGATTTTCCGCGTAGCAGTTCCAGCGAGTCTGGATTCTTCTTTTGCGGCATAAGGCTAGAGCCCGTGCAGAATGCGTCCGGTAACTCGACGTATCCGAATTCTGAACTATTCCACAGAATAATGTCTTCCGCTATGCGAGATATGTGTAGGGAGCAAACGGCGCAAGCATGGCTGAAGTCGAGAAATAGATCGCGATCAGCGACTGCATCCATGCTGTTGGTTGTGACTCTGGCCCGGCCTCGTTCGTCGACAAAGCCTAGCTCTCTAGCCACGAATTCGCGATCTATAGGCAAAGTCGTTCCGGCTAAGGCGCCCGATCCGAGCGGGCACCAGTTAGCGTCCTCAGCGACTCTTTCCAATCGATTTATATCCCGGCTGAACATTTCCACGTAAGCGAGCAAGTGGTGAGTCACGGAAACCGGCTGGGCTCGCTGCAAGTGAGTGTATCCAGGAATAGATATATTTTGATTGGATTCAGCTACAAAGAGAATCGCTCTTTGCAATTGATTCAACAAGTCTATGAGCCGTTGGCAGGCCTCCTTCAGGAACAAGCGAGAGTCCGTAGCCACTTGATCGTTTCGGCTCCGAGCAGTGTGTAGTTTTGCCGCCTCCGGAGCGATCTTCGTCAATGCTTGTTCGATGTTCATATGAACATCTTCAAGGGCTGGACTCCATTTGAACTTTCCATCCGCAATTCGAGCGTCCAGCGTCTTCAATCCTTTGTGGATGGCCCGCATTTCACGTTGGCTAATCAAACCTACATGCCGTAGCATAGCGCTGTGAGCTCGGCTGACCGCGATGTCGTAGTGAGCTAAGCGATAATCGAAAGAGACGGATTCGCTGAACGTCAGCATTAGGTCCGCTGGGCTCTTCCTAAATCGCCCTCCCCATGAAGCCTGAGATTTGTTAGCCATGCCGCTTGATGCTTTGAATGGGCTTGGGCAAGGCAATACAAATAACTGGGAGGAACTCTATCGCTCGCTAAGGAGCAATGCTGTTCACTCTAGCTGTTGTCCAGCGTTGGAGCGGGTTTTTCCCGCGATACTTCGTTGTTGTTCCTGGGGAAATCGTGGGGTAACGCTGCTATCCGCATTGGAGACACTGTTCGTTGAGGGCCCTGGACCAAAAGCATTCTTGATCGACCAGCGGCGAAGGCGAAGGTAACGTTTTCAATTCCAGCGTGGGAACAGGCATCCATAACCTTTACCACCATCTCGTGCGGCGTTTTGTCGTTCGGAGCTATCGTGATTCGCACTTCCACCAAATTCGCTTCGCTGGCCTGCCGGAATCGATGCAGCATAGTTTCCAAATTCTGGCAGCGAAGAGCGGTTGGGTTATCGTTTGGATAATCGTTCACAATTGCCTGACCGTCTTCTCTGACCTGGACAATTTGCCCGTCATGCATTTCCACGGGTTCGGCCTGCTTGATCGTTCCCGGCAGGTTGAAGCTGATGTCCGTCTCTTGTTTTTCGATCGTGGCGCTGACCAAAAAAATAGAAAAGGAGCAGCCGGTTCGACAAATCCTTGGGGGTTTCGCTAGAAGTCGATTCCGGTAAATCGAGCTCAATGCGATGTCCCGCCTGCGACAACGAGCTTACGCACATGAAAAATACCAGCAACAGGAATACCATATCGATCATGGGCGCCATAGGCACATGAGAGACAACGCGTCGCTTAAAGGAGAGTTGGGATTTCCTTCGTTTCACCAGGGTATCGAGTTTCCTCGATTGTCGATGAAACGCCCTGAATCATCTGCCGTCAATGATTCGATCGCGCTTACCATGGCGCTTACCGATTCCTCCACTTTAAGGCTGGCAGTCGGGCCACCCATATCGGTCGCTACCCAACCAGGGCTCATGGAAACAACAATTCTTTGGGTGGACTGAAACGATCGGGCAAGGCGGACAGTCAGCATGTTCAAAGCCGCTTTGCTCATAGAATAGGAATCGCCATCCGACATTCCTTCGCCGCCCCATTCCAACGAACCGAGGCCAGAGGAAAGCTGGACTATCTTCGCGTTTTCGGAAAGATATCCATCGAGAGATTGGGCCAGCAATGCCGGCCCGATCACATTGGTATCAAACGTATCCGCAAATCGTTTACGCGTCCACTGATGAAACGGCTCGTTCTCGAGGATGCCCGCATTTGAGATCAGCGTATCAACAGGCTCCCCGCAATCTCGAATAACGGTGGCCAGTCGGGAAATACTGCGGTCCGAGCCCAGATCCAAGGATTCAATCGACAGGCGCTGGTATTGCGTTTCCAGTTCCCGCAATTCGCTCGCTTGCGATGGGTCGCGACAGCTGGCGACCACCAGCGCCCCCGCTTCAGAATAGGCTTTGGCGAAACCCAAGCCAATCCCCCGATTGGCCCCGGTAATAATAATAGCCATTATATCTCCGAGCCCGATTGGCCCCAGGTCTTCCGCCAAGCGGCGTATCCGCCCTTTAGTTTCCAAACGT